>Ga0209013_10001305_pt1 | contig 22945 bp, 21 predicted proteins | sample Cruoilmetagenom2_FD_187291 | JGI IMG/M metagenome (GOLD analysis project Ga0209013, IMG submission 187291) | Oil polluted marine microbial communities from Coal Oil Point, Santa Barbara, California, USA - Sample 2 (SPAdes) (version 2) | ecosystem: Environmental > Aquatic > Marine > Oil seeps ... | reverse complement strand
GTAAAACTGCTGCATGACCAGCTCAATTTCGGGGAGATACACGGCAACGTGGCACTGCGCGATATCGCAGAATTTCGGGGCGAAAAAATCCAGGGGAACCTGCGTGCAAGGCGAGTCTCCGGTGACCTGGAAGCTACACACATCGCCGGCAACGCCGCCGTACGGGGTGTTTCGGGCAACTGTACACTGGAGAAGGTAGCCGGTAACGTCGACCTGCGCGAGGTGGATGGTGAGGTTAAATCTTCCTTGGAAGGCAACGCCCGGCTGCGCCTGAACATGCTTATGGGGAGCAAATACCAGGTCGAGGCGGGAGGAAACATCCACTGTCGTATCCCGCAAGAAGCCAACGTGAATCTAGATTTAACAAGCGGCAGCAAGCATATGCGGGTGAAGATGCCCGAGGCGTCGCAAACCGTCCAGCAGGAAAACTACGTCCTCACTTTAGGAAGCGGTGAGGTATCGATGAAACTTTCGGCGGGAGAAAACATTTACCTGTCGGCGTTAGAAACTTGGGAAGAGGGCGATGGAGATGAAGACTATGCTCCGCTGCCTGAAGACTTTGGCGATCAGATCTCCGAACAGATTGAAGCTCAGATGGAGATTATGAACCGCCAGTTGAACGAGCAGTTCGAGAGATTGTCCGAGACGATTGGCAAATCCGGGCTATCCGAAGAGGAAATGGATCGCATCATGGAGCAGGCGCGTAAAAAAAGCGAACGCGCATCCGTCCGCACGCAGGAGAAGATACGCCGCGCCCAGGCAAAAATGGAACGCAAACTGGAAGCCACCCGGCGCCGGAACGAGTTAAGAGCCCAGGCTGCCAGCCGGAAAGGACGCCGTAAGGGAGCGTGGTCGGTCGGAGTCCCAACTCCACCAGAATCGCCATCCGCCCCCGTCTCTGACGATGAACGCATGCTGGTCCTGCGCATGCTGGAGCAGAAGAAGATCACGCCGGAAGAAGCGGAAGAACTGCTGGCTGCCATGGAAGGCCAGGCAGGTTGAGGTACATTGATGAGTGAATCGAAACGACTACAGATCCTGGGAATGATCGAGCGTGGTGAGATCACCGCTGACGAAGGTCTGCGCTTATTACAAGAGACAAACCACTTGGACAAGGTCCCAACTTCATATGATGCTCCGCCAGCAGACAGGGAACCCTCTGATGTTGGGGGCCCATCTTCATATGAGGCCTCTCCAGAAGACATGGAACCTCCTGGATTTGGGGTGCCACCTGCCGGTGAAAGTTCATCATCAGCAGATGACCATTTTGGTAGTGGTATTGAGATTTCGGAGGCGGTGCCCGCAGAAGAACCGCTATTTGAGCAGGAAGACACCGGATACGAGGACGCAGAAGATGCGCAGTACTCCAGCAGCGATCCCGCCCAATCCTTTCCCGCCGACGCGGATAAGTGGCGGCGCTGGTGGATGATTCCCCTGTGGATCGGCGTGGGAATCGTTGTGATCAGCGGCCTGTTCATGCTGTGGGCTTTCCAGGCTTCGGGTTTGGGTTTCTGGTTCTTTTGCACCAGCGTCTTCCTCGCGTTGGGCCTGGTGATCCTGGTGCTGGCGGCACAGTCGCGCTCGGCTCGCTGGCTGCACCTGCGCGTAAAACAGAAACCCGGGCAGCGACCGCAGAACATTGCCATCAGCTTCCCGATCCCGCTGCGTTTTGCGAGCTGGATCATGCGCATCTTCGGGCGCTATATCCCCGATACGAGGGGGGCTTCACCGGATGACATCCTGACCGCTTTGGACGCACTCGAAGAATCGACCACGCCTGAAAACCCCATTTACATTAAGGTTGACGATGAGGACGGTGAGCAAGTAGAAATATATATCGGTTAAATTTATCCCGTTCGAAATATTCACCACGGCGAACGATAAGATGACCAAGATATTCTAATCTTTGTTGTTTTAATGCAGTTGGTGTTTAATTATTTATATCATAACGGCTCAAGAGGTAAAAAGTATGGCGACAAACGAAGAACGAATGAAGATACTCAGGATGATCGACGAGGGTAAGATCACTGCCGAGGAGGGATCCAAGCTCCTGTCGGCGCTCAGTGAGCAGCGCAAAAGCGCCAACCGTAGGACATTACGCGAAGCCTCAGGTGGTGCGCGCTGGCTGCGTATACGGGTGACGGACACATTCAGCGGCAAAGCCAAGGCCACCGTGAACTTACCCCTCGGCCTGGTAGACGCCGGTCTGAACATCGCATCTCAATATGCTCCGGGAATCGAGTTTGACGAACTGGTCGAGGCGATAAATCAAGGAGCGGAAGGCAAGATTATTGACGTGATGGATGAAGAGGACGGCGAACACATCGAGATTTTCATCGAATAGAGCAGCCTGCAGCACACTTGGCAGGCACAATTTCCCCTCATATCAGGCAAAGCATCGTGTGAGATATACGAGCAGCAGCTGTCGCCAAACAAGCCGCGCTTGCTAATTGGTCCCGTAAACGCCGCTGTGGGTTAAAGAGCGTTCCCCCCCTCCCAAATCTTCATAAATAAAATACTTGATCTCAACTGGCATCAGTTGTTTAAACATGGCCTGCGCCGGGCAGTAGATCTCCGCTGATAGTTCAATTGCCCTAAGGACTGAATCCTCGTTGACATCATGCCCTGTGACGAAAAACTCGATCAACGCGCTGGTGAATACTTTTGGATGCTGTTCAGCGCGTTCGCTGTGTACATCGACTTCAAAATCCGTGATCTGCTCGCGTTTTTTAAGCAGAATGGACATGACGTCCATGGCGGTACAGCCAGCCAGACCGGTGGCGATCAGTTCCATCGGGCGAAAGCCGTCGTTGTTGCCACCCACGGTCGGTGAAGCCCCCATGGGGACGTTGAAACCTGTATCTGCCGTCCCGGTAAAACTCAACCCTTTTTTCCACTTAACTTTTCCGTCCACAATTAATCCTCCAATAGGGGTGTTACGTGTTTTTCCAACATTTCCCGGCTGATAGCCCCCGTCCACGCCAGGCGAACTGTGCCGGATCCGTCGATCACATATGAACTCGGGAGGCCTTTGTTACGGAATGCATCCAGGGCTTTCATCTCCGGGTCCGACCAGACCGGGAAGGTCAATCCGAATTCCCGCACAAAGTCCTGCACAGCCGCTGCAGGGTCCCCGGCATCGATAGCAACAATGGTGAACCCGTCGTGGCTGTGTGAATCATAATATGCCTGCAGCGCCGGCATCTCCGCTTTACACGGCGGGCACCAGGTCGCCCAGTTGTTGACCAGTACGATCTGTCCGCGATAGTCGTCCAGCGAGACGGGTTTGCCGTCCAGATCACTGAGTTTCAAATCGGGGGCAGGGAACTCCACCTGCACCGGGATCGAAGAGTTCTGACCTCCAGAATCCAGGGTCGTATCTGGAGCCCTATCTGAGGCCGCTTCGGGTTTGGGCCACAGGATGAAGCCCAGCACACCCAAGATAATCAAGCCAGATCCGATCAAGATCAACGGCATGGCCCGGGAAAGTTGCCTGCGATTTTGTTTTTGGTGCTTGTTTTTTACCATCAAAAATAAATATGGAGTGGTTTGACCCGATTATGGTTTCCTAACTTTACCGCAAAGATCACCGAGAATATTCAACACATCCCTGCACAACGTGCGCTCTTTGGTGGATATTATTCGTATTCTACTTTAAAGCGTTGTGTATTTCGTTCAGCAGTTGATCTTCAGGAACTGCTCCGACCACCATTCCAGCCCCTTCGTTGATCGTTGTCTGTGGAACGCCGCTGACCCCGAAGCGGAGAGATAGCTCTGAGAACTCCGTTGCCTCCACCATCTCGGCCTCCACCATGGGGCTCTCCATGGCCATCTGGTGGGCAAGCACAACCGCGCGCGGGCAGTACGGGCACGTCGGAGTGACAAAGACCATCATGTTGACCGGCTGCGAGAGTTCACTCAACGCCTGGCGTGTGTCCTGGTTCAGCCCTGAGTCACGCGCGGACACCAACAGCAGGGTGTTAATCAGCGAGCTGAACTCGTGCCCGGATGGAATTCCAGCGTATCGGATGCCGTAATCCAGTATTTGATCACCGTCGCGACCAGCGATCACCAGGCCGGGCGCCTTATCGACCTTATATTCCCTGGCGATATCCGCATCATCTTCCATGTCGTACATTTCCAGATTGAGCTTATCGGATAAACCCACGACTTCCTTGATCAGTTGAAGCGTATCCTCGCAGTAGTCGCAGTCCGACTCCTTCCCAAAATACAGCACCTGGACGGGCTCATTCAGTCCAGCAAAAACTTCCTGCACCTGCACAGTCACTTCTTCGTTCAATAATATTGTAGTCATTTTTCACTCCTTGGCACCCCAACGGGGCTGAATATTTCCTATCAGGTAGAACACCCCACAAGCGCAAACCCACATCGTGGACAGGACAGGTTGAGTAATCCATCGTAGTCCAGGTGCTCGCTGCGGCACTTGGGGCATAAATCTCCGGCTCGCAGTTCCACTGACTCTGGCAACGCCTGCACCTGTGGTTGGTTATCAGCAGGTGGGGAATCCTGATCGAGGAGGCGTTTATGCGAATTGTTTTCCATTTCGTCCTTTTAGATGCCCCACATAAAAAAAGGTTACAACCACCAGCACTTCTCTGGGATGGCAAATAGGGCAGTTCTTTTTATTGACCCACTGGCAGGGGGGGGCTATTACCCCGCAGCATGAGACTGCCAACGTGTTTTTCCCCCTTGGATGGGCTGAAGCGAAATAGTTTGTCAAGCTGAGTGCACGGTTTACGTGGCTTGGATTTTAGATTCTCTTACAGCCCTGTTGCTGGTGTAAGTGAATTATTTCCCCTGTTCCAGGAACTCGTCCAGTTCGAGTCGGTGAAACAGGCGCGAGCGCACATCTTGCGGTACGGCCGCTTGCGGTGCGGTAGCGTGGTAGAGATAGATCGTCTTGCGCAAAGAATCGACCACAATTTGGCAGTCTTCACAATTCTCCAGGTGGCGGTCAATTTCCTGGCACAGCTCCTCGCCCAGGCTATCGTCTACGTATTCGGAGAGTGAATCGAGCAAATGACGACAGTTCTTATGATCCATCATATGCGTTCTCCTTGTGGTAAGCGTCCACGTTCCCGTATCTGATCTGCGTAGCGCTCACCATAGTAACTGGATAGCTGCTCTCTCAGGCGCAGGCGGGCGCGTGATAAGCGGGTCTTCACTGCAGTCTCGCTCAGACTGAGCACCTCTGCGGTTTCCCTGGTCGAAAGTCCTTCGATCTCTCGCAAAAGAAATACTACTCGCAAGTTGGGAGACAGTTGAGAGACCGCCTGATCCAGGTATAAGCGAGCCTCACTTGACATCAATTCCTTCTCGGGGAGGCAGCAGAAGTCGATGATTTGCATTGGTTCGTGCAACTGTTCCATGGTTTCCAGCGGTTCATCGATCGAGACTTCGACATGCTTCCGGCGGCGCAGGAGCATCAACGCTTCGTTGGTCGCAATGCGATACAACCAGGTTGACAGACTGGAGCGTCCGTCAAACCCGGAAAGGTATTTGTAGGCTTTAATAAACGTCTCTTGCAGGATGTCTTCAGCGTCTTGAGTATTATTAAGCATCTTCATCGCCAGGCGATAAATTAAACCTGAGTGGACTTCAACCAGGCGGGCGAACTCAACCCGGTCGCCCGCTCGTAAGGCTTCAAGGGAAAAATCTTCGTTTATCCTTTTACTATCACTCATTTAGATGCACCCTGGTAAAAAAGGTTGCGCTGCCCGGTAAAGGAACTTGTTTATAAGAGATCTATCGCTGCAAAATTGTATCATATTGACTGGTATTGCCCGGCATGCTATAGTCCCTCCTGATGAGATCGACCCTAGTGCGATTCGTGTGTTTGTTGGGATGCTGCAGCAGTCGAGTGGACGAGTACGATGTACTATCATTGGTCGCTGAACGAACCTGTCGATCGATACCCGAGATGAGATGGATGTATACCTGCTAAAAGTATTGGCGTTGATCGAAGCAGATTAGACAAATTAAGGAGATCCTGTTGCGTACAATCACTCTATTGACTGATTTTGGTCTCAAGGATGGCAATGTTGGCGTGATGAAAGGCGTCATATGGAGCATAACGCCGGATGCCCAGATCGTTGACCTGAGCCACCTCATCAGCCCACAGAACGTTCGTGAAGCAGCGCTTATTCTGTCGCGCTCGGCGCCGTATTTCCCGGAAGGCAGCATTCACGTTGTCGTGGTGGACCCCGGAGTAGGTACCGAACGCCGGCCGATCGCCGCTCAACTCGGACCGTATTACTTCGTCGGGCCTGATAACGGCGTGATCAGCATGCTGCTGGAATGGGCGGAGGGACAGGATTTACCCATCCAATTCGTACACCTGGATAACCCGCTCTATTGGCTGCCGGAAGTCAGCCATGTTTTTCACGGACGTGATATTTTTGCCCCCGCTGCGGGCTACCTGGCAGGCGGCGTCCCATTGGATAAATTGGGCACAAGCATTGATGACCCCGTACGCCTAACGCTTCCCCAACCCCAGGCGAGCGGTCGCGGCTGGTTGGGAGAGGTGATCCATATCGATCATTTCGGGAACATATCGAGTAATATCCGCCATGAACACCTGGACGAGAGGAAAACTTGGGCTGTTTCGATCTGCGGGGTAGAAATCCACGGCCTGGTGCGTACATTCGGGGAGCGCCAGCCGGGGGAGCTGGTGATTCTGTACGGCAGCACCGGCAACCTGATCGTCTCGGTGGTCAACGGCAGCGCCAGCGACCGTTTGGGCGCTCAAATAGGAGACAGCGTGGAGGTGTTTATCAGCAACGGGAATTGATGTCCGTTGAATATTTAACGGAACAACAAAATTTTACAATGCAGGTGAAATGGTACAACGAGCGCAACAAACCATGCCAATGTTAAACATCAAAACGTCATGACTCATATCCTTGAAAATACATTCCTGCAGATTGGTCTGCATGAGGATCAGGCAAGCTGGGATTTTCTCAGCCGGTCGAGCGAAAACCTGACGATCGAAGGTGCGCGTGTGGGGTTTACCTACTGGATCAAGCGCGCGCGATTCAAAACGCTGGATCGCTGGGAGGCAGTTGAAGTAAGCGGACCAGAATTAATCCTTTCGCCGCATGGGAATTTGCTCCAGGTCTGCGTGGGCACTGGTCCAGATGCCAACGGAGTGCGGGTCAGGTTCTATTTTGCGCTCCCCGAAGACCACCCGATCATGCTGGTGAAGATGCGCGTGGAGAACCGCGGCACTCGCCCAATTCAGGCTGAACGGCTGGAGTTGTTAAAGATCGGTCACTCCCCGGGCGGCAATCCAGACTCACCCCAGCAGCGATTATTAATCAATCATCTCAATTCCTCCCCCGCCTTCTTCTCCAACGGATGGGGGTCCTGGGATTACAGCGCCGCGTACGGTCCAGCGGACAAGTACCGGCGTACGCGCCTGGGACCACTCACCACCCCGATGCGGAAACATCCTGGCACACCACACCCCGGGGACCGGGGCCATTTCAGCAGCGATATGTTTGGCGTGCTCGGCGACCGTAAGTCGCGCTGCGGGCTGCTGGCAGGATTTCTCTCCCAAAAGAATCAGTTCGGGACTCTCGAAAGCTGGCTGCAGGCACCTGCACCGGTGCTGCACATGTGGGCGAACGGGGATGGCGCCCGGCTGGATCCCGGGCAGACGATGACCAGCGATTGGGCCTGCTTGCATTTCCTGGATTCCGGTGAAAACGATCCACTATTGCCCTACACACTCGCGGTAGCCAGGGAAAATGGGGTGGAATTAAACATCACAAGTGATGCATCGGAGGCCATACCAACCGGTTGGTGCTCCTGGTACCAGTTTTTCTCGGACGTCAGCGAACAGGACGTACGGAACAATCTAGAAAAGCTTATCGAGCTGCACAACGAGCTGCCCTTGCAGACCGTCCAGATTGACGATGGCTTTGCGACCATGCCGGGGGACTGGTTCGATTTCAAACCCTCTTTTTCCGAAGGGATGGCCCCCCTGGCAAACAAGATCAGCCAGGCAGGTTTTACTCCCGGGCTGTGGCTTGCGCCTTTTATCGTGCATCCCCGCTCACGCCTGGCCCGCGAACATCCCGATTGGTTGGTGCGCGGCTGCCTGAAGCGACCCGCCAACGCTGGTTTCAGCACCTGGGGAACATTCACCACCGGCCTGGACTTAACCCATCCCGGCGCCCTCGCCTATGTACAGGAAGTGATCCACAGAGCGGTTCACGAGTGGGGATACCCTTATCTCAAACTGGACTTCCTCTACGCCGGAGCCTTACCGGGTGCACGTCACGACCCAACCCGCACGCTGGCCCAGGCATTACGCGGCGGACTGGAAGCCATCCGGGAGACAGCCGGCGAAAAAACCACCCTTCTGGGCTGCGGCAGCCCTTTGGGACCGGCAATCGGGCTGGTGGACGCCATGCGTATCGGGCCGGATGTGGATGGTCACTGGCTGCCGGAAATGTTCGGATTCAGGCGGATCCTGGCACGCGAACCGGGGCTGCCCTCGACACGCAACGCCATCCACAACACGCTGACGCGAGCGTTCACCCACCAACGCTGGTGGATAAACGACCCGGACTGCCTGCTGCTGAACCCGGACACAGATCTGACCCTGGCTGAAATCCATAGCCTGGCGACAGCCATCGTCATGAGCGGCGGCTCTTTCCTGCTCTCCGACGACCTGCCCAGCCTGCCGGCCGAAAGGCTGTATATCGCCCAGGCGATGCTGCCCCTGATCGGAAAAAGGCCGCGCGTGATGGACTGGTTCGACAGCAGTACCCCGCACCGAGTGCGCCTGGACCTGGAGAACGCCAGCGGTGCCTGGCACCTGTTGGCTGACTTCAACTGGGATGACGAAGCCAGAGATATACGTCTGCGGTTGGAGGATTACGATCTGGATCCAGGCAGCGTATACCTGGCGCGCGAGTTCTGGAACGGGAATATTCAGCGCTTTATGGGTGGGAGCGCGGAATTTACAAGAGTCCCGGCACATGGGGTGATCTTGCTGGCGGTGCGAGAATGTTTGCCTGGTCAACCACAGTACATGGGGGGCAGCTTGCACATTTCCCAGGGGATGGAGGTGGCTGACTGGAAAACAAAGGCAGATGGATTGGGTTTACGGATCATTCGCCCTGGACACGCTGGGGGAGAGGTGGTGCTCGCGCTGCCCAATCCACCTGCGGAGGTGCTCGTGGATGAAGCGCCGGCTATCTGGCGAGCTTCAGATGTGGAAGGCTGCTACCATGTGCAGGTGAGGTTTGATAAGGAAGCGAATTTACAGGTGAGTTAGAATCCCCTTTTCTTGAAGAATAAGTGGAAATGGATTGAACGGACATTCATCCCCAGATTGTAGGTAAACTTCTCCGCCCGGGCGCGGGATATCAGGCGACGCGCTCGTGATGAGCGCTTTCTTACCCCCTACAAATCCCGAAAAGCACCCTCTACCACGCAGACCAGTTGTTCCAAACCCAAAGCAAGCGGCTGGATGTTTATGAATTCGCTCAGTGTGTGTGCATCGGCACCGGTTGAAAGACCCAGGCAGACGGCGGGTAGACCGCGGCTTAATGGGATATTGGCATCTGTAGAGCCGACGCTCAAGGCTGGCTTGACACCCAGGGAGATCAATGTACGAGTCACCAGCTGGATCAGCGGGTGGTTGGTGGAGATACTGCCCGCCGGACGCTGACCGATCAACTCGGACGTTACCTGCACATTTTTGCGGTTGGTGGTTTTTACCATTTTTTCAACTTGCTGGATAAGTTCCTGTAGTGTGCGGGAAGCTTCAGAGCGCAGGTCCAGTTCAAGATGAGCCGAGGCTGCGATGGAATTGACGGACGTACCTCCGGAGATCACGCCGACATTAAGCGTTGTGCGCGGCCTGGTGGGTAAAGACAGCGCCGCCAGGTGATTGATCAACCGGGCCAATTCATGCACCGCGGAAGGACGCCCGTAGTCCACCCACGAATGTCCGCCCTGTGTGCGAACGCTGATGCGGTAACGCTGCACACCCAGGGCGCGGTGGTAGACCTGCCCCAGGGCCATACCCTCCAGGACCAGGTAAGCCAGCACATCTCCGGCAAAGCGATCGACCACGACGCGCATGCCGCCCAGGTCTCCCAACCCCTCTTCGCCTACATTGGCAACCAACCACAGGTCTCCGGACAGGGAGGGGTTTTCCGTTGCACCGGAGCCAGCGCTCGTTATGCTGCCGGCCCGGTTGCGTAAAGCCCACAACAAACCGAACAATCCCGCCACACCGAGGGCGTTGTCCCCGATGCCCGGCCCCTGGACTTTCCCATCCTCGCGCCTGAGGTTCAACTGCGTAGCAGCCGGGAAAACCGTGTCGCTATGAGCAGTGATCACCAGGGGCGGCTTATCACGGCTGCCGGGCAGCCGCCCGTAGACATTTCCAATTTCATCGATGGTTACATCCTGCAGCCCTTCACCTATAAAACGCTGGTGAAGATACTTGGCCCGTTGTGCCTCGGCAAAGGTCGGCGCGGGGATCTGCTGAATCTCAATCGCTAAATCGATCACCTGAGAAACTATAGAAGAATAATCCATGTCACACCTTGCGTACCGCATCCTTTAAGAAATCCAGGCGCGCCTTAGGCAGCCCGGTCAGGCAATCCAGCGCGTAAATTGGGTCGTGACCTTCAATTACCAGCGAGGCAGATATGTTTCCGTGCAGAACGGCCATTAACGGGTCAAAGGTCCTGTGGTAACCGGCCAGAAAACCGCCGCAGAAAGCGTCTCCAGCCCCAATAGAGTTGGCCACTTGAACCGGATAGGAGGGTACCTCCCAGCGTGAACGAGTTGCCGAGTCATACAGCAGTTGACCCCTCTCTCCACACTTGATAACTATAAATTCACAACCATATGCGGCCATTGCTTCGGTCATTTCCCACAGGTCTACACAACGACCGTGGAACAGCGAACGTACTTCTTCTTCGGATGGTAGGAAGGCGGTCAATCCGGTTAAGAGGGCCGGCACGTCTCCCCAATACGTAGGATTCATGTAGCCCGGTGATGGGTCCAGTGTGATCATGGTAAATTGGGCCTGGCGCAGGATAGCCGGCAAGACGCTGTGTGTAAGGTAATCCAACGGGCACAGGTGGGCTATCGTGGCCCCCATAAAATCAGGTGGTATATCACCCTGCCGCAGCGAGGTCGGCTGCAGGTTTGTGCGACTGTCCAGGGTATGTGATTCATCGTGAAAGCCAAGCAGAGCCTTGGGGAAAGGGAGTCCCAGGCGGGCAAAATGTGCGACTGGATCGCGATCTATGCGCCTCTCCCAATCAGTAAAAGCAACAAACGAACGCAGATCAACTGCATTGGGTAGAATCCGTACGCCGCGCACGTCCAGGCCGCGCTGCTGAAATTTATCCAGCCATCCCTGGGGGTAGTCCTCTCCGACTCGAGCAAGGATACCCGGTGGAGGGTCGGGTTCCCAGAGGGCCAGCCCAACCCCAGCGTAAAGCACGTTGCCGCCGGGCACGTCCAACAAGGTATCACCCGAAGGTAATATGATAAAGTCTCGAGTCAGTTGACCAGCAATCAAGAAACGAGGAGTGGTGTTTTCCATATTGTGTTTGTTACAAACTTTTTATTGACGTATACGAAAATCGGGTAAGAAGGTGGTATGACATGGCAATCAAAAAACCTTACTCGAGAGCAAATGGCAGAACAGCGCCCCGATATTTTGTTGGGATGTTTTCGTCATGCTTGACTCAACCTTAACCAACTTTGGTAAACGTCAATAGTTGTAGCGAAAATCAAAAAATCACACACATTTCAGTACACAATTGGTAAACGTATTATAAGGCAGGATGGTGGAAATTTGGGAAGAGAAGAGTGACGGGAGATCAAAGTAATGGGAGATGGTACAGTTCGAAGGATGGGGAAGAGAGATAAGGGACTGGGGAGTGAAATCAGTTTTCTGTGGACAAGGCAAGGAAGACGTCCTCCAGGGTTGGCTCCACCTGCTGCAGTCGGATATCCGTTACACCGGCCTCCCGCAGGCACTGGTGTAAAGCCCCCTCGTCCATGTCTGGAGGCGTAATGGCTCTCAGGTGGTCGCTGACCAGACCTGCGCGCAGCACGTTGGGGTCAGCTTCCAGGGCGTTGAGGGCAGGCAGGAGCGGCTGCCCGAACACATCCCAGGCCAGGCCAGGTAAGGTGGACTCTTTCAGGGCGGAGGGCGTATCCATGGCCAATAAATGTCCGCGGCGCATAATGCCCACCCGGCTGCAGTACTCGGCCTCGTCCATGTAGTGCGTCGTAACCAGGGCTGTTACGCCGAGTTCCACCAGTTCGTAGATCAAATCCCAAAAAAAACGCCGGGCAGATGGATCTACCCCACTGGTAGGTTCGTCCAGGAAGAGCAGTTTTGGCTGGTGAACGATGGCGGTACCCAGGGCCAGTCGCTGGCGCCAGCCAACCGAAAGATCACTGACACGCTGGCGTTCCCTGCCCTTCAAACCTACCAGATCCAGGACATCTTCGATACGATTACGATCGTTTACTCCATATACACCGGCATAGAATCTCAGGTTCTCCTCCACGGTCAGCTCTCTGTAGAGGGCAAATTTCTGCGACATATAACCAACCCGGGCGCGCACCTGCTCAGATTGTGTGACTACGTCATACCCGAGTACCCGGGCGCTGCCCTCGTTTGGCCGCAGCAATCCCAGCAGCATACGGATGGTGGTCGTCTTGCCGGAACCATTGGGACCCAGGTAGCCCACTACTTCTCCTTTGTTTACTTTAAATGAGACGTGATCCACGGCCACGAAATCTCCAAAGAGACGGGTGAGGTCCTGCGTCCAGATGACAAAATCGTTCGGGTTCCCGCTCACCGATATCCCTCCACCAGACTCATGAACACATCTTCTAATTGTGGTGGGACCGAGCGTAAACGGTCGATGTGTACGTCATGGGCGGGCAGCTCATCCTGGAGACGGGAAAGCACATGTTCCGCTTTACCGGCTCTCACATGGATGTGCAGGCGGTCGCCGAACATCTGCACGTCCTGTATATCTTCGTCTTTAAGAACCAGGCGTCGCAGCAGTGGCAGCGGACGACCAGACAGTTCCAATACCTGGCCCTGAAATCCTGCGCGGAGTTCAGCCGGCGAACCCTCCACCTTCAGCTTCGCATGCTGCATAAAAGCAACGCGGTGGCAGCGCGCGGCTTCGTCCATGTACGGCGTGCTGATCAGGACCGCGGGACGACGATTGGTCTCTGATGCGGCTGCCAGGCGGATGATCAGCTGCCAGAAATCCTGTCGGGTCAGCGGGTCCACGCCGGTCGTGGGTTCGTCCAGCAGCAGCACACGCGGGCTGTGCACCAGAGCGGCTGCCAATCCCAGTTTCTGCTTCATGCCTCCTGAAAGATGACCGGCGCGGCGATCGGAAAATTCTGACAGGTCGACAAACTCGAGAATCTGCTTGCTGCGCGGCCGCCATTCTTGCGGAGATAAGCCGCGTACTTCGGCAAAAAAACGAATATTTTCCAGCACGGTCATTTCTTCATACAGTGAAAAGCGCTGCGGCAGATATCCTATCTCGGTGCGCGCCTGCTCGGTGTTTTTTAGCAGGTCGCAACCGGCAATGCGGATGGACGGTTCTCCGGAGGTTGGGCGAAGGGCACCGCAGAGCAGTCGCAGGGTAGTGGTCTTACCGGCCCCGTCGGGTCCCATTAAACCGTAGATTTCTCCGGCCGCGACCTGCAGGCTCACATCCTCTACGGCGATCACATCCCCATAGGATTTGTACAGGCCTGCGGCCTCAATCAGTGGTTCCGTATTTCTCGAATTGGTCATCACTCAAATTTACTGATCCTTGCATTGAAGGCTAAACCCAATCAGCGATCAAACAACGCAAGAGACGTTTAGTAACTTATGCAACGATCAGTTGTTCCCATGCTGTTCTATGCCTGTTGCCTGGTACCCAGAGCGCAGGGTTATTTACAAACTCGTAAAAACCCTGGTCTGGTTTGTTCATTCCTTAAAAACCACGTCCGCGGGCATTCCGGGCTTTAAATCTCCAGTGGGATCTTCCACCGCCAAACGGACGGCAAAGACAGTTGTCCGGCGACCTTCGGCGGTCTGCACGTTGCGGGGGGTAAACTCGGCCTCGTCAGCAATATAAACCACAGTCCCGGTAAACTTTTCGCCCGGGAAGGAGTCAGCCGTCACAACCGCCTCCTGACCCAGGTGAATGGCCCCGTAACGATCCTCGGGGATATATACGGTTATGGTCAGGTCCTCCAGGTGAGCAATTGTCATCAAGGAAGCGCCCGGCAGGACAACCTCACCCGGTTCCACTGAACGTGATAGCACAATACCCCCCATAGGGGCATGGAGGACCAGCTTGTCAAGTTGGGCGGCTATGATATCCAGAGCCGATTCCGCAGAATCGACCTGTGCCTGGGCTACGGCCAGTTGTTCAGGGCTGGGCTCGGCCTTGGCAGCCGCAAGGTGCGCCTGAGCCAGGGCAAGTTGGGCTTCCGCCAGGGTAAGTGCGTCTGGATCTGGACCGTCTTTCACCTGCTCGTACTGCCGGTTGGCATCCTCCAGCATAGCCTGCGCCACAAGCAGGTCCCCTTCTGCTACGGCGATATCAATCTCATCACCGGTACCTTCCAGGGCATTGAGCTTGCGCACCGCGGCGTCGTATTGCTGCTGGGCGGCGGCCTTTTGGCTCAGCAATTGTGCTCGTCTCAAGTTGCTCTCGGGTTTATTCGCGTAGGGCTCGTAAGCGTCTTCAGCACGCTCCAGGTTCTTCTCCGCTAGCGCGACATTCGCTTTGGCAATATCGATATCGGTATTATCGGCCGTGCCCTGCAGATAATCCACACGCCGCCTGGTTTTCTCCACCGCGAGGTCGGCATTGGCAATCGCCTGCTGAGCGTATGCCCTGGCGAGGTCTGCGTTATCATACAGAGCGTCGAGTGCTTGTTGGGCGTTGATCAGCTCCAGTTCTGCAGAAGCAATGCCTACCTGGCGTGCCTCTGTGGTGGGCCCAGCCGCAACCAGGTCGTAGTTAGCCGACGCTAACTTCATCGCGGCTTCTGCCTGCGACCACTGGGCCAGTAAAATCTGGTCCGCAAAACTGATCAACTGCTGCCCCGCGCGCACCTTATCACCCTCCTGGGCTAACACTTCGATCACCTGCCCACCGATCTCAGGAGCCAGGATCACCTGGGTGGCTTCGATCGTCCCGGAAGCGGTCAAGAGCGAATCATTCTCTACCGCTGCCTGCTCCCTCCCCAGATACCACCAACCAGCGGCAGCAATAACAAGCACAACGAAAAAGATGGGAATAAATTTTCGAAGAATTCGATGCATGAGTACCTCCTCGAATTTTTGATCGCTGATTACCGGCGAAGGACGAACAACGGAGGGCTGAAGCCTGCGGTCCATTTGCCAGATCGAGCGTGGACGTCAATTCATAAATCTAAAACCAGCAATTCCAAATCTTCAATCAATCCAGTCTTTTACGGAAGCGGAGAGCGGCGGCTGCCATCAAAACTGTACCAAAAATCGCCAGGGCGATGATCTCGTCCTGAAGGGCAGCCACTCCGACATCCTTGAGCATCAGGGAGCGGATGATCACCAGGTAATATCGTAAAGGTATAATACGCGAGATCCATTGCAGGGCCACCGGCATGGCTTCCAGTGGGAAGAAAAAACCGGATAGATAGATGGCCGGCAGCAAGAGCATAAAAACGGCCAGCATCGCCTCCTGCTGCGTTTTGGCAAAAGAGGAAGCCAGCAAGCCAATCCCCAGGCTGGTGAGCAGGAACAAGCCCGAAAGCGCCATTATCAGCCCCAGGTCCCCACGAATGGGCACGCCGAACCACCAATGTCCAATAGCCAGGACGGTTAACGTATTCATCAAAGCCAGGATGATATAGGGAATCATCTTACCGACAATCAGCTCCCAGGAACGGATTGGCGTGACGATTAGCTGCTCGATGGTGCCGCGCTCGCGCTCGCGCACGATGGCTGTTGCAGTTAATATAGATGTCAGCGAATACAAAATCATGCCGATCACGCCGGGAATCATGAAGTAGGCGTCGATAAGGTCCGGGTTATACCAGACCTGGGAGCGGACTTCCAGCGGTGTCTGCACGGCTGCAGACTGGCCTCGTCTCTCCAGGCGTTCGATAAGTATTTGAGTGGCGTGCTCCTGCCCAATCAGCTGCGTGGCTGATAGAGCGGTGGAAGCCGATGTCGGGTCGCTTCCGTCTAACACAATTGCCACCTGTGCCGAGCCATCACCCTGCATGCGGGTGGTGTAATTGGACGGAATGATCAATCCAAGGCGAGCATCCCCGGAATCGATCAGTTCACGCAGTTCATTCTCCGAACCGACGTCATATTGCAGACTGAAGTAATCTGCCGCCCGGTAGGCGTCCAGCAACCTGCGCGCAGCAGGTCCGCGATCCTGGTCGTAAACCGCCATGGGAATATTGCGCACATCGTTCGTAGCGGCGTAGCCCAACAGGAAGAGCTGCATGACGGGGATGACCAGTACCAGAACCAGGGTGCGTGGATCGCGGCGGATCTGGATAAATTCTTTTCGGATCAGGGAGGTGAGGCGCGAATTAATCATCTTGCCTCCGTGATGGGGTGTCCTTTTCGAGGATCAACGTGTAATAGAAGAAATTGCCCAGCTTCTGCTTCACGTGGAACCCGGCACGAGCACCCAAGCGGGTTAAGGTTTCGGCGCGCGGGTAATCGGGGTCCATCAGCAATTCGCTGAAGACGAGCGTCCCTGATGGTTTCAGCAGGCGGTGGAATTCAGCCAACGCCTTCGGCTTATCGGGTAGCTCGCCAATTACGGCGATCATAGTTATTACATCAAATGTGCCGTCTTCATAGGGTAAATCGTGCACATCCGCCACCCGCGCTTCGACGTTGTCTATGTTCTCATCCTGAAGCCTGCGCCCGAGACGCTGGATGATCTTCGGCTCAATATCGATTGCCGTCATCTTACCTTCACTACCGAGGAGGCGAGCCGCAGCAAGCGTGTAAGTACCATTGCCAGGACCGATTTCGAGCACGGTCATGCCGGGCAGGATCCCATGCCTGATGGCAGTCTCCTCCGGGGATTGTATCCAACGCCGCAAGGGATTGTCGATCACGTCCGTAAGGAACTCGGGCATCGGAAATTTGTAGAAGTATCGCACGATGCGTACCAATGTATGCCAGATTAGGAAAAGAAGTGCTAGAGCAAGCAGGGCAAAAAACAACTTTTTCATGGCAGAATTTGTTTAATATTTATCATCAGCCAATATCCCGTGCAGGTATATATCCACCATGTAGCGCATCGCGTCTTCGCGGAATTCTTCCGGGGCGTTGCTGGCAAGCAATATTTCGGTCAGGAAATAAGAAAAAAACAGTCCCAGGAAAGAACGGATCAGCATGGGAACCGGTATAGGTCTCAACCTTTCCTGTTCTCCTTCAACCACACGCTGCACTACATGGACACTCTGAGGAATAATTGTGGAGAACAATTCACCCGCATGAACGCTCTTAAATTCAACTACTTCGATAAACATTAAGTTTAAGAAATCAGGGCGTTCTTGTATTGCCTTCACCATCTGGTCGGCGGCATAACCAACGCGATCCTCCACTGTTTCCCCTTGAACATCAAGGAGGAGCGGCAGAACCTGATGATAAGGGTGGTATTCCAAGAAAACGGTTTCAAACACGTCTGCTTTGCTATCGAAGTGGTTGTACACCCCCCCCAGGGCAATACCTGCTTCACTGGCGATCTGGCGCATAGAAGTGCCATGGTAGCCTTGCTGGACGAACAAAGCGTGTGCCGCGCGCACGATGGCTGCCCGGCTCCTTTCCCCTCGGCTTAGATTTCCCTCAGACATGGTTGATCCTTCTTTAGAATATGAACGTACGTTCGTTCTTAAATATAATACAGTAAGGATGGTGTTTTGTCAAGATGTCCTGGATGGAAGGCGCGCGCACTTAAAAGGAAAAACCAGGTAAGGAGGAGATTAAGAAAAGCCCGGAGATTTCCTCCGGGCTTTGGTAAGTTCATATTATTTGCGGATGACCGCAGCTATTCCAGGTACAGAGCGTCCGTTTTGGCGGCCATGATGAAATCGTTGCGGTGCAGACCACTTACAATGTGGGTCCACCAGGTAACGGTCGCTTTTCCCCATTCGGTCAACAACGCCGGATGGTGGTCCTGTTCTTCCGAAATTTCACCTACCCGGTTGGTAAAAGCCAGCGCCTGGACGAAGTTGTTAAATTTAAACGTGCGCTCCAAACGTTTGATCCCGTCTACCGCAAAGATGGTCCAATCCGGCACCTGCGGTAAAAGATCGGAAATCTCGTCCTCACTCAGGGATGGATCACCTTTGTGGAGCTGAAGGCAACTTTCGTCCTTTATGGGAGCCATGGGCACATGATTAGGCCAGGTCCGCTACGCTACGCACCAGGCCTAACAGCAGCAATCCGAGTTTTAGCCCCTTACCGGCTGTGATCTCCGGAGGTTGCGAGTCGTCCTCCACGTTCTGGATGAACAAGTAGGTGGCGCCCAAACCGACCAGCGCGCCGACGACAGCGCCAATAACGAGGACTTTCGATCTCCAATCAGGTGTTTGATCTTCTGTTAAATCGTAACTTCCCACTTCTTCTATTTCGTTCATTCTGGATCCTCTACTTTCATCAAGTTGTGATATAAGCCCGCGCAATCTTCATCACGTGACACACGCGTCCGCTTGGGGAAAATCGCTACTGCAAAGGCTTATTTTCGCAGCAGATTACGCCACAGTGATCGGCTGGAAGCCTTCTTGCTTTCGTAACTGAGGATTGGGGCGACCAGCTTGTTTGTGACATCACTCACCCGATCCCGGACTAAAAGGAAGAAATCCTGCACCTGGCGTGTGTAAAACGGCAGCACCTTCAACAAGCTGGCGAGGCCATACACGATTGCCGATAAGGCTGCCAGGAAGATAAGGGTGATCGGGAGCCAGGGCGCCAGAAGCCAGATCAGAGCCACGTCGGCACCCTGGCTGACCGCGGCGTTGGAGCCCAGCGTTACCAGTACACCCAGCACGAGCACGAGGATAATTCCCAACACAAGCGGTAGGATGATCTGCAGGCGAACTTCCCGGCGGTGCTTCTGCCAGGTGACCTGGTTGCGCTGCATGGGTGCTGGCTGCTGGTTGGATGTGGTATCGTTTTCGTTCATAGTGCTATATTTTAGCATGGATTTTCGAGGAGAGGGAAATTTTAGAAAAGATTGCAGCCAACCAGGCAATCGCGCCACCGGTTGGTTATCCAGGCAGGACGAAATTTCCTCTCGTTCTGCCTGGCTTCGCAGCAGCGGATGTAAAGTGCGCTACTTATGGGAGCCTCGTTTATATTTATTCCAAAAACGATCCGCGTAATATTAAAACTGGCGCGACCAATCTTTGAGCCAGCGCTCGATGACAATCTTGGTCTGGGTGTAGAACTCGACTGCGTGACCTGCCTGACCGTGAAGCGTGCCGAAGAAGCTGTCCTTCCAACCGCTGAAGGGGAAGAAAGCCATCGGTGCGGCTACACCAATATTGATGCCAATATTACCAGCCTCGACCTCGTTGCGGAATTTTCGCGCGGCTGCCCCGCTGCTGGTAAACAAGCAGGCCATGTTGCCATAGTTATGGCTGTTGACCAGTTGAATGGCTTCTTCGAGAGTGTTTACGTGCAATATACCCATCACCGGGCCGAATATCTCGGTGCGGAAAACTTCACCACCATGGGGTACATTATCCAGGATGGTGGGGCGCAGGAAATTACCCGCATCGTAGCCCTCCACCCGGGCTCTCCTACCGTCTACCAGGATGCTGGCGCCTTCGTCTACACCTTCCTGGATGACCTGTTCAATGCGTGCCTTGCTCTGTGGTGTGATCACCGGTCCCATCTGCACGCTCTCATCCAATCCGTAACCCACCACGCGGCTGCTGGCGGCTTCGGTCAAGGCGGGGACAAACTCTCGCCTGGTATCCTCGCCAACCGTAACCACCAGCGAGGCGGCCAGACAGCGCTGCCCGGCGTTGCCGAACACACTGTCGGTTACGATTTGAGTGGTCGTCTCCAGGTCCGCGTCGGGCAAGATGATGAGCGGATTCTTGGCACCACCCTGAGCCTGGACGCGCTTGCCATTGGCTGAGGCGCGGGAATAAACGTGCCTTGCCACTGGTGTGGAACCCACAAAGCTTATCGCGCGGACTGTGTGATGATCCAGGATGGCGTTCACTGTTTCTGGTCCTCCGTTGACCAGGTTGACTACACCCGGCGCGAAGCCGGCCTGCTCGATCAGGTGGAGGATTTTGTGCATTGTCAGCGGGGTCCTCTCGGACGGTTTAATAATCACGGTGTTGCCGCACGCCAGTGCATAGGGCAGGAACCAGAATGGGATCATGCCCGGGAAGTTGAATGGGGAGATGATGGCACAGACCCCCACCGGTTGGCGGATCATGAACTCATCGATCCCCCTGGCAATGTTCTCCACGAAGCCCCCCTGCATCATCATCGGGATGCCGCAGGCCACCTCGACGTTCTCGATCGCCCTGCGCAGTTCGCCACGCGCTTCAGCGAGTGTTTTGCCATTTTCGATGGTGATCAAGCGCGCCAAATCATCAAAGTTCTCTTCCAACAAATTCTTGAGATTGAACAGGTACTGAATGCGATCTGGAGCAGGAACATGGCGCCATTCATCGTACGCCTGCGCGGCTGCCTGCGCGGCTCGATCTACTTCCTCGGATGTCGACAGCGGTACATTAGCCAGCACATTCCCTGTAGCGGGATTTACAATGGCCAACTTTTCAGATGCGGATGGTCGACGCCATTCTCCGTTAATGTAATTCAGGATAGTTGTTGGTGATTCTGACATGTGGCCTCCGTTGTATAAACTTCCCGCACGTTGTTTAGCCAGAACGGGATTTGTGCGGCGAAATCTTCTTCCTGGATATTGCCTATTGGTTGAAACATACAGGTAGTTTTATTTTAGATAAAGTCAAATTGTACCACTCTTCACAATATGATCCGGAAGCAGGATCACGCCTGAACAAGCGTCTACACAGGTGCGTCGATTAAATCAGCTACCCACTCGAGTCCCAATTCGGTCAGTTTATCCCGCGTTGGAACTCCCGACTCGATGTCCCAACCAGCCATGGCGTAATAAATATCCTTGGCGCGCTCGATTTCACCCGGATCAAGTTTCCAGCCTTCCGTTGGCCCGCCCTCCAGCGCCTTCCACATCTTGTTTGGCAGCCGGTCATCTGCCCTGCCCAAACCCTCACGCGCGTTGAATGCGCGCAGCATGTTCAGGCGGCGTTCACCGACTGCCATCAGCTCATCCAGTGTGACATCCCAACCGGTAATTGTCTGCACCACAACGAGCAAGTCTTGTGGGCCGTAGAGTTGCCAGGCAGGACCGAAAACAAACTGGCACATGTTCACACTGTCGAGGCAGCTGTACATATACTGGGTCACCAGGGCATAATGTACCTTTTCTGCCGACAGGCTGTAGCGTGGCTGGGGGTCCTTCAATCCAATGGAGGCCATCCGATCCTGGTAGTATTCGTAATCCACTTCGATTTCGTAGGATGGGTCATGCTCATGGGACTGGTGGTCGGCGCCGAAAGGATTGACGGCGTAGATCAGTCCCAAACTGTGCTTCACCTGCGGCATGTGCGCCGGTATTTCCTGACCTTTGACGGCTACGACCAGCTCTTGTGTACCTTTAGCGAGTATTTTTGCGGCTGAGTAAGAGCCTTCTGCCAGCAGGTCGCCAAAACCCTCCCGCTTCCCGATCATCTCGGTTAGACGCACGAGTGTGTCGGCGTCCCCGTAGCGAAGTTCAAGTCCACCGGTATCTTCGCTCGTAATCAACCCCTGCTCAAAACAATTCATTGCCCAGGCTATGGTCGCCCCACAGGATATGGTATCCATCCCGTACTGGTTGCAGATCTGGTTGGCCAGGGAAATCGCCGCGAGATCATCGACGCCGCAATAACTACCGAAAGTGGCCAGCGTCTCGTACTCAGGTCCGCCGTAGCGGGAATCAACCTGGAAGGGTCCTTTGGTAATTTCGACAACTCGTTTGCAGCGGATTGTGCAGGCATAGCAGGTGTCGCGTTCTTTGAGGATGGTGTCATACATCGTTCCGCCGCTGATGGGTTCTGCGCCTTTAAAAAATCCGCTGTCCCAGTTGTAGGAGGGCAAGCCGCCCTTCTTGTTTTGGGACATGACGATCTCGGCCGTTCCGTATTTCCCCAGCCCGGCTACATCCGAGTCGTCCAGTTCGCTGGCTCCTCTACGAGCTATTGCATTCAACGCTTTCCCATCGGCCAATGAGGGGCGCATCTTGCCACGTACTGCTATGGCTTTCAAGTTTTTCGACCCCATTACAGCGCCCATGCCTGTGCGACCGTTGGCCCGGTTGCTCATGCTGATCAGGGCCGCAAAACGAACACCTTTTTCACCTGCTGGACCGCATTGCAGGATCTCAATCTTATTATCACCCAGCTCCTGGTGCAGGATGTCATCCACCTCACCGGTGATCTTTCCCCATAGGTGTCGTGCGTCGCGCAGCTCGGCCTCACCATCATGAACCCACAGGTAGACAGGATTCTCGGCTCTTCCATATAAAATAACGGCATCAAACCCGGAGAACTTAAATTCGGCTGGCCAAAATCCACCCGATTGCGCATCGCCTATTGCACCGGTGAGCGGCGATCTGGCTACAGCCGTCAGGCGGCTTTGCCCGGATATGGGCGCGCCCGTCAGCACACTCAAAGCAAGCGCAAGGGTGTTTTCTGAGCCCAGGGGGTCTGCCTTCGGGGGCGTGTGCTTCAACACATAGTACATCCCCAGGGCACTACCACCCATATATTGGCGATAGAACGC
>Ga0209013_10001304_pt1 | contig 22957 bp, 18 predicted proteins | sample Cruoilmetagenom2_FD_187291 | JGI IMG/M metagenome (GOLD analysis project Ga0209013, IMG submission 187291) | Oil polluted marine microbial communities from Coal Oil Point, Santa Barbara, California, USA - Sample 2 (SPAdes) (version 2) | ecosystem: Environmental > Aquatic > Marine > Oil seeps ... | reverse complement strand
GAAGTACCGCTTGCTTGTTTAAATTGTAATATATGTTTTTGATAAACTGCTTTCATTATAAAGTTTAAAATAGAAAGGTACAAATATTTAAAAATTTATTTATCTTACGAAGAAATAAACCATTTTTTATGCACGTACCAAATATTCCTAATTTAATTTATTACGCGGTACCATTTTTTTTTGTAACAGTAATTGTGGAAGGAATTGCCATTTATAAAAAAGAACCAAAGACGTATAGTTTAAAAGACACCATTGCTTCAATTGCCATGGGAATTGGAAATTTAGCAGCAAATTTATTAAGTGAAATTGGGTGGTTTTTAAAATTACTTATTATATGATAATTAAAAGTTTTTACAACTTCATATTGTCACCTATTGGTAATAAATAAAGTTCTTTTTTTGCATTTGAAAATTTTTCAAAAGCTTTTTTATGATCAATTTTAATATAGCCAAAAGTATCATAATGATATCCTAAAACTTTATTACAATTTAAAAAAGTACTTGCTTTAATTGCTTCCTCAATTCCCATAGTAAAATTATCTCCAATAGGTAAAATTGCTAAATCTAATTCGCCTATAACTTCAGGAATTAACTTCATATCATAACTCAATGCGGTATCTCCTGCAATATACAATCTGTGATGCTTAGTTTCAATTACAAAACCTCCAGGCTGACCACCATAATTACCATCAGGAAAAGAACTAGAGTGAATTGCATTTGTATAATGAAGAGTACCAAAATCAAAATGCCATTTCCCACCATGATTCATTGGATGCCCTTCAATTCCTTTTGCTTCAAAATATGTAACAATTTCAAAATTTGAAATTACTTTAGCTCCTGTTCTTTTTGCAATAGCTTCTACATCTAAAATATGATCTTGATGTGCATGAGTAACTAAAATATAATCGGCTTGTAATTTATTAATGTCAATATCTTTTGCTAATTCATTTCCAGAAATAAAAGGATCGACTAACAAGGTTTTATCTTTGGTTTCAATGCTTAAGCTGGCATGACCTAAATAGGTGATTTTCATGGTAAGTTATGTTTAGATGGTTTACTGCAATTTACTAAATTTAATTCATAAAAAAAACCACAGAAATTTCACTTCTGTGGTTTAACAAACAAAAACAATACTTACTTAAAACTTATATTTAATGTAAGTAGTGAAATTTCTTCCAGGCTCTAAAATTTTACCAGATAAGGTATTAGATCCTTTAAATGAATAATTTAAATGCTCATAATAAGCTTTATCAAAAATATTTAAGGCTGCAAAGCCAACGGTTAAATTATGTATTGGTTCAAAACCAGCTCTTAAATCCATAGTGCCAAAACCGGGAGTTTCAGTTTCCATAAAGGAATTTGAAATTCTATTTTGTTTTGCAACCAATCTGGTATTTAAAGCAATCCAAAATTTATTATTTTCATATTTTGCACTAAGTATTGCCATAAAAGGAGGAATTTGAGGTAACGGTTCATTTATATCCTTATTTTCACCATTTGTATAGGAAATACTTGAAGTAAAACTTAGGTTTTGAGAAGCTTTATAATCCATGTTAAATTCAAATCCAGTTTGTGAGGCTTTATTTAAATTCACAAATTGTTTTGTATAAATAGGTGGCGTTGTTGCCATAAATTTACGTGGAATAGATGTATTAACTTCTGCTGAAATATAATCTTCTAAGAAAGAATGATAAACAGTTCCGCTTAATTTAAAATGAGATAAGTTTTTACTAAATGACCATTCTATTTGATTATTAACCTCAGGTTTCAAATTAGGATTACCTACATATTCATAAGGATCAACTCCTACATTAAAATGATTAATATAACGCTCAATCATAGATGCGGTTTTTACACCTCTACCAAATGCTAATTGTGTTTGAAAACCATTTTGCTGATATTTAAAAGAAATATTTCCACTAAGGTTAATTTCATTTTCACTTGGTATATTACCTCCATAAAGTGCTTCAAAATCCGTAGCTGGATCCTCAATAGAAGTACTTATAAAATCTGCTCTAATTCCTGAAGATATAGAAAAATCATTATCAATTTTAAATTTACCTTGTGTAAAAACACCTACATCATTTAAACTACCATCTTGCCAAACTTCATCTACAAAAGTTTTTGGAGGCATCATCATCATACCATTCATCATTTTTACAAGTCTAGTTCTATTCCCTTTTCTTTCAATTAAATTTGCATCTGCACCTACAAATAATTTAGATTGATTTGCAATTTTAATTGTAAACTCAGTTTTTCCACCATAAACCCAAGAATTAACTGGAGTTTCTGCTTCAACCATATTAAACGCAGGACGTTTTTCATTGGTCATTAAATGATCTACATATGAGTAAAATGTTTTAAAAGTAAAGCTCTGAATTTTATTGGTTAAATCTGTAATCTTATAATCTAAACCTGCCAATAAACTGTTGTCAAAAGGAGAATCCATAGGCAAACCTGCATGGTCAATATCGCTACCATAAGATTGCCTCCACGTTAACTGAATTCTTTGTTTTTCCGTTGGATTTATTCCTACTTTAACAGAATAATCATTGGTTCTAAAAGAGGAAGGAACTTCTGTTCCATTTCCATCAGTATAGTTGCTAAAATCACGATGCGAACCGTTAAGCTGTACATCAAATTTTTTATTGGCATAAAATAAATTAACGCCATTAACATAATTACTGCCGTTAGTTTCATAACCTCCTTCAACACTTCCATGAAATCCATATTGATTTTTAGAAGGGTTTTTAGTTACAAGATTTATAATTCCGCCAAAATTTGATCCAAATCGAACAGTAAAAGGACCTTTTACTATTTCAATTTTTTCAACCTCTTCCGGAATTACGTGAGTAGTAATAGGATCCATTCTGTTTGGGCAAGCATTTAAAACTTTCATACCCCCATCATATTGAACATTTAATTGTTCGTATTTAAATGCCCTAAATACAGGTTCAGAAGCATAAGCGCCTCGTTTTACAATACCAAAACCATTAATATCTTTAAATAAACTTCCAACACTTCTTGGCTGACTAATTCGTTTTTCGGCATCATTAATTACATTAGATTGGGATATATCTTCTAACGGATTTGCAGATACTAAAATTTCATTTAATTCTATTTGAGCAGGTTGTAATGCTATAACCATGTTGTTTTTTATATAAACAGTTTTAGATTTATAGCCTACATGAGAAAAAGTAACTTTGGATGAAGACTTAGCCTCTAATTTAAATTCTCCTAACTTATTAGTTATTGTGTAATTATTAATTTTTGATTTTACAGTAACATTTTCAATAGGTTCATTTGTTTGTTTTGTTACTACTTTCCCTTTAAAACTAGTTAATTGTGCAAAGGTAATGCTTACTACAAGTGTAAAAATTATTGTTAATAGTTGTTTTTTTACCATTTTAGATAGTATATAATATTTCTAGCACAAACAATATGTGCTAGTTAATCAATTGAATTAATTTTATTAATTGATTAAAAAAATGAATTAAAATTTAGTGAATTATTAATCGAATATTCAGAAAACTATCTGATATCCATCAATATAATAACAAAAAGAATTACGCTATTTTTGGCGGTTTTAAAATGGCATTGTATAATTTGAAAGGTATAATGGTTTTTTTACCGTGAATTTTAAGACTATTATTTTTACCAGAATTAAAGGTGTAATTTATTTTAATTATTGAAATAACTGGAAAATCATCAAAATTAATTTTTGGCAAATTAGATTCGTGATTATGATTCTGGTGACTAGCTTTTTCTATTTCTTTAGCTAAATAGCATTTACCATTACATTCTAAAAACGGTTTATCTCTATTTTCACATAATTCCGTTACTATATAATTATAATTAGCATAATAGTCTATAATTGGTATTATTGGACGAACCATTGCTACCAAGTATAGTAAGTAAAAAAATATTGCTAAAAACTTCGTTTTCAATTCTTATTAATTTAATAAAAGACAAAAATATCTTTTTATAATAAAACAAATAATGATTTTTATCATAAAATTACCGGCAAATATACCGATAAACCAAATAAAATTGCAAACAAAAAGGTACTTAAAGCCAATTTCTTTAATTCTGGATCTAACAATTTTGGAATTTTATTTTTATATACAACCAAACCATGCCTTGCTATTGGGATAAAAGCAAGTATAAAAATAAATTGAATTAGGGAATGAAAATTTAAAAGTATAAACAAAAATGCGGTTAAAAAAGAAGCAATAAGCAAACTAAAATGGTAATATTTGGCAAACTTACTTCCTATTTTTACTACTAATGTATTTTTATGAGATTTAACATCCGATTCTCTATCGCGCATATTATTTAAATTTAACACGCCAACGCTTAAAAATCCAACAGAAAAAGCAGGTAAAAATATTTCAAAATTTAAATGTTTAGTAAACAAATAATAACTTCCACAAACACTTAACAAACCAAAAAACAGGAATACAAATAAATCTCCAAAACCGTTATATCCATACGCTTTATTACCTACCGTATATTTAATTGCTGCTACTATACTTAAAACACCAAGGATAAAAAAAATTGAAGCATTTAAAAAATCTTCTTTCCCAAAGGAAACATAAATTAAACTAACCGCAACAATAAAGGTAATTATAATGGTAATTATAATAGCATTTAACATTTGTTTTGGTGAAATTACACCACTTTGTATAGCTCGTTTTGGTCCAATTCTATCTTCGTTATCTGTTCCTTTAACTCCATCGCCATAGTCATTTGCAAAATTAGATATAATTTGAAATCCGGTAGTAGTTAACAATGCTAATAAGCATATTAACCAGTTAAAAAGGTCTTGGGATGCAGCTACAAAACTACCAACTATTATACCTGAAACAGATAGAGGTAAAGTTCGTAAACGCGCTGCTTCAATGTAGTGTTTAATCATATAAAGTAAAAGCTATTTAGATTGCTAATTTACAAATCTTCTGCATTTGCAATTAGTTCTGCAATATCTAAAACTTCAATCTCATTTTCTTTATTTGCAGCTTTAACGCCATCGGTCATCATAGTATTACAAAATGGGCAACCAGTAGCAATAATATTTGGATTGGTTTTTAAAGCATCGTCTGTACGCTCAATATTAATTTCTTTATCTCCCTTTTCAGCATCTTTAAACATTTGAGCACCACCAGCGCCACAACAAAGACCTTTTGCTCTGCTACGTTTCATTTCAACCAATTCAGAATCTAATTTTTGAATTAAATCACGAGGTGCTTCATAAATATCATTTGCTCTGCCTAAATAACAAGGGTCGTGAAAAGTAATTTTCTTCCCTTTAAATTTACCTCCTTCAATGGTAAGCCTACCTTCATCTAATAAGGATTTTAAAAATTCTGTATGATGATATACTTCGTATTTACCTCCTAATTCTGGATATTCATTTTTAAAGGTGTTAAAACAATGTGGACAGGCAGTTACAATTTTTTTAATTTCATAACCATTTAAAACTTCAATATTGGTCATAGCCTGCATTTGGAATAGAAATTCATTTCCTGCCCTTTTTGCTGGATCTCCAGTACAACTCTCTTCTGTACCCAAAACAGCAAATTCTACATTAGCTTTATTTAAAATTTTTACAAATGCTTTTGTAATTTTTTTTGCTCTATCATCAAAGCTTCCAGCGCATCCTACCCAAAATAAAACTTCTGGTTGTTTTCCTTGAGCCATCATTTCGGCCATTGTTGGTACATTCATAGGTTAATTCTTTATTTATATTTTGTGAATATTAACTACTCGTATATTTTTTTATTAGTCTTTTTATTCGTCCTTCCAATTTAATCTATCCATTTGGCTATATTGCCAAGGAGCTCCATTGTTTTCAATATTAGTCATCATAATATTTAATTCTTGTGGTGCAGCAGACTGTTCTAAAGCTAAATATCTTCTCATATCTAAAATAATAGATAAAGGATCAATATTAACAGGACATTCTTCTACACAAGCATTACAACTTGTACAAGCCCAAATTTCTTCGGGTGTAATATAATCGCCTAACAATTGTTTACCATCTTCTTTAAATTCTCCATTTTTATCGATGTTTGCACCAATTTCTTCAATCCTATCTCTAGTTTTCATCATTATTGCTCTTGGAGATAATTCTTTACCTGTAATATTTGCAGGACAAGATGATGTACATCGCCCACATTCTGTACAGGTATAAGCATTCATTAATTGTACCCAATTTAAATCAGTAGCATCGCTTGCTCCAAATTTTTCTGGCGTAGCATTTTCATCTTCTGCAGGAGCTGCAAATGGATCTGCATTTGGGTCCATCATTAGCTGAACTTCTTTGGTAACTGCTTCTAAATTGTTGAATTTTCCCTTAGCATTTAAATTTGCATAAAACGTATTTGGAAATGCCAATAAAATATGTAAATGTTTGGAATAATATAGATAATTTAAAAATATAAATATTCCAATAATGTGTATCCACCAAGCAGATTGTTCAATTAAATGAATAGAATGTTCGCTAAAACCACTAAATAATGGCACTAAAAAACGACTTATTGGATTTCCTAAATGAAAGGTTTGAAATGCAGGGTCTGTAGCGTTCATTATTAAAAACAAACTCATTAAAACCATTTCAAAATATAATATATTTAAAGCATCATTTTTTGGCCAACTTGTCATTTCTTTATTCCAAAAACGAGGAATTCTAACTACCATTCTTCTAATCCAAAAAATAATTACAGAAATTAAAACCAAAAAGGCTAAAATTTCAAAAGAACCTATTAAAACATCATAAAATCCTCCTAAAAATGAAAACACTCTGTGTGTACCAAATAATCCGTCAATTACAATTTCAACAACCTCAATATTAATTATTATAAAACTAGCATAAACAATAATGTGTAATATACCAGCAACTGGACGTTTAACCATTTTAGACTGCCCTAAAGCAATCATAGCCATATTTTTCCAGCGTTCTTTTGAATTATCAGATCTATCAATATCTTTTCCAAGTTTAATATTTCTTGATAATTTTTTAACATTTCTAACAAAAAACCCGACACCTACTACTAATAAAATGGCAAAAAGTATATTGTCTATATAATTCATAATGTATGCTTAATAATTTATTATTTTTAAAACAGGACTTAAAGTTAAGTTTTTGATAACAAGTAAAACTCTTTCTTTAACTAATTTCAAATTTAATGGAATAATTTTAAATTCATTACGAATTTCAACATCTTTTACACAATAAATGTTACATAAATGAATTTTTAATAAGTATTTAAATTAACACCTATTAATTTGAATAAATTTAATTTTAAAACGTAAAAACAACCACTATTATTAAAAAAATAATTTTAATTATTCTACTGCTGGTTTATAGCCTTTATCCTTTTTACCAAACAACGAAAAATGAACATAGCGTTTTGGGTGAAGTTTCATATCACGAAGTAATTCTTCTAATTCTTTTGAAGCGTTAGTTAAATTACCGTACAATTTATCATCCTTTAATAATTTCCCTAAACTTCCTTGTCCGGAATTAATTTTACCTAAAACTTGGTTTAAATTGGTAACAGTTGCTTGTAAGTTTTTAACGGTTACTCCTAAATTAGAATTTACCAAAGTATCGGATAATTTTTTAAAATTAGAAGTCATTTTCTCTGCATTATCTATGGTTTTATCTAATTTTATTTTATTATCAGAAACCAGTGATTTTAAGTTATTAGAAGCTGCATGAAAATTGGTAAGCGTGGCATTTAACTGAGCAATGCTTTGTTTAATATTAAGTCTTGTTTTTACATCTATAATATCATTTAAATTCCCCATAAGAGAATCTGCCTTCACAATAACATTTTCAACTTTTGCCTGTAAAGGATTTAATTTTTCAGTAACTGTAGAAAAAATATCCGATTCTATTTCTCCTTTTAAATAATCACCAGGCTTAGCGTTTTCACCTTCGTACGAAGGGACTATTGCCAAAGATTTACCACCCATTAAACTTGCACTATATATTTTTGCAACGCTATTTTTTGAAAATTGAAAATCTTCTAAAATACTAAACTCAACAATTAACTGACCTCTTTTTTCTGGATCTTTATTAAAAGAAATATCCACTACTTTACCAACATCAACGCCATTAATAGTAACAACACTAGAAGTGTTTAAACCTTGAACATTGTTGTACTCTGTAAAATAGGTATTTATTTTTCCATCAAATAAATTAATGCCTTTTAAATAATTATACCCCCAAATAGATAAAGCAATTACAACTACTACAAATACTCCCGTTTTTAATTCTCTAGTGATTTTCAAATTATTATTTTTATAATTAGCAAAATTACTAATAAAATTGATTAGTAGTTTTACAATTTATGATTTACCTAAAACTTTTTTTAAAGAAACCCTTTTGCCATTTTTAAATGCAACAATAAAAGCAGAGGAATATCCTTTAGTTTTAGCATATTTTTGTTTCTTTTTTATATTTTTATAATTAGAGGAATTTCCAATAAAATACCTATAAATAGAACCAAATTTAACCCTTTCAACATTTTTAATCCCTTTAAAGTTATAGGAATTTAAAGACAACTTTCTTGCTCCTGCAGCAATTTGAACTTTATAAATTACGTTTAAATTAGTATTTGCCTGTTGGGTAGATTCTTTTACAACAAGTTTTTTTTCAATCTTTTTAGGAACATATTTTTCAACAACGCTGTTTACAGCTAATTGTTTTTTATACTGCATAATATCTTTATAAATAGAAGTTGCAATTTTTTTACTTCCACCCATAGAATTTAGAAAAGGACCTTCTATTTTATTAGTAATAAAACCTGTTTCAACTAAAACACTTGGCATATAGGTTTGATATAACACTACAAAACCAGCTTGTTTAACACCTCTATCTCTTCTTTTTAATTCGTTTTTAAATCTTTTTTGAATAATACTTGCTAATTGAATACTTTGATCTAAATATTCTTCTTGCATTAAGGTAATTCCAATAATAGATTCTGGCTTATTTGGGTCAAACCCTTTATAATTATCTTCGTAATTTTCTTCTAAAAGTATTACGGAGTTTTCAGATTTAGCAATTTCAAAGTTTTGTTTATTAGCGTGCGTTCCTAAAACCCAAGTTTCTGCACCATAAGCTTGTGTATTATGTGCGTTACAGTGTATGGATACAAATAAATCAGCATTAGCTCTATTAGCAATACTTCCTCTCTCCCATAAATCTACAAAAACATCTTTTTTTCTAGTATAAATTACCTTGATGTTTTTTTTATTTCCTAATAACTTTCCAATTTGTAATACAATTTTTAACGCAACATCTTTTTCTTTAATATTTCTATAACCAACTTTACCTGGATCTTTTCCTCCATGTCCAGCATCTAAAACAACCACAAAGTCCTTTTTTTGAGCAAATGTATTTGTGTTGTGAAAAAGAAAAAGCACAAAAAACAGAATAGATAATACAATTTTTGCAGATATTTTTATTTTATAAAAGGGTTGTGATTTCATAAATTATTTTAGTTATTTTTGGCATCTGAAATTTGGTGTTACAATTATTGAGCCATACATTTACAAAGTAACAATTGTAAGGCACTATAATTAATTAGCTAATGTATAAAACTTATAATTGCAACCCAAATAATATCTATTTTTTAAAAGAAATTACTATTAAAAATAATTTTAAAAATATACAATTTTCACTTTTTATGGTTGCCGTATTTTGCTGTTTCCATTCGCATGTGTATTCGCAAAAAATTAGCTCTACTTTTGCCAAAGACACCTTAAGAATTGGCGTAAAAGATTCTCTTATTACCAAAACAAAAGATACCATTGTAAAGCCTAAAGAAATTTTAGAAGGTATTATTGACCATAGTGCAGATAGCTTAATTAGACAAGATATTAAAAACAATAAAATTATAATGTATAAAAATGCCCATGTACATTACAAAGATATTGATTTAACAGCTGGTTATATTGAAATAAACAATAATACAAGTGTAGTTACTGCTAAAGGAATAAAGGATTCTGTTGGGGTTTATAGTGAAAAACCTATTTTTAAACAAGGTGGAGAGGAAACCAATCAGGATTCTATTGTTTTTAACTTTAAAACGGAAAAAGCAAAAATTTGGGGATTACGCACTGAACAACAAGGAGTTATTATTAAAGGAGAAACTACTAAAAAAGAAAACGATTCTACCATATTTGTTAGAAATATAAAATTTACTACTTCTGAGAAAGAAAAACCAGATTACTACATAAAAACCAATAAAGCAAAAATTGTACCCAATAAAAAATTAGTAATTGGCGTTAGTAATTTAGTAATTTCCGATGTGCCTACTCCCTTATTTCTTCCTTTTGCATACATCCCTTTAACTAAAGGAACCATGTCAGGTTTTTTAATGCCAACTTGGGGTGAAAACAACCAGCAAGGTTATTTTTTACAAAACGGAGGTTATTATTTAGCAATAAATGATTATGTAGATATGGCAATTTTAGGAGATGTTTACACTAATGGAAGTTGGGGTGTTAGAACGGAATCTAATTATGCAGTACGCTATAAATTTAGCGGAAATTTTAGCTTTAGATATGAAAACTTAATAAACAGTTTACGCGGTTTAAGTGATTACTCTAGAACCACAAATTATAATATTAGATGGAGTCATAGTCAAGATGCAAAGGCAAGTCCAAATTCCAGATTTTCAGCTTCTGTAAACTTAGGAAGTAGTAAATATTATAAAGAATCTTTAAATGAATATAATTCCAATGCATTTTTAAATAATACTTTAAGTTCTTCCGTTTCTTTTTATAAAAAATTTGTTGGTACACCATTTAATTTATCTCTTTCTGTAACACATTCACAAAATACAAATACAGAAAAAATAATCATGTCCTTACCTTCCTTACAATTAAATATGGATCGTATTTATCCGTTTGTGTCAAAAACAGGAGCCAAAAAAAATGCCATACAAAAATTAGGAGTAACTTATTCTTTAAAAGGAGATAATCGCATTAACACATCAGACGATTTTTTTCTAAAAAAAGAGATGTTTGATAATGCCAAATCTGGCATTCAACAAAATGCTACTTTCAGCACAAATATGAAATTATTTAAATTCTTTACTATCTCTCCCAATGCAAATTATAAGGAAGTTTGGAATTTTGATAAAATTAGCAAAACCTATAACGCTACCGAAAATGCTGTTGTTACGGATACTATAAGTGGCTTTAATGCATTTAGAGAATATTCTGCAGGAGTTTCATTAACTACTACCGTTTACGGCATGTTTAAATTTAAAAAGGGACGATTACAAGCAATACGCCATGTAATGCGACCAAGTATTTCCTATGGTTATAAACCAGATTTTAGCAATTATTATGAAGAAGTTCAACAAAGTATAGATCCAACAGATTTATTAGAATATTCCCCTTTTGCAAATGGATTATATGGTAGTCCAAGCAGAAGTTTATCAAATAGCGTAAATTTTTCACTTAACAATACTTTAGAAGCAAAGGTTATGCCTAAAGATTCTACAGATACCAAACCCGAAAAAATTACCCTAATTAACAATTTAAACTTTTCAACCAGTTATAATATGGCTGCTGATTCGTTAAAATGGAGCCCAGTAAGAATGTCGGCAGGAACTAATTTTTTCGATAAAAAACTTAACCTAAATATAAATGCAACCTTAGATCCTTATGCAATTAATGCATCAGGGACTAGATTAAATACGTTTAATATTAATAATGGAGGTAGTTTATTTAGACTTACCAATGCAGGTTTAACCATGAATTATTCTTTATCTAGTAAAAAATCTAAAGGAAAAAAAAGTGACAAACAACAAAATGCAAATGCTAATAATTCAGATGGTATTTTTGGAGACAATTTAAATGTAAGTAATAGATTAAATGGCAATGAGGATTCTGAACCAGAAACAAAATCCGCAAAATTATATAATGCAACTTTTCCTTGGACTTTAAGATTAGCATACGCCTTAAATTATCGTAATAATAACCGACAAAATGAAATTTCCTCTAATTCCTTAATGTTTTCTGGGGATATTGATTTGACTCCTAAATGGAAAGTTGGGTTTTCATCTGGTTACGATATTAAAAATCAAGGATTTTCTTATACGCAATTGCGTTTTTCTCGTGATTTAGATAGTTGGAAGTTAAACTTTAACTGGGTGCCGTTTGGAACAAGACAAACTTATTATTTCTTTATTGGAGTTAAATCATCTATGCTTAGCGATTTAAAATATGATAAGAGACAAGTACCTGATAGGCGACTTTTCTAATTTTTTAAGATATATTTATTAAAAATAAGTTTTATCTTCTCAATTTCTATATATCTTTGAAATTATACCATTTATAAAATTCTCACAATGAAAAAAATTATAAAAACAAAACAAGCTCCAGCTCCAATAGGTCCGTACAATCAAGCTATTTTAGCAGGGAATACTTTATATATTTCTGGTCAAATTGCTTTTAATCCTAAAACCAATCAATTAATTTTAAATTCTATTGAAAAAGAAACTAAACAGGTTATGGAAAATTTAAAAGCTATTTTAAAAGAAGAAAATTTAACTTTTGAACATGTAGTAAAATCAAGCATATTTATTTCAGATATGAATAATTTTACTGCAATAAACCAAGTTTATGGAAGCTATTTTAATGTAGAAACTGCTCCTGCCAGAGAAACAGTAGAAGTTGCACAATTACCAAAATCTGTAAATGTGGAAATATCTATGATTGCTGTAAAACAATTTTAAACCGATTTTATCAATAATTCTGCAGTTGCAGGATTAGTAGCTAAAGGAATATTGTGTACATCACATAAACGCATTAACATTGCTATATCCGGCTCATGTGGATGTCTGTCTAAAGGATCTCTAAAAAAAAGCACCATATTTGTGTGTCCTTCCGCAACTCTTGCGGCAATTTGAGCATCGCCACCGTACGGACCTGATAAATACTTTGTTACTACAAAGCCTGCCTTTTCTGCATTTTTACCTGTAGTTCCTGTTGCTATTAAATGAATATCTTTTGCCAATAAAACTGCTTTAAAATCCATTAAAAACTGAATCATTTCCGCTTTTTTACCATCGTGTGCAATAATTGCTATTTCCATAGTTTAAAGATAGAAAATTAATTATAAAGAATTCGAATATTCAATTAAATCCACGAGTTTGGTTGCATAACCAAATTCATTATCATACCAGCTAATTAATTTAAAAAAATTTGGATTTAATTCTATTCCTGCGCTGGCATCAAAAACAGATGTTCTTGGTTCCGATGCAAAATCTTGAGAAACAACCTCATCTTCTGTGTATCCCAAAATTCCTTTGAATTCACTTTCAGAAGCTTCTTTTATAGTTTTTGCAATTTCCGCATAACTAGTAGCTTTTTGTAAACGAACAGTTAAATCTACCAATGAAACATCAACAGTAGGCACCCTAACAGCCATTGCCAGTAACTTCCCTTTTAATTCAGGCATTATGGTTGTAACGGCAGAAGCCGCGTTAGTAGTGGTTGGAATCATATTAGTTATAGCTGATCTGCCTCGTCTCCATTTTTTATTTGGACTATCTACAGGGCTTTGGCTTGCCGTAGCTGCATGAACTGTGGTTACTAAACCTTCTACAATTCCAAATTTTTCATGTATAATTTTAGCAATCGGAGCTAAACAATTTGTAGTACAAGATGCATTTGAAAAAACGGTTTCTTTTTTAGTTAAATCCTTATGGTTCACCCCCATTACAAACATTGGTGCATTTTTTGAAGGTCCTGAAATAACTACTTTTTTTGCACCACTTTTAATATGTAACGCCGCTTTTTCTTTATCGGTAAATAAACCAGTAGATTCAATTACATAATCTACCTCCAATTCTTGCCAATTAATGTTTTCCGGATTTTTTTCAGCTGTAACTCTAATAGATTTCCCATTAACTATTAAAAAATTACCGTTTACTTCAATAGTACCTTTAAACCTTCCATGAACAGAATCGTATTTTAATAAATAAGCTAAATAATTTACATCCAACAAATCATTTATTGCAACTACCTCTACGTTTTTTCTAGCAACAGCAGATCTGAAAGCAATTCTACCAATTCTTCCAAAACCGTTAATCCCAATTTTAACCATCTAATTCAAATTGATATTCTTCTTGAAGTTTTTTTTGACCTAGATTCAGCAAAAATTTATTTTCATATTTCTTATCCTTCAGATTAGAATCTAGCAATAATTTATTATTGTGATAGTATAAAGCTTTTTGATAACTTCTTACTCTTTGAGTTTTTGAAGGAAGTAATTCATTAACTTTAATATAAATCAAATGGTTATTGTTATAATAAAATGATTTTAATTTAATAAAATTATGATCTAATAGCTCAATAGTTTTTATTTTAACAATTTCATTATTTCTATAAATTACTCTTTTTTTAGAGGTGTTATTTTTAAATCCCTTACCAGTGTTTATAGAATTTTTATCTTCTTTACTGAAATTATCAGTATCCTTTGAAGAATTGTTTATATGAGAAACATAACTGTCTATAAAATTAATATAGCTACTTTTTTTAGCGCTAAAATTTATTTCTTCAATGTTATCTTCAGCTTCGTCTTGTGCATAAATTTCACTTTGATTTAACCAACAAAGTAAAATAATTACCAAGTAATAATTTTTATTCATATTATAAGGACATTATATCGCTAACACGCAATAGTTCTTTATTAATTCGATGTTGCCCTTTCACAGCTTTATTTAATTCGGTTGTTTCAATTTTATTATTTATTAATCCTACCATTAAATTAGACTTACCGTCTAATAATAATTCTACAGATTTCACCCCTAATCTACTTGCCAAAACTCTATCAAAACAACTTGGACTACCTCCTCGTTGCATATGACCTAAAACAGAGACTCTTACCTCATATTCTGGTAAATTTTCTTCTACATAGTTTGCAAGTTCAAAAACATTTTTTCCAATTTTATCACCTTCTGCAACCACCACAATACTTGAAGATTTGCCAGATCGTTTACTACGTTTTAAGGATTCTAAAAGACGATCTAAACCTAAATCTTCTTCCGGAATCAAAATTTCTTCTGCACCTGCCCCTACTCCTGAATTTAATGCAATAAAACCAGCATCTCTACCCATAACTTCAACAAAAAATAAACGATTATGAGAACTTGCAGTATCTCTAATTTTATCAATTGCATCCACTACTGTATTCAAAGCGGTATCAAATCCTATGGTAGAATTTGTTCCAAAAATATCATTATCAATAGTACCAGGAATACCAATACTAGGAAATTTAAATTCTTTATAGAAAACCATTCCTCCGGTAAAAGTTCCATCTCCACCAATTAACACCATGGCATCAATTTTAGCTTTTTTCAATTGTTGAAAAGCTTTTTCTCTACCTTTTTTAGTTCTAAATTCTTTGGACCTAGCAGTTTTTAAAATAGTACCTCCTCTATTAATTGTGTTATTGACATTACGTGCTGTTAAATCAATAAAATCACCTTCTATTAAGCCTTGATATCCTCTATAAACACCAACGCAATCTACATGATAATATGAGCATGCACGAACAACAGCCCTTATGGCTGCATTCATTCCTGGTGCATCTCCACCAGAAGTCATAACTCCTATTTTTTTAATCTTTTTTCCCATATGGAGGAAATGCAAAATTATAATTAAATTTTTAATTTAAGATAATTTAGTAATTTTATTTAACTATAAAAAATATTACAACTACTTAATTACCTATAAACTAGCATTTTACAAGTATTTTACCACATTTTTTCCGGATAAACTCCTAAATTTTTAAGCTTCCCAATTTCTGAAGTTACGTAGGCTTTATCTTGCTTATAAGTTACCCCAAACCAACGAGCGTTAGAAGTTAAAACTTCCATAGTAGCCAACATGTTTACAATAACATGGTTTACTACTAACGGAATAAAAAATTCTGCTTTAGGATCTTTATAATTCACTCCTAAAAATTCTTCAAAAAGAGAAGAAGAAATATCAAAATAAGTTGGTGTAAATCCAAAAAAGTTCATAGAAACAATGGTATTTTCATCAATTTCAACTAATTCTTCATTATCATTTTTAAATTTTAAACCATTATTAACTTTTTCAATATGCGTTCTTTCTGTAATACCTGTTAAAAAGTTATTACTATCTACCTTACATTCTCCACGAGAAACAAATCCGTAATCAGAAACTGTATTTTTTAGCACATACCCCATCATAGAAAAGGCATTGGAAGTTTTATCGGTCTCCATTAATTTTTTAGCCATTACTTCAAAAGCTTCTTTACCATAAAAATCATCGGCATTTATAACTGCAAAATTCTCAGTTACTACATTTTTTGCCATTAATAAAGCGTGTGCTGTTCCCCAAGGTTTTTGCCTTTGATTATCTTTATATTTTTCAGGAATATCTTCAATTTCTTGAAAAACATAAACCACTTCAATTTTACCTTCTAATTTTGGGTTAAAAAATGCTTTAAATTCAGTTTCTATACTTTTTCTAATAATAAAAACTACTTTTCCAAATCCTGCTTGAATGGCATCATAAATAGAAAAGTCTAAAATAGTATCTCCTTGTTCTGTAAATGTATCTAATTGTTTTAATCCTCCATAGCGACTACCAATTCCTGCAGCCAATACTACCAATGTTGGTTTATTCATTTTTAATTTTATTTTTAAAATTTATTAATTTTCTTTTATTTGCTAATGTATCTAATTCATTTTTAATGTTTGTGGTGTCTTTTACTTTTTTCTTTTTTAGACCAAGTTTTTCTAATAATTCATTTCCAGTATTAAAATCTATTTGGTAATTTAATCCTATACCTTGTGTGTATCCTTCTTCTTCTTCTGTATATTGAATTTCGTTTTGACGATTAAAAACCGAAGACCTCAAAGTACCTTCTTGGTTCATTAAAAATTCAACATTAACTTCTCCAATAACATTAGATTGTTTTTTAGAGCCAATTGGAACTCCTACTTTGCCATTAATTAAAATTCGGTCGTTTACCTGATAATCTAAAGCCAAAGCCAGTTGATCATCAATATTTAAATTATCCACTCTATTTTTTTCTCCAACGGTATAAACTGGTTTTAACTTAAATTTACTATCGGCTTTATTAAAAATATTATCAAATGCATTGGATAACATATCAAAACCTGTTCCGTATAACGCTGCATTACTGTTTACCGCAATATCGTTTTCATTATAAAAACTACCTGAAACCAATAAGGATATAAAGTGGATTGTTTTGGTATTATTATCATTATTATTTAGTTTAAAAGCTAACTCTGATGCAACTGTAGAACTAGAATTTGGAATTTCAATATCAAAACTACGTTTTGAGTTAAATAATTCACCAGAAAATCTGGTAATCAAATCAATTGGGATTTTACGATTTGCTGTAATATTTTCTAATAAAGATTTCGGATTAGCCGATACCCGATAAACTGCTTCTAAGTTGATATCTGCTGTGTACGGATTACCACTCCAAGAAATACTTCCTCCTTTTTTAACCGTAAAAGGTTTATTTATAAAGCCTCCATATTTAAAATTATAAATACCATTATCTACAATAAAATCGCCGTACATATCAAATTTATCTTTGGTATCTAAATTCATTTGGAGATTTCCTATACCACTTCCTTTTAAATAGCTACCTGTAGCTTTATCTAATACCATTTCAACAATGGCATCTTTAGTAACATCTAAATTAAAATTAATGGATAATCCTTTTAATTTTTTAGAAATAAATTCTTTTCTATTTTGGGTATCATCAACTTCTTTATTTTTGTTAACAAACCTAATTAACTGCGTTGTTTCCACAGTTTTTACATCGCTTATTGGAATTACAAAATGTGTTCCTTTATTAGTTTTACCCTCTACATCAATTACTAATTTATCTGTAAAGCCGTGTAATTTGGCATTTCCTGATAAAAAACCGGATCCATAATAAAGTGAATTTTCTTTTTCTTTAGTATTTAATACTAATAAATTTTTAGTGTTTATGTTTAAATTTAGCTTCCAACTATCAAAATTATGATGTTGTAATGTGCCCGTTAATTTTCCTTTTGTTTGATGTGCTTTATCTTTTAAAGTAACATCTTCAAAATGAAAAGTTTGATTTTTTAAACTAATAATACTAGTTCCATCAAAATCATAATCTACATTTAAATAAGGAAAATATAACCCTGCTTGGTCTAAATACAATTCACCACTCATTGTAGGATTTCCCAATAACCCTGTAAATTGAGTACTACCATAAACAAACCCTCTAAAATTTGTAAAAACATCTTCCCCTAAGGGACTAAAAGCATCTAATTTAAATTTTTCAAAATTCATATTCATATCAATAGTAGGATTTTTAGGAGTAAAATCTACATTACCAACTGCTAAAAATGTTTTTTCTTTATTTCGATCTAAAGAAACATTTACATTATATTTAGTTAGTGAATTATCTCCGTTAACCTCTACTTTTAAATCTCCTTGTTCCGATTTATTGATATTAAAATTACTAATTTCAAAATTTGCAGTTGGGCGAATTTGTTTTTTAATTTGAGAGTAATTTATGGTGCCATTTATAGTTCCTTTTAAATCTAAACTATCAATTTTAGGGGTTACATTGGCTAATTGTACATTTTTAAAATTAAACTGAATGTTTTTTGATTCACCTTCTTTTACCTTTCCAAAAAAAGATATTTTTTGTTCGTTAGAAGTTATATTAAATGGTTTAATAAAAATTTCTTTAATTATATTATCGTACACTACTTTATTACCATCATTATCGGTTGCATTTATAAACCATTTTTTATTTTTATAACTGAAATTTGATTTTTTTACTCCAAATACAGATTGTTTTTCAGCATTAAACGTATGATAAAAGGCTAAGTTAAATTTTTCATTTTTTATTCCTTCTTTAAACTCCGTTCTAAAAAATAAAGTATCATTTAAAGTAATGTTTACCAATTTAAACTTATTTATAACATAATATTTAGAGTTTATTTTATTTATTAAAACCTGCGTGTTAAAAATTGGGTTTTTATTATCTATCTGAACTTTTAAATTTTCAATATCATTTTTATAAGCTATAACCTTTGGAGATTTAACCGTTAATCTAAACAAATTTTTATCTGCAATAATTTTCCCTCGAATAGATGTATTTGCTGAAAGGGTAATTTCAGGAAAAAATATTTCTACTATTTTATTATGAATTTTAAAATTAAAATCAATTTTTTGACCTGGGGAAACTTCAAATGGTTTATAGTTGGTATAAATACTACCAATAGAATTTCGTGTTAATTTAAGTAATTCATCAAATTTAAATTTTCCTTTAATTTTTCCGTCTATAATTTCAGATGAATTAAGTTTTATAGTTCTAATACTATCTTGAAAAGAGGAAGCAATATTAAAATTTTTAAAAAAGTAATCATCTTTTGAATTTGTAAATAAAAAGTTATTGAAATTAATTTTACCCACCAAATCATCAATAGTGTTACCTTTTATATTTATTTTAATATCTCCTTTAACATTTGCAATACTATCTTTAGTATAAATTTGTATTGCATTTAAATTACAATAATCTATTATAGAATTAAAATTAAACTGATAAATTGTTGAAGATAAATCGGCTAAACCTTTAAAATTCAGCTTAATATTAGCATCGTTTACTTCTAATTCACCATTAAAATGTTCATTCTTTAACAAACCATTTACCGTAATGTTTTTATAAGTATAATTATTAAAATCAAAGGTAGAAATTACTCCTTTAACCGAGCTGTTCAGTTTTTCTAAAGTGAAACCTGAACCAGCAACATCTCCTTTCAAAGAAACAGTTTTAATAGAGGTTTTATTTAGTAATTCTCCTAAATTAAAATCTGTACAGGTAACATTTCCTTTATAGGAAGCATCATCAATATTATCAATATTTGTAAGTTCTAAATTTGCTGTAACCTCTCCTAAATCTGAATTAATAGAAACATTAGCGTCCATTAAATTATTAGTAACATACGTTGTTCCTTTTAATGTAAATCTTCCAAGCTTTTTAAAAGAAGTTGGTAATTTGTTTCCTAAAATATTTGGCAACAGTAATTTTAAGTGATTATAGTTGGAGGTTAAATTGGTGAAATTTCCTTTTAACGAAAACCCATCTTTCTGATTAAAAGAATTTTTTAATAAAAGCGTTCCGTTAATAATTGCTTTTTCATCACTAATTAATTTTAAATTTTTAGCGATAAAATTATTTAACTGTCCATTAATTTCAGTAGAAAAATGCAAAACATCCTTTGTACCTAACTCCTTATAAAAATGTTTTAAATCTAACAGAGAAACATCTGCTTTTTTTATGTTGGCGGTTAAATTTACTTTATTATTAAAGTCTGAAAAATCTTCTCTTTTATAATTAAATGCTATATCGCCATTAATTTTTGAAGTTTTAGTTTGAAGTATGGTGTTTTTAAACTTCATAAACTTTTTTGTATAGGTAAAATCACTTTTTAAACTTGTAATTAACAAATTATGATTTTCAATAAAAGATAAATCTATAATATTAGTACTAACATTAGGACCTTGAATTACAAAACTTTTGGCGTTACCGTTAATATTTTTAAAGTCTAGTGGTTTTTCATCAACATTTTCATCGTAAACCGAAACAAATCCGTTTTTAAAATGAAGTTTACTTGAGGTTAATAAAAACCCTGAAGGTTTGCCTGTAGATTTTCCATCATCAAATTTATCTACAAAAACAGATAACGCATCGTCTTTTTCTCCTTTATAGGTTTTAACAAATAATTTAAAATTATCTAATGAAATGGCTCCAAATTCCATTTTGTTATTCAACATTTTTCGAAAACTTAAAATAGAAGTCGATAAATTTTCAATATAAATAAGAGAATCGTTATGATGATCTTTAATAAAAACATCTTTTAATTGAACTTTACCTAAAAAGGATAAATCTACTTTATCAACATTTATGGCAACATCAAAATCTTTTTGCAGGTAATTAGTGGCAGATTTACCTAATTTAGTTTGTATGGCAGGAATAGACAATATTATGCTAACCATCGCAAAAATAAGTAGCAAAATGCCTAAAATTTTAATTAGTATTTTTTTTGTTCGTTTGATAAGCCCTAAATTTGCATTTTTATGGCAATTATTATGCCCTTATTTGTTAATTAATGATTAAAAATAAATCTATTTACATACTTGGTATTGAATCGTCTTGTGATGACACGAGCGCTTCCGTTATTTGCAACGGAAAAATACTTTCTAATGTGATAGCAACTCAAGAAATTCATGCCAAATATGGCGGTGTTGTTCCTGAATTAGCATCACGTGCACATCAACAAAATATTGTTCCTGTTATTCAACAAGCAATTCAACAAGCAAATATCGACAAAAAAGACTTAAATGCCATAGCTTTTACACGCGGACCTGGATTAATGGGTTCATTATTGGTAGGAACCACATTTGCAAAGTCACTTTCGCTAGCTTTAAACATTCCGTTAATAGCTGTAAATCATATGCAAGGACATATTTTAGCTCATTTTATTGAAGAAAAAAATCATCAAAAACCTACCTTTCCTTTTTTGTGTTTAACTATTAGTGGCGGACACACGCAAATTGTAAAAATTACCGATTATTTTACTATGGAAATTTTAGGCACTACTTTAGACGATGCCGTTGGGGAAGCTTTTGATAAATCTGCCAAAATTCTAGGATTACCTTATCCTGGTGGTCCATTTATTGATAAATATGCCAAATTAGGAAACCCAAACGCATTTAAATTTACGAAACCAAAAGTGGCTGACTTAAATTTTAGTTTTAGCGGTTTAAAAACTGGTATCTTATATTTTATTCAGAAAAAAGTAAAAGAAAACCCAAATTTTATTGAAGAAAATTTAAATGATATTTGCGCTTCTATTCAAAAAACAATTGTTGAAATACTATTTGATAAATTAAAAATAGCCGTTAAACAAACAAGTATTAAGCAAATTGCTATTGCTGGAGGAGTAAGCGCTAATTCTGGAATAAGAACTACATTAAAGGAAACTGAAAACACCTTGGGCTGGAAAACCTACATTCCTAAATTTGAATATACTACGGATAATGCCGCTATGATAGCCATTGTTGGTTATTTAAAATATTTAGAAAATAACTTTTCTGAAACTACCGTAACAGCAACTGCCAGATTAAAAGTGAATGATAATTAATATTCTAAAAAAAAGCTTCCCATATTGGAAAGCTTTTTTATACTATAATTTTTTTATTTAAAATTCGGCATTTGCATCCCAGCCTTCTAAATTTTCTTTAATAGCTTTTATAAACATGCCGCCTAAAGCACCATTAACCACACGATGATCATAAGAATGAGAAATAAACATTTTATGACGAATACCAATAAAATCACCTTCAGGAGTTTCAATAACTGCCGGCACTTTTCTAACGGCTCCTAAAGCCAAAATAGCAACTTGTGGTTGGTTAATAATTGGGGTGCCAAAAACACTACCAAAACTACCAACATTAGTAACGGTATAAGTCCCTCCTTGAATTTCATCAGGTTGTAATTTACCATTTCTTGCTCTTACCGCTAAATCATTTACCGCTTTGGTCATACCAACTAAATTAAGTTGATCTGCATTTTTAATAACCGGCACAATTAGGTTGCCATCTGCTAAAGCAGCTGCCATTCCTAAATTAATAGCTTTCTTTTTAATAATTTTATCTCCATCCACAGAAATATTTATCATCGGAAAATCTTTTATGGCTTTTGCCACAGATTGCATAAATATTGGTGTAAAAGTTATTTTTTCACCTTCTCTAGCTAAAAACTGATTTTTAATTCTATTTCTCCAGTTTACAATATTAGTTACATCTACTTCAATAAAAGATTGTACATGAGCCGAAGTTTGTGTAGATGCAACCATGTGTTGGGCAATCAA
>Ga0209013_10001303_pt1 | contig 22959 bp, 19 predicted proteins | sample Cruoilmetagenom2_FD_187291 | JGI IMG/M metagenome (GOLD analysis project Ga0209013, IMG submission 187291) | Oil polluted marine microbial communities from Coal Oil Point, Santa Barbara, California, USA - Sample 2 (SPAdes) (version 2) | ecosystem: Environmental > Aquatic > Marine > Oil seeps ... | reverse complement strand
GCCACCTTTCCCCGATGCGATCTCCCGCAACATGTCCTGTCCAACTCGGCGTCGGCGAGGAGCTTCATCAGGCAGGCGTTCTCGCCCTCCAGCTCCTTGAGCCGTTCCGCGTCGTTGGCCTTCATGCCGCCATATTGGGCGAGCCACCGTGGCCAACCAGTTCGCCCAGCTCATCGCTGCCAGCGGGTAGGCATCTACCCACCAAGAACCGCCCAAACCATCATGGCGATCAGCCCGATCGGGAGGATCGACACGAGCAGGGGTAGCACCAACGCCAGGCTCCGATCACCCTTGCGTACGGCGAGGAACAAGAAGATGGGGGCGCCGAACATCGTCCCGGTGGTGTACGGGACGAAGGTCAACACCGTGCACAGGACTGCGACGCGTCCTGCAACAGTGGTCGGCAGAACCGAGCGACCCCGCACCATCCAGCGAGGGGTCTCATCCGGCCGAGATGGCAGGGACGTGACCAGTCGGCCGCCGCCGACCAGCGCCACGAGCCCAACGACCAACGACACCAAGCCGATTGGGAGGAGGGCCGAGAGCCTCGCAACCCCGAACTGGACATCGGCAGAAACGCCGGGCGAGCCGTCTGCGTTCATGATCACCAGAGCCCACTCCCCACTCTCGATCGTCCAGTCGAGGGTATGTTCACCGCTACCACTCACCGACGCCACCCAGAAACCTTTGGTCTCCGGAGCGGCAGGATCGGTGGTGCCCTCGTTCCTGGTGTACACCACATCGGTGATGTCGTCCTGGAAGGAGTCCCACCCGGTGATCTCATCGTGGACGACGCCGTCGAGGTACCCGGCAACCGAATCGGCGGGAGCGATGCCCATGAAGAGCGCGTCGGACCCCGTCGCGACACCCTGTACCCGGATGTCATCAGGCGGCGAGACGAACTCGGGCATGGTGGTCCAACGCAGTAGCTCGACGTCGTCGGTGACCACTGCACGAGACGACACCTCCATCGTCAACGGATCGCTCAACCTGTACTCGCCAAAAACGGGAGAGTGGAACAATGACATGAGACCGAAGTTGTAGATGAGGACCAGCCCGACCAACACCAGCCCGGTTCCGAGCCCGATCACCTTGGTTCTTCGCGTCACCGGAACCACCTCGTTCGCTCGTCACCACCCGGGAAGTCGGATGCCTCCACCTTCTTCATCCCATGCCCGCGTCGCCGCGACCAGGCCGAACGATCAGATCTCTTCGAGAGTTCGTGCGTCGGCCGCCGGGCTGTGCCCTGGCCTCGGATTGTAGCAACCTGGCCCCCACGACGACCCCCGACGTGATCTCGCCCGCCAACAGCTTCGTGCCGGGCGGCATCTCCTCCAGCGCGCGAGTGGGCGCACCTGCCGTCGGCACAGCCAGCATCATCGCCACCACGACCACCGCGGTCGACCCGACGACCCGCATACCGTCACCCTCCCAGACGTTGAGCCAATCCGGAAGATACTCAGACCCCTTCGTCCACCGGGAACATCCAACGGCCCGGTACAGCAGGGCCGACGGTTGCGGTCCCAACAACCAGCCGGTTACGGCCCATCCCAAGCTCGCATCGAGCAGCACGCCGCCTGCACGGTCACCGCCGATCTCACATCATCAACTCACATGACTAACGCCACAATGCCGGCGAATTGGCACGCCTTCGAACCGACGGGGGCCGCTCGATAATCACGGCTCGCTTCACGCGCTGGCCCCACTCGAGATCGGCACCTCTGATCGGTCGCTGACTGCTTCGCACCCGCTCGATATTCGCGAGCCGAGACGCTCACGCCCGCGCCACAGGATCACCCACATATCATGCGAACTGTTGCGCGTCGATCTGGCCAACAGGTAGGTCATAACGCGATCGCCGACCGTGTGCGCTCGGCCGGTCGCCGATGCGGTTATCGGGTGCTCGAGTTGGGTAGTTATGTCGGTGCATGGTCGAAGGGCCGTGAATATGCGTCCGATATGTGCGGTCGCATCGTCGAGCAGTGGCGCCCTCTCAGGCCCCAGTCAGGGTCAGGGAGCAAGTGGTCCGATGACCGAAGGGTGACGGGGCATCGGGTCTATGACGCCGGAGTGGGACCGCCGTGATTCGATTCCCGTCATGTCCGTCACCCAGTGTGGTGTCGATGAGTGCACGGATTGCTTCGTTGGGTCTTTCGGAGAGAGCAGACCAGCGACGAGGATAGGCACTCTCGTCGAGCTTCTTGCGGCGCATCCATCCGGTGACTTCGTCGTTGGATTTGCTGGCGTTGCACGATCGGCAGGCCGGGGTGATGTTGTCGAGCGTGTACCGCCCACCTCGTTATACCCCAGCACGCAGTCTCCTTGCAGCGGTCGGCCCTAGTAGACGCACCCACCCCAGGCTGCCTTGAGGGCGTCCCATTGCTCGGCACTGAGGTCGTGTTCGGCGCGCTCCATAGTAAGCCCGCCGTGGCGGGCGCAAACTGCTAGTGATACGAAGGCCTGATGCGCCGAACCTCCATCATCGTGGCTTTCTTTGTCTTGATCGCAGCCGCGTGCTCTGGCTCGGACGACAATGTGCAGGAAACCGACACGGCCGAGAAGCAACCCGACGAGACCGCGGTCGAGACCGACGGCACGCCGATCAGCGCCGACTCGTCGGTCGAGCAGGTCATCGCTTCCCTGCCGGTACCTGCCGTAGTCGATGCCGCAGCATCGGGAACGTGTGGCCGATACGGCTACCTCTGCGGCGTCTCCGACGCCAGCCCTGAACAGGTCGCCGTGACGAAGAGCGCGGCGATGACCGTGTCCGACGCGATGGCGGCATCCGACGACGCCAGCGAGCAGATCCGACTGGGCCTCATCGCGCTGGCAGAGATCGACGGTGTCGGACATATCGAGTACGACCGCGAAGCGGCATCGATGTTGGCGTTCACGATCGACAATGGGTTCAGAACCGCAGTGTTCACCGTTGCGTCAGAGCCTCAGGACGACGGCGAGATTCCGCCGATCGACGAGACGTTCGTGCCACCTCCCGGCGAGGTCGGGCCGACCGGATTCAGGTCGGTGCGCGCGTCGCACCAGCGGTACGAGCCTGCTGGCGGCCCCGCCAACAGCAACCGAAAGGCGGCGGTCTTCAACCCGTTCAACTGGGAGAGTGCCGCCGGAATCGCGGCGATCTTCCAAGCCGAAGACGAGTACGCCACGGTCGACGTGTTCAACGATGCCGACGTCAACCCGTTCACGATTGGCGCCGTCGGCGGTTATGACGCCGTACACATCATCACCCACGGTGGAGGCAGCTGCCCGTCATGGACCGACGACCGTGACGAATGCAGCTCCACGTTCGTGGGCGGACCGGCGTCGAGCGCCATCGAGGAGGCGTTCTTGTCTCAGGACAACCCGCCCCCGGCAGCGTTCCACAACCTGTGCACCTCCGGTGGCGTCTGGCGCTATTGCTTCGAGAGTTCCGGGTTCGCCCCGAACCCGAACGGGATCGTCTTCTTCGGCGCCTGCGGGTCGGACTTCGGGTTCAACAACACCGGTGCTGGGGCGTCGGTGGGATGGACCGGCACCACGCAGCGATACGTCGCAGAGCGCACCGCCACCAAGTTCTGGACTCTGATGGTGACCGAGGGTCTCGAGTTCGACCTGGCGAAGGAAAAGGTCCAGGGCGGTGGCTACGACAACCATTCGGCGACCTATTGGGCCAGTGGGGGCGCGGTGCACCCACTGACGTCGTCGGCGTTCCAGGGCCGCAACCTGCGCGCTCGCGACGTGGTTGAGATGCGCCTTGATGGCAACGAGCCGCAAGGCCAGCCGCTCCAGTTCAATGGGCTGCCTCAGGATGGCAACGCTGAGACGTTCCCAGCCAAGGACCAGGTCATCGTGTTCAAGCTCGAAGGTGTCCGCTCCGGAACCCAGGCCGGGGTGAAGTTCGAGATCCGCGGTGACGGCACGAAGTGGGACGCCGACATCACGTTGCCCGACCATGGCACCATTATCGAAGAGAAGGAGGGCTACGCCACCTGGCAGGTCACCCTGAACCCGGACCAGGTGAGTATCCCCGACCTGAGCTGGTCAGACCTGTCGCCCACACGGGCACCGGTCGAGCTCGAGATCCGGGCGTTCCAGAATCAGTCGGAATACACCGCCTACCGCGGCACGGTGCGGCTCGGTACCGACGTCGAGTTCTCGGGAGAGATTCCGATCTACCGCGAACTCGAGAACGGCATGCCGCCCAATGGCCGAATCGAGGGCAACGATCTGCGGGTAATGATCAACACTGCGAGCGGTGAGCTGTCCGGGTCGATGAAGGTCGTGATGTATGCCTCCGACCTCCGGGTTGGCGAGTGGACGATCAACCTGACCGGCACGTACGACCCCGAGACGAGCGCCGTCGAGGGGACCGCCGACGGAGCATCGGAGGGAGGCGTGGGCGGAATCTCGGTCAGCGATTCTGGCTCGGGCCGGTTTGAGGGTTCAGCGAATCTGCCCGCCGAGTCGATCACGATCCAAATCGGGATCAGCGGCCAGACCCAGACCTACCAGGGGCAGATCGTGAGCTAGGTAGCCGCCTTGAGGCCGTCGGGTCCGATGGTGCTGCGGAGGCGCCATCCGTGGACCGTACGGGAGCCGTGAAGTCGAGCTGGCCAACTACCTTGATCGGCCTCGCTAGCCCAGATTTGCCGATCTGCGCCACTGATGAGCGTCCCTGCGGCCGGGTCGGGGACGCGATTACCTGACGCCGCATCCGGGCCGATCTGTGGCGCGGGTTCGCCGCCGGTGACCGGACTATCGAGCGCACGTTCTGTGTGGGCGGTGTCCGACAGGCCGCGCTGAGTGTGCCGGCTACGAGCAGTCTTCTGGGGATCCCGGCCGTGGTGATCTGAGCGCGACCGGCTGGCGGTCTGGCCACCAGTTCGTGCCGCCGGACGGCAAGTCGGGTTCGTTGTCGACACCGATCTCAGGCTCTCGCTCGTTCAGTGTCGACGACGTCGCCGCGAGCGCAGCACCACGACACCCGCGAGTGCAGCAACGGCGACGACCACCACGACGAGCACGACGATCGGAAGGCCGCCGTCATCGTCGTCACTGACCTGACCCGCCTGACCGACCTCTGCCCCGCTCCCCGACGTCGAGGCCGCCGACGAGACATCGGGAGCAGCGGCGTCGACCGAGTCGCCGTCGAGCGACGACTCGGTCGCGACACCGGCCTCGATTTGGGCACGTGCCTGCTCGATCAGGTCGGCGTCGATCCGCATCACCGGCGAACCGGCCGGGTGGTCGTGGAGCAGCGCTTGGTCGAGAATGATCGAGCCTTTATCGACCACGACACCCATGTCGGACTGCTCCCCGCCGATCACTAAACCATCGCCTGGGGCATACGCGTCGAAGTCGCCCTCGATCCGAGTATCGCCGGCCCGCGCGTCGGCGATGCTCTGCGCAAGAGCGAGCTGCTGATTCAGCCGGCGGAGGGCGGCGGGCAGGTTGTTCGGATTGTCCGTTCCCCACTGGGCGAGGTACGCCTCGAACTCTTCAACGGCTCGGACCGTGAGCGTTGCCTGCTCGAAGACCGGATCGATGAGCGTGAGGTAGTCCTCGAACGCGCCAGCTGTTGTTATGGGCCCGCCCACGTGCGGAACCGGGCCGGGAATCACCATCGGGCACGTCGTCCCGGCGCCGACAAACGCCGCCGGTCGACCGTTGATCAGCAGCTCGTTCGAGCCCTCGGCGACCAGTCCGCCGTGTGCCGTGGCGTCGCCGACGCGTACGGCCGGTGCACCGTCGACCAGGACGCGCGGGTCGCCCTCGATCATTTGATCGATCCCGCCAACATGGGGGCTGAGTGCACCAACCGTGACGATCTGATCGCGTGCCCACGGGGGGAGATCATCACGACTGATCGACAGCACCCCGTCGGGTGGTGGCACGAGGTTGATGGTGCCGTCCTCGCCGATGACGATGCCGTACTCGGCGGCATCGGGCGTCTGCGCTCCGCCGATCAGGCTGCCATTCCATGAGCCTCCGTCCCGCGCGTCGCAGTAGTCCCAGGTCCCCGTGAACGAGCTGAGATCGGCGGTGAACGTGAACTCGATGCCGCCCCAGTAGTTCGTCCCGCTCGGCCCGGTCGAATCGCACTCCACCGCGGCGGAGTCCTCACCCCACCGCCCAGTCAACACGAGACCGTCAAGCGAGCCCTCGATCGCTCCATTGTCGGTGTCATAGGTCGCGGACCCCGGACCGATGAACGTCATTATACCGTAGGACGTGTCGTACTCGAGCCCGGTCAGATCACCGCCCGAACCCGTGCCCGCGGCCGTGCCACCGCCGGCAATGACGAGCACCGCACCGAGCACCAGACCGAGACCAGCGAGCCGTCGCACGACTCTCTTTCTAGCAAATGGCAACGCCTTGTGCGGGTCGACACCGGTACGAACTGGGCGGAACTCGGCATCCACGAGGTCGACCTCGTCGACCCGATGGTCGGAGTGATCACAGGGATTGGCTACCTCGGCTTCACATCCGAACCCGACTCGACGATCCCTCCTGCAACTTTCCATTGGTTCGAGGAACGATCGAGCCGTCCGAAGGTTGCTCGTTCTGCGACTTGTCCTGTCGTCTCGAAGGCTCTGCGTCCGACACGCTTCCGGATGGAGATGCGGCTTGACCAACAAGATCGCCAGGGTCATCGAAGGGAGGTGACTTCGAACGCGGTCAACACTAAATTTTGGCCAACGACGCACCCTCTAAATCCCCTCCGAATACCTCTCAATCACCATGAGCCGACTCAGCCCCGCCTGCCTCGTCCGCCTGTAGGACGAACTCGCCGCCTCCGATGGTCCGACGTCGACTGTGACGCCGAAACTCTCCGCATTCGCCGCGCCGTCAGCTATGCGCCCGACGCTGCGGGCGGGTGCCATCAACCGATGCCATTGTCCTGGCTGTCACCACCGACAATTCGTGCAGCTTCCGACGTCGGCACTCCCCGGAGCAGCACCGGACTTCTTCCTAGCTCTTCTCCCATTTCTTGCGCTCGGAACAGACACAGGCCACCGCACGAGACTTCCGCCCGTACCGTCTACCCAATAATCACGGCGGTGACCCACCAGCCGAACAGGGTCGGCTCGATCGGCGCACCGCTGGCGGGTGCGGTGACGAGCGGGACGCCACCGGATCAGTCGGTAAAAACTCACAACGTGCATCGTCAGCACGCACAGCTCATGCTTGCAGCAAACGGTCTATGACGACGAGCCCATCGACACAGTCAGCCCTGGAGATCATCCAGGAGTCCGCTGATGATCGATCGGGCCGCGTCGACGTTCGCCTCACAGAGACTCGGGAGTTGCGGATCTAGCTCGACGAGCTCCGGGTACATCTCGAGGTACATGAAGCAGTCAGCGACGTCCGGGTCGGTGACTGGCGGATCGGTGACCGGCGGGTCTGTCGGCAGCGAGCTGACCAGCGCATCGGCGGTCAGGACCAGGATCGGAATCCACACCGCAATGGCGATAGTGGCGGTCGGGTCGCCGATCAACTCACCGGTGCTCGGCAGCAGCGAGACCGGCATCGTCGGAAACGATGTGCCGAATCGCTCGGCCCGATACGCACCGTCGGCCGGAGAGGTCGGTGCCGGATCGAGCGCTTCACTCTCGATGACGTTGCCGGCGTCATCGAAGAGTCCGAACGGCGGCGTCGGTTCGGACGAGGCTCCAGCGCCGTCGTCATCGCCCCGTTCTTGTTCCTCGATGACCTTGTGGACGAAGTCGTAGAGCTCCTCACCTGAGAGGTATCGCTGCTCGTCGATGACCAGCTGCGCCGGAGGCTCAGCGATGAGCGTGCGCATGATCTCGAGGTACTCGTCCGGGTCCAGATAAGTTTCCGCAAGTGGTGGAGCTACCGGCCCATCGCCCTCGCCGGGGCCCCATGGGATCATCCGGTTCTCATTGCTCAGAATGATCGGTGAGAAGTGCGTCGTGGTCCCGGACACATAAAGATCGGGACCGATCCTGACGATGCTGAGATCGTCGAGGACCTCGTACTCCCCTGCGTCGTTCTGCGTGAGCATCGTGACGAGGGGAACATCGAACGGGCCGAGGTCGAGCGAGTCGAACGCGGCGATCTCGACGCGACGGGTGACGGCGACTGGCTCGTCGAAGACGGCGCCGTCGGGTTCGAGCTCGAAGATCTTGACGTTGTCGGCGTTCGCCCCGGCAAGTTCGGTGGGCCACTCCGATGATTCGAGCAACTGAATGCTGACATCAGTTCCGTCGCTGGTGTAGCCAACACCGAGTTCGCCGTCCTCGCTGAACAGTTCGACCGCTTCGATCGGAGGTGCGACTTCCGGCTCCTCGTCGAGGTTTGTCGGTGCCGGCTCGGTTGAGGGAGCCCCAGTTGCGCGAGGCGGCGAAGTGGTCGCCACTTCTGCCCCGTCTGACCCGCCGCAGGAGGCCAGAGCGAGGGCCAGTGTCGTGGTCAAGATCAGTGACGTCCGCACTGTCCCATTATGGCATCGGCCATGGTCAACCTGGAGCAGCGACACGTGCCGCATCGGGCTCAGAATTGCCAGACGCGTCGATGGTGAGGTCGACGACGAGGGCCAGTCACCCGGCCCCGCTCGGTCCCGTTTGGTAGTGGACGGCGCGGTTCTCGCAGATGTATCAGGAGTGCGATCAACTCTGATCCCTGACCGCGGCGAGGATCCGATCGACGTTGGGGAGGGCTGCGTCTTCCAGATGCCGGGCGTAGGGGATCGTCGATTCGACGCCGACCCGCGCGAACGTCGCGCCGCTTTCGCTCTCGGCCAGGATCGCGGCTACTTCGCCGGTCAGCCCACCACGGATGTAGTCCTCGTCGACGACCACGATATGGCCGGTGGTCGCGGCGGCGTCAATGATGGCACCACGATCGAGCGGGGCCACGCTGCGAAGATCGATGACGGTTGCTTCCACCCCCTCGCCGGCGAGCAGCTCGGCCGCTTCGAGGCAGCGGTGCGCTCCGACCCCGATGCTGACCAAGGCCACATCGCTGCCGTGGCGCCGGGTCGCTGCCACGCCGAGCGGTACCGCCTCGATCGGATCGGGCACCGGCCCGCGAAAACCTGCTTCTGGGACGTCGAACTCAACGGTTGCTCGGCTCGCCCCACCCATGTAGTCGAGCCATTCGTGGGACAGGAGCTTGTGCTCGAGGAAGACGACGGGTGCATCGGTCTCGATCGCGGTGAGCATCAGCCCAGCCGCATCGGCGGGTGTCGATGGCGCGACCACGTTCAGGCCGGGGATGCCGGCCAGCATCCCCCAGAGAACCTGTTCGTGCTGACCGCCATCGCCGTACCAGCCGCCACACGAGGCCCGCACCACCAGCGGGACGTTCCATGTTCCACCCGAGAATTCCTCGTATTTGGCTGCGTGGTTGAGTAACCCGTCGAGCGCCACGCCGATGAAGTCGACGAGCATGATCTCGACGACCGGGCGGAGCCCTCCCATCGCGGCAGCGACGGCGGTGCCGAGAAACGCCGATTCGCTGATCGGCGCATCGCGAACGCGATTGCCGCCGTGGCGGACAAGGAGGTTCCGGCGCAGCATGCGCACGTCCTCACCAAAGGTGATCACACGGGGGTCGCGGGTCATCGCCTGGTCGAGCGCTGCCTCGATCGCGTCAGCGTATGTCAGTTCGTGGGTCATCGTGTCGCCCCGATGGCCACGAGCGCCCGGTCGGCGGCCTCGCCCACCTCGGCGTTGATTCGCTGATCGATGGCGTCGGCGACCTCGTTGTCGAGGCGCTGGTGCGCTCTGGCGACCGGGTCCCACGAACCTCGCCGGGCATGGCCTGCAGCAAAGGTCGCCACCCGCCGGCCGAGACCCGCGGCTGCCTTTGCCCGGTCGGCGGTGCTCGCCCCGCCGGGCCGACGAGCCGCGGTCGTGAGCGGGCCGCCGACCTCGCGGGCCTGCGATACGGGGTCTCCCACTATCCGCAGCAACGGGTCGCCGAGCATGTGCCCGTCGGGTCGCAGGCACCGGGCATGGAGGAACGCCGGTTCGCTGTGCCTGCGCATGCGGTTGATCATCTGGCCGGCGGCGCGGCTGACCCCCATCGCGTCGGACCCCTTGACCCCGTCGCGACGAAGTTCGAACCCTGCCGCCCGCGTCAGCGGATCGCCCGACGACACCTCGTTCGTACGGGTGGTGATCGACCACCCGTTGTCCTTGCACACGAACAACACGGGCAACCGCCAGACCTGCGCCAGGTTGAACGACTCCATCAACATTCCCTGGTTGAGTGCCCCCTCACCGAAAAAGGCCACAGCCACCGAGCCCGGCCGTAGATGCTCGGCACTGAGTGCAAACCCGCATGCGGCGGGGCCTGCGAATCCGACTATGCCGTCTGCGGTGAGAAGGCGTTCTCGATCCATCAAGTGCATGTGGCCGCCGCGCCCGCGGTTCAGGCCGTCCTCGTGTCCTAGGAGCTCGAGCAGAAGTGCGGTGAGGCCGACACCGGCTGCGACGAATGCGCCGGTGGGTCGATGGTCGCAGGCCACCGCGTCGCCGGGCCGGAGATGAGCGCTGATTCCCGCGATCACCCCCTCCTCACCGATGCCGGAATGCATCTCACCGGAGATCAAACCCCGCTCCCAGAACTCGTTCTGGACTAGTTCGGTGGCGCGAATGCGGAACATCGTCTCGTACAGAGCGATCAGTTCGGAGCTGGCATTGCGCATCCCTCGGCCCTCCGGTGCGAAGTCTAGGCCCACACGGTCGCCGAGAAAATGTCGACCGTGAGCGCCAAGTGAGCGGCTGGCCCTACGGTGGCCGACCCCGCCTGCGAGCCGGTATGCCCGCCATTGTGAGCGAATTCCACTCCGTTCACGAATCGACCGTGAGCCTGGTCCCTGGGTTGGGACCAATGGCCCGGTTCATTCTGATACTCGTTGCGTAAGTTTGACTGTGATGACTGTCGAACGCGATATGACCATGGCTGAGGTGGTTTCACTCCGACCCGAACTTGCCCGGCCCATGACATCACTAGGTCTCGACTTCTGCTGTGGCGGCGCACAACGCCTTTCGGACGGGTGCTCGGCAGCAGGACTCGACGTCGATGAGGTTCTGGCAGGGTTCGAAGTAATCGCGCAGGAGGCTGAACCGGATTGGGCAAACATGAAGCCGCCCGAACTTGTCGACCACCTCGAGAGCACCCATCATCAGTACTTGGGCGAGATGCTGCCCTACCTCGACGGCCTCATGAGGAAGGTGACGGACGTGCATGGTGAGCGGCATCCGGAACTCGTCGAGATCGGGGAGGTCTTCTTCCGTCTGAGAGCTGACCTCGAACCGCACTTGATCAAAGAGGAGCGGATCTTGTTCCCGATGATTCGAGATCTCTACGACTTGACGGAGGTGCCGATGTTCCATTGCGGCACGCTGCAGAACCCGATCAGGGTGATGTGCGCAGAACACGACACGGTCGGCGAATTGTTGTCTCAGCTCAGTGCCTTGACGTCCGGATACGCGCCACCCGATGACGCATGCGCGAGCTACACGGCACTCTTTGCGGGGCTCGCCGAACTCGAGGCCGACACCCACCTCCACGTACACAAAGAGAACAATCTTCTCTTTCCGGTCGTGATAGCCGAGGAGGCAGCTCGCGTCGGCCGCTGAAACCTCTTGCCGACAAGGGTCTCAGCCTGTAACTAATCGGGATCACTGGGCCCGAGTTCGACGATTCCATCGCGCACAGCCGGTTCTCCTTGTTCGTTAAGAACCTCGAATGCGATAGCGCCTGCCCGCGCGCCATCGTTGAGAGGCTGTGAGTCCGGAGCCCACATTCGAACGGTGAGAGTGGATGGCAATGCCACCATCGCTGCAAAGCGGCCGGTGATGCGGCGTACACGCTCGGGTCGGCCCGGAGTGAACTGAGCAACGACGGCGCTGACCCCGTGTGCCAGGTTCGCCGTGCCGTGCATGATGATGCCCGGCAGTCCAGCCTGCTGTGCCACGGCCGGATCGGTATGGATCGGATTCCAGATGCGAGCGCACTCGGTGTAGACGTGAGCGGCAGTGGCCGAAAGCGGAATCTGTACCTCGGTTGCCTCACCGGTTCGACCGGCGTGGGGGAGCGGCAGCGGGGGATTCGGATCAACGAGCGGAGTACCGGTGGCCGGCACTCCCAGGTAGATCGCCTGCTGTGTCGTCGTGGCAACGGGCCGGTCATGTTGGTCAATGGTCACCAGACGAGTAGTAGTGATCGCGCCCGGTGACTTGTCGGCCAGACCCACGATCGACATAGACGTCGTCAGCTGGTCGGCAGGGCGAACCAGCCGGTGGACGGTGAGATCGTGGGTCGCATGGACGCCGGTGGCCACCTCGTCGGCCGTCACGCCAGCTTCCATCGACATCTTGCGCGAACCGACAATCACCGGCCATTCCACAGACACCGCGAACAGAGGATGAGCGACCACACCACCCTCTCTGGTCGTGTCGAGGTATGCCTTGAGGTTGTCGCCCAGCCCGGCTGCGTACGCCATGGTCCAACGTTCGTCAATGTCATGCACCATTCCCGGGTACTTCAGACCGGCCAGCGATGTAGGGACAGGCATTGTCAGATGCTGTCAGAACACGGCAGGAACGGAAGACTTGAAGCTGTCGGAGCGGCGTTGTGCAGCTACCGTCGCCAGCCATGGACTTCGCGGAGTTACAGGATGTGATCGAACGGACCTACGGCGACCGTGATCGAGAGCGCGGTGTGTACGCAACGGTGGCGTGGCTGACGGAGGAAATCGGCGAGCTGGCTCAAGCGGTCCGTAAAGGAACGCACGAACAGCGGGTGCACGAGTTCGGCGACGTGGTCGCATGGGTTGCAACGCTCGCCAATCAGCAGGGCGTTGATCTGAACGAAGCCATCCAACGATTCGCAAAGGGCTGCCCCAAATGCCAGGACATGCCCTGCAGCTGTTCTTAGGAGGCGGCAGCGACTGAAGCCGCTGAGGCAATCATTGCCAAGACTGGATCAGCTCTGCGATCTGGATGGCATTCAGTGCAGCACCTTTTCGAAGGTTGTCGTTGCTGACGAATAGCGCCAGCCCACGACCACCTGGCACTCCTTCATCGTTGCGGATGCGGCCGACGTAGCTCGCGTCGTTTCCCGCAGCTTCGAGCGGAGTCGGAACATCGCTCAGCACGACTCCGGGCGCGCTGCTGAGGAGTTCGGTAGCTCGTTCGACTGAGATCGGGCGGGCGAACTCGGCGTTGATCGACAGTGAGTGTCCGGTGAACACGGGGACCCGGACGCACGTACCCGACACCATCAGATCGGGGATGTCGAGAATCTTGCGGCTCTCGTTGCGCAGCTTCTGCTCTTCGTCGGTCTCGAATGAGCCGTCGTCGACAATCGACCCCGCGAGGGGCAATGCGTTGAACGCGATCGTCTTGGCGAACTTCGAGGGGGCCGGGAAGGAAACGGCGGACCCATCATGAGTGAGTTCGGCTGCCCGATCGACGACTTCGTGGACCTGCTTGTCGAGCTCGTCGACGCCGGCGAGTCCCGCTCCGGAAACTGCCTGATACGTCGAGGTGATCAGCCGGATGAGGCCGGCCTCGTCGTGGAGTGGTTTGAGTACCGGCATGAAGGCCATCGTGGTGCAGTTCGGGTTGGCGATGATTCCTCTTGCTGGGTTTCGAGCCTCGTCGCCGTTGACCTCGGCCACGATCAGCGGCACATCGGGGTCCATCCGGAACGCTGAAGAATTGTCGATCACGATGGCCCCGGCGTCGGCGAACCTTGCGGCGTAAGCCCTCGAAGAGGTTGCCCCGGCTGAGAACAGAGCGATGTCCAGCCCGCTCGGGTCGGCGATTGCAGCATCTTCCACGGTGATGCCGGTGCCGTTCCACGGCAGAGTCGTACCGGCTGAACGTGCGGACGCGAAGTAGCGCATTTCGGCGACGGGGAAGTTGCGCTCGGCAAGGAGCCGGCGCATCACCGTTCCTACCTGGCCTGTCGCTCCGACCACACCGATGCGCAGGCCGTCGCTCGGATCTCCACGATGTGCTTCAGACATGATCGGCACGATAACCGGGACGTTCAGCAAGACGCGGCTGAGTTTGGCAGGTGATCTTGCCTGGTGCGGTCTTGATTGCCTCGCTTGTGCGGATTCGAGCACCGGCTCTGGCACAATCGTGGTGCATGCGCCGTCGACCAACCCTCGTTCCGTGGAAGGCCGCTGGCCAGCTCAGTGAGCGTCAAGCCAGTGGTGACGACGTCGTGCGAACCACCGGCTGGGTCTTCAACAACGAAACTGGTGATGCCCTCGACCTTGAGCAGTTTGTCGCCACCGGTGACTCAGAGGTTCCTGCCTACCTCACGGTGTTCGGTTTGCGATCGCCTGACAATGAGAAGCGGACCCTTGTTGAGATCGGCTGTGGAATCGGTCGGATGACTTGTGGATTCACTCGTGAGTTCGGCAGCGTCGTTGGCTGCGATCTCGACGCAGGCTTCCTCGAGCGTTGCCACGAGACTGTCAGCCGTTTCGGCAAGGTCGATCGGCTCAAGACCAGTCTCGTCGCCGACGGGCATACGTTGGATCTTCCTCCCAACACTTCCGACGTGACGTTCAGCTATATCACTCTTCAGCATTGTGATCCCGATGACGCTCTGGAGCTCACTGCAGAGGCGGTTCGCGTGGCCAAGCCCGGAGGCAAGGTCGCGTTGAACTACCGCTCACGCAGCCCGTCTGATGCGCTCCTGCTTCCCCTCGGTGCTCTGATGCGGGCGATATTCAGAATCCCCACCTTCGGCCCCTGGCTAGCTCAGCACCGATGGGCGGCTCGGCTGGGCTGGCAGGCAAACCGCCTACCGCCTGACGAGATCATCGGGCCGCTCACCCCTCTCTTGGCCGACATCGAAATATGGCGGAATCCGAAGAGCAAGATCAAGGGTCACGGCGCCGAGATCAAGACATTCGACGGCATCAATCGCCACCACTACTGGTTGGTCGCCCGCGTCAGGTAGCTATCCGGTCTCCTGCTGAGGGCCGCGATCGGGTGAGGTCGGTTACGGCTTCTATTTGCGTTCAGGAAGCGGGGCGGAATAGTCGGCACCGGAGTCGAGGCCGAACGCCGTGTGGAGTGCCCGTGCCGCCCGCTCCATGTCGCCGCCTGCACAGACGATCGAAACGCGGATTGTCGACGTCGAGATCATGTGGATATTCACGTCCTCATCGGCAAGCACGCGGAACATCTTTGCTGCGATTCCTGGCGATGACTTCATGCCAGCCCCGACGATCGAGATTTTGGCGATGTCGTTGTCGTGTGACACACGGGTGGCGCCAATCTCGGTGGCGACGCGTGAGACGATGTCCTCGGCATCATTCATGTCAGCCATTGGCATCGTGAAGCTGATATCAGTGGTGCCCTCCTGGGAGGTGTTCTGCACGATCATGTCGACATTCACGCTTGCGTCGGCGAGTGGCTCGAACAATGCGGCTGAGATACCCGGCTGGTCGGGTACGCCGAACACGGTGACTTTGGCGCCGGACATGTCGGTGACGACGCCGGAGATGATTGGATCTTCCATGGAAGCCTCCTCATTAGTGACCCACGTACCCGGCTCCCATGTGAAAGCGGAACGTACGTGGAGGGGAACATCATGATTGCGAGCGAACTCGACCGAACGTAAGGCGAGCACGCCGGAACCAGCGCCTGCCATTTCGAGCATCTCGTCGAAGTGGACCTTTTGGAGCTTGCGCGCCTGCGGCACGACGCGCGGATCGGCGGTGAAGACCCCGGTGACGTCTGTATAGATCTCACAGGCTTCGGCCTCCATCGCCTGAGCAAGCGCGGACGCAGTCAGATCGGAGGCTCCACGACCCATGGTCGTGATCTCATTGCCGGTGCTCACGCCCTGGAATCCGGCGACGACGCACACCTTTCCGTCGGCGATTGCCTTACGCACTCGATCGCCCTTGACCTGGACGATCTTGGCCTTGCGGTGCACGGTGTCGGTGATGATTCCGACTTGGCTACCGGTGAAGCTGATCGCGTCGATGCCGCGGTCGGCCAGCGCCATGGTCATCAGCGCGGCGGTCTGGCGTTCGCCCGTGGTGAGCAACATGTCCATCTCGCGACCGGGTCGGCTCTTTGAGACCGAAGCCGCGAGGGCGAGCAGGTTGTCGGTCGCCTTGCCCATTGCCGAAACGACGACGACGACGTCGTTGCCGCGCTTCTTCGTGAACGCGATGTTGTCGGCGACCGCGCGAATGCGGTCGGGGTCGGCAACGGATGTGCCACCGTATTTCTGGACGATGAGGGCCACGAGGCTCAGACCTTACAAGCCCATCTCTTGATCTCTTGCCGACGTTTCGTCGGAAAAGACCACGAGAACGAAATCAGGAGCCTTTGACGACGTGTTCGACGACTTCGAAGCTGAGAAGGTCGGCGCCCATGCTGACCGGCTTGGGCGCATCGCCGCTGCTGGCGGCGTGGCCCTTGGCGAAGTCCTGACTGTTCTGCCAGGCCTGGAAGGCCTCTTCTGATGCCCAGCGCGTGTACACGAAGTAGCGAGTCTCTCCCTCCACAGGACGCAGGAGTTGAAAGTCTTCGAACCCGTCGAACTGCTCGACCATCTTCGCTCGACCTGCGAAACGCCCTTCTAGTTGCGGCCCCATTCCTTCGGGGATTTCGATTGCGTTGATCTTGACGACACTCATGGCATCAGCATGCCGTCATCGTTGTCATTTAACGAGGTTTGCCAGAGCAAGAAATGCGTCGTAGACATCTACAAAGCGGGTCGTCAGCGGCGAAAGTCCGAACCGGAGGACATCGGGATCGCGGCGGTCGACGACGATCTTCCTTGCTCCCAAGGCCTCGTGCAGCGCGACAGCATTTGGATGACGGATGGCGACGTGACCGCCCCGCCGAGCAGAGTCACGGGGTGTGATTGTCTCCAGACTGAACTGGTCGGCGAGTTCGAGGCCGAAGCCAGTCAGCTGGACGGCCTTCTCGGCGATTTCTGCGATCCCGGCTTCAGCAGTCAGCGCAATGCCTTCACGGGCCGCAGTGAGCCCGAGAACGGGAGGTGTCCCGTTGAGCATGCGCCCGATGCCGGGGCGAGGGTCGAATGCGCGCTCCATTGCGAACTGCTCCGACTGCGCGAACCAACCCCACACCGGTTGCGTCACCCGTTTCTGAATCTTCTCCGACACGAAGACGAACGCAGGAGATCCCGGGCCGCCGTTGAGGAACTTGTAGGTACACCCGACAGCAAGTTCGACGCCGGCTGCGTGAAGATCCAGATCGAGAACACCTGCCGCGTGGGAAAGGTCCCAGATGGTCGTCGCGCCTGCTGCCGCAGCGCGCCGCGTTTCGCCATCGATGTCCGCGATTTCGGCGGTTCGGTAGTCGACAAGCGACCGGAGTACTACGTCGACCCCCTCCAAGTCGCCGAAGCCGTGGCGAACCTCACCACCTCGAATTCTGGCAACTCCTTCGGCTACGTATCGATCGGTCGGGAAGTCAGCGTCATCGATTGCGATGACGCGACGGTTTGGCTCTAGATCCAAGGCCACGTTCACCTGCTGGAAGATGCTCACCGTGGTGGATTCGTGAACGGCAACTTCACCCTTCGATGCTCCGAGAATCGGAGCAAGCTCGTCACCGACGTTCAGAGCAAGGTTGAGCCAGTCGTGTTCCCACCACGAATCAATCAGGTCTCCGGCCCACTGCTGCTCGACGAGGAGGTGCAGTGCGGCCACGGTGCGCTTCGGTGTGCGACCCAGGGAGTTCCCGTCGAGGTAGATCAACTCCGGGTCAGGGATCAGGAACTCTTCGCGCCAGCGGCCGAGCGGGTCGGCGGCATCCAGAGCGGTGGCATTGTCGCGATCAATCATGTTTTAGAGCTCTCAGTTCTGGTTGCGGGACGAACTCAGCGAGTTCGACCCTGGTCTCGAAGGCCCAGCCGTCTCCTTCGGTCAGCGATCCGGGCGAGACCTTCACGTGAATGACGGGAAAGTCGGCTGTCATCGTTCGCGTAGACGGCTCGACAGAATGCCGGAGGCTTCGAGTTGATCAAGGCTGTCGTCGCTGTATCCGAGAAGTTCTTTGAGCACGCTGCGGTTGTCCTCACCGCGAAACTTGGGAATTCCGGACACCGCGACTTCAGGTGAATCGCTGAAGCGCCAAGGCACATTTGGCACCCGGATCGATCCGCCGCTGCGGTCATCGATATCGACAACGGCGCAGCGTTCGGTGGCCCAGTCGGTTTCGGCTATCTCTCCTGGCTGGCGAACTCGGCCGACCGCCAGTTGCTGCTGGGAGAAGACCTTTTCGAACGTGTCGGCGTCGGGGATACCGGTGGCAAACTCGCGGATGATCTTGCTGAGATCGGCGTAGTTGGCCAGTCTCGTGGCAACATCGATGAACCGCGGATCGTCGACGAGTTCGGTCTTCCCCATGGCGGCGATGAAGGACTCGAAGCTGCCGCGCTCGGCAGGGTGTCCGCTAATAACGAGTGACTCTCCGTTGGCAACCGTGAGCACCAGGTAGTCGCCTTGTTGGAAGCTGCGAATCCAGTGTGGATTGTCATCGCCATCCCACAGAGCGTCGTGTAGGTGCTCGTTGGCGTAGAGCATGGTCTCTGCCATCGACACGTCGATCCACTGGCCTTCACCCGTGGTCTCGCGCTGATACAGCGCTGCCATGATCGCAACGGCTGCCTCGAGTGAGGTGTAGACGTCTGCGTGGCTGTGCGGATCCTTCGCCAGTTCCCCGTCGCGCGCGTTGCTCTGGGAGGCGACGATTCCGGTCTCGGCCTCGACAACGGCAGCGTAGGCCCGTCGATTCACCCAAGGCCCTGTCTGTCCGTATCCCGAGATCGAGGTGAAGATCAGCCTGGGATTGCGGGCACGCAGGGCGGCCGGGCCGAGGCCCAACCGGTCCATCACGCTGGGCCGGTAGTTCTCCACGAGAACATCGGCATGGTCGGCGAGGCCCATCATGATGTCAACCCCCTCTGGTGTTGTGAGGTCGATGCTGACATTGCGCTTGCCAACGTTCTGCTGAACGAAATAGCTCGACATCCCATTGCGTCGGGGGGTTGTGAATCGTGTCAGATCTCCAGCAGGCGGTTCGATCTTGATGACGTCGGCACCGAGATCGGCCAGCATGCGCGTGCAGTGGGGACCTGCCAGTACCCGACTGAGATCGAGTACACGGATACCAGACAGAGGTCGATCTGATGGCGTCGCGGGCGATCTCATTCCAACATGGTGCCTCATGTCGGCGAAGCTCGAGGGATTGACGAGTGCTACTCCGGCGATTTTCCGGTAGCGTGCGTGTCGCGCTGGTCGAAAATCCCGGCTGGTGAGCGCATTCGGAATCTCTCTTTGCTCCGGTCTTGCGCTGTGAGAGCAACATAGAGGAGTTTCCCATGACCATCATCGACGACGCCCCGCGCGTCATGTCTCCGGACGACGAACTCGCCGTCCCGTTTTCTGAGCTCGGCTTGCCGGACTCGATCCTTCAGCGTTTGGAACGCGAAGGTAAGCACACGGCGTTCCCCATTCAGGCCGCCGTCATCCCTGACGCACTTGCCGGACGCGACGTCGCCGGACGCGCTCCAACCGGTTCCGGTAAGACCCTCGGGTTCGGCCTGCCCATGGTCGCCCGTCTCGACGATGCTCGCCCGAAGCGGCCGGTAGCGCTCGTTCTGGCACCAACCCGTGAGCTCGCCGAGCAGATCATGGCTGAACTGACGCCGTTCGCTCGGGCTTCGGGACACGACTCCGTGGCCATATACGGTGGTGTCGGCTACGGACATCAGCGCAAAGCACTCGACCGTGGCGTTGAACTCGTCGTTGCATGTCCCGGTCGCCTCGAAGACCTCATCCAGATGCGAGCGATCAATCTCCGAGATGTCACCACCGTCGTCATCGACGAGGCCGACCAGATGGCCGACATGGGGTTCCTGCCCGCTGTTCGTCGCATTGTCGAGCAGACCTCGAACGATCGCCAGGTCCTGCTTTTCTCGGCCACGCTCGATGGGCCTGTCGCAAAGCTGGTCGCTGACTTCCAACACGACCCCGTGCGTCACGAAGTCGGACCGAAGGGTCCTGACGTGCACGCCGCCAATCACCACTTCTGGATGGTCAAGCGCGAGGACCGCGTGGCCACCACTGCAAAGGTGATCGAACGTCTTGGTTCGACGATTGTCTTCACTCGTACTCGCCACGGCGCGGATCGCCTCGCAAAACAGCTCGGCAAGACCGGGGTGAGCGCCGAGCCGATCCACGGTGGTCGTAGCCAGGGGCAGCGCGATCGCGCTCTAGCCGCTTTCAAGAAGGGCCATGCTTCGGCCCTCATCGCTACCGACGTGGCGGCCCGGGGCATCCATGTCAACGGTGTCTCCGCAGTCGTGCACTTCGATCCACCAGCCGAAGATTCGACCTACCTTCACCGGTCCGGTCGAACGGCTCGTGCCGGGGCGACTGGAACCGTCGTTTCGCTGATCGACGGTAGCCAGAAGAAGGATGCCCGGAAACTTCAGCGGGGTATCGGGATCGATGAGCCGCTAACCGAACCGAAGGTCCACGAACTCGACATCCCGATCGTCGATGAGGCCCGGTCTCGGCCCGCGAAACACTCCGATTCAAATCGTTCTGATTCAAAGCGGTCCGACTCGAAGCGATCTGAGCAGAAGCGGCAGAACGGGGAGCACCGCACGACGATGGTCTCCCGGCAGAAGACGGCGGTGAAGACCTCCGCTCCTCGACCGGCGCCCACCGGTGATGCTGCCGACGCCAATGGCTCAGTGAAGTTCTTCAACTCAGGTCGTGGTTATGGCTTTATCAAGCCCGACAACGGCGGCAAAGACCTGTTCGTTCACTTCTCGGCGATCGCGACCGAAGGGTTCAAGACCCTCGACAACGGGGCTCGGGTCGCATACGAAGTGCGCGAAGGCCGTAACGGCCAAGAGGCATTCGACGTTCGCGTCGTCCCCTCCTGATCTCAATCTCATCGGGGGTCTGTTCTGGCGACAGGCTTCGACGAATAGTGTCAGGACGTGTACACCGATCGAGACCTGCTCGAGAAGCGCATCAGGCGTGAGTTGTGGGAGCGGGTCTTGCCGCTCGTACACACCCAGCGTCAGGAACTCTCAATCGAATCCGGTCCCGATCTGGAGCATCTCGCGCCATTCACAGCGGGCACGGCATGGGGAGCACCATGGGGCACGACCTGGTTTCGGTTGTCCGGCGAGATCCCCGAGAATTGGAAGGGCCATCGCGTCGAGGCGGTGATCGACCTCGGATTTCGTACAGATGCAGCGGGGTTCCAATGTGAGGGGCTTGTCGTCGAGGTCGCTCCGGACGGCTCGACCAATCCGCTTCAGGGCATTCATCCGCGCCGTACCAACTACCGAGTAGCTGCTGATCCAGGCCCCCTTCTGCTCCATGTTGAAGCGGCGTCGAATCCCACATTCGCGCAGTTCGTCCCTTCACCTCTCGGTTCACCGGAGACGGCGGGTGCTTCTCTGCTCTATCGCTTTCGCACCGCTGCCCTCGTCGTGGTCGACTCCGAGGCCGAGGCGCTCGCATACGACATCGAAGTCCTCGATGGCTTGATGAGATCGCTGTCGATTGATGATCCTCGGCGCCAGCGTCTTCTGGGCACCATCATCGCTGCCCTCGATCAGGTTCCGGATATCTCGGCAGCGCGCAACGTCTTACGGGCCGCACTGTCCGAGACTGCCGAGGGTTCCGTTCGGCACAGGACAGCGGCGATCGGCCATGCCCATATCGATACGGCCTGGTTGTGGCCGATCAGTGAAACCAGGCGGAAATGTGCCAGAACGTTTTCTTCGGCGGTCGCCCTCATAGATGAGTATCCGGAGTTTCAATTCGCCTGTTCCTCCGCCCAGCACTATGCCTGGATCGAGGAGTATCAACCCGAACTGTTTGCCAGGATCACCGAGCGGGTTGAACGTGGCCAATGGATTCCAGTTGGTGGCATGTGGGTCGAAGCGGACATGAATCTGCCCTCTGGCGAAAGCCTGGCACGTCAGATCATCTTCGGGCAGCGTTACTTCGCGGACAGATTCGGCGAGCGTTGCACGGAGGCCTGGCTTCCGGACGTGTTCGGCTATCCGGCCGGCCTCCCCCAGCTCTTTGCTGCCGGCGGGATGGATCGGTTCGTGACGCAGAAGCTCTCGTGGAACAAGCAGAACAAGTTTCCCCACAGCACGTTCTGGTGGGAGGGGCTCGATGGCACACGGGTGCTCACTCACTTCCCACCGGTTGATACCTACAACGCGGAGATCAGCCCGGCCGAGCTGGCTTTCGCGGTGGCGAACTTTCGCGAGCACGGGTGGAGTACCGACTCCTTGATGCCCTTTGGCCACGGCGACGGCGGTGGCGGACCGACTCGCGAGATGCTCGAGCGGGCGAGGCGGCTGGCAACCATTGACGGGCAGACAACGCTCGAGATCGGGACGCCTGAAGCGATGTTCGAGCGCATCGAACACGATGCGTCAATGGGCGCACCCGTTCCTGTATGGCGCGGAGAGCTCTACTTTGAGACTCACAGAGGCACGTTGACCAGCCAGTTGAAGACGAAGGCCGGAAATCGGCGATGTGAGCGGCTCCTCGTCGAAGCCGAGCTGTGGTCGGCGAGCCTCGGCCGTCAAGCTGGAATCGATCACCTCTGGAAAGATGTGCTCACTCAGCAGTTCCACGACATCTTGCCCGGATCGTCGATCGCGTGGGTGCACGCTGACGCGGAGGCAACATTCGCGGCAGTCGAGGTCGAGTTGGAGGAGCGGATCAGCTCGCTTCTCGATGAACTCGCCGCTTCATCTTCCCGCTCGGCACCGTCAATCGCCAACCCTGCTGATGCACCGCTCGATGCCATCGTGTTGCTGGACATGGAGTCGGACGCTCCAGATCGCACTCAGGTGCTGGCCGACGGACGAGTGGCGCGGCGAGTGGCGCTACCTGCACTTGGGTTGGGTTCGGTAGAGCCG
>Ga0209013_10001301_pt1 | contig 22979 bp, 19 predicted proteins | sample Cruoilmetagenom2_FD_187291 | JGI IMG/M metagenome (GOLD analysis project Ga0209013, IMG submission 187291) | Oil polluted marine microbial communities from Coal Oil Point, Santa Barbara, California, USA - Sample 2 (SPAdes) (version 2) | ecosystem: Environmental > Aquatic > Marine > Oil seeps ... | reverse complement strand
GACGAGTTTGGATTCTCCACCGCACCGCTTATAGCGGCCGGTTGCATCATGATGCGCAAGTGTCACCTGAACACCTGCCCGGTCGGCGTTGCCACACAAGATCCCGTGCTGCGCGCCCGATTCCAGGGCAAGCCCGAGCACGTGATCAACTACTTCTTCTTCGTCGCCGAAGAGGTGCGCGAGATCATGGCTGCACTTGGCTTCCGCACCTTTGCCGAGATGATCGGGCAGTCGGATGTGCTCAACAAGGACCGCGCTATCGACCACTGGAAAGCCAAAGGGCTCGACTTCTCCAAGATTTTCTACAAGCCGGATATGCCTGAGCACGTTGCCATCTACAATTGTGAGCGCCAGGACCACGGGTTGGACAAGGTACTGGACAACAAGTTGATTGAGTTGTGCCGTCCGGCCATCGAGTCTCGCAAGCCCGTAAAGGAAGAACTCGACATCAAGAACACTGATCGCAGCACCGGCACCATGCTGTCAGGCGAAATCGCCAAGCGCTACGGTCATGCCGGTCTGCCTGAGGACACCATCTGGCTAACATTGAAGGGCACGGCCGGCCAAAGCTTTGGCGCATGGGGCGCGCGCGGCGTGACGCTCGATCTCGTCGGCGAGGGGAATGACTACGTTGGCAAGGGCCTATCCGGCGCCAAGCTGATCATCCGCCCGAACGCGGTCTCAGGCATCACACCGGAGGAGAGCATCATCGTCGGCAACACGGTGCTCTATGGTGCCGTTACCGGCGAGTGTTACTTCCGCGGCATCGCGGGCGAGCGTTTCGCCGTGCGCAACTCCGGGGCTGTCGCCGTCGTAGAAGGCACGGGCGATCACTGCTGCGAATATATGACCGGCGGCGTTGTGGTTGTGCTGGGGCGGACGGGACGCAATTTCGCGGCCGGCATGTCGGGCGGTATCGCCTACGTGCTCGATGAAGACGGCGCCCTTGACTCGATGTGCAATCTCACCATGGTCGACCTGGAACCAATCGAGGCCGATCAAGAGGCGATTGATAAACTCACGAACGGCCAGACAGGCGACCTTGAGAGCCACGGGCTCGTCGAGATCATGAGCGACATGACGAAGCGTGACGCGGAGCGGCTCTACCATATCATCGCGCGCCATGGCCATTACACGAACTCAGCAAAAGCCCAGCACATTCTCGCTAACTGGCGTGAATTCCTGCCAAAATTCAAGAAGGTCATGCCGCTTGAGTACCGGCGCGCCCTTGCTGAGATCGCTAAGGCGCAGGCCGCCGACACGACGGGATTAGAGGTGCTCGAGATTGGTCTCAAGATAGCAGACACGGGCAGTAACTGACCCATTCGCAAAGAAAGTCTCGAGCGTGAGAGCCGGACTTTCCTAAGACGTATGGGACACGACGAGCGGCGACGCAGCCAAGTGGTGCAACGCCGGTTCACAACGCAGGAAGACGATGGGCAAGGTTACGGGATTTCTGGAGTTTGAGCGTGCAGAACGCACGTACGCGCCCGTGGAGGAGCGCGTCAAGCATTGGCATGAGTTCGTGTTGCCGCTGGGCGAGGAAGGCACCAGGGTCCAAGCTGCGCGCTGCATGGACTGCGGCATCCCCTATTGTCACACGGGCTGCCCGGTCAATAACCAGATCCCTGACTGGAACGATCTTGTCTACGAAGGGGAGTGGGAACGCGCCGCACTCAATCTGCACTCAACCAATAACTTCCCCGAAGTCACCGGACGCATCTGCCCTGCGCCGTGCGAAGCCGCCTGCACGCTGAACATCGAAGACATCCCCGTTACCATCAAGACTATCGAATGCGCGATCGCCGACCGCGCATTCAAGGAAGGATGGGTTGCACCCGAACAATCGGAAACAAAAACCGGCAAGCGCATCGCCATCGTAGGCTCGGGCCCCGCCGGCCTCGCCGCCGCACAACAGCTCGCACGCGCTGGCCACGAGGTACACGTCTATGAAAAACACGCTAAGCCGGGAGGTCTTTTGCGCTACGGCATTCCCGACTTCAAGATGGAGAAATACATCGTAGACCGGCGCGTGACGCAAATGGAGGCTGAGGGCGTCGTCTTCCGCTGCAATATGCATGTTGGTAAGGACGTCTCCGTCAAAGAGCTTGAAGCTCAGCACGACGCGTTGCTGTTGGCGTGCGGCTCAGAGCATCCGTTTGATTTCTTCGCGAATTCACCGGGCCGCAATCTCGACGGCATTCATTTCGCCATGGATTTCCTGCCGCAGCAGAATCGCCGCATTTCTGCCGAGACGCCGCCTGCGATTACCAATGCGAAGGATATTCTCGCCAAGGATAAGCATGTCATCGTTATCGGCGGTGGTGACACAGGCTCCGACTGCATCGGGACCTCTTTCCGCCAAGGTGCCAAGTCCGTAACTCAGCTTGAGATCATGCCGATGCCGCCTGAGCATGAGAATAAGGAGCTCACATGGCCTAATTGGCCTCTAAAGCTGCGCGTTTCGAGCAGCCAAGCCGAGGGGGCAATCGTTGAGCACTCGATCTCCACGACCGGTTTTTCCGGTCGGGACGGCAAGGTTGAAAAACTCCATTATACGAAGGTCAACGATAGACTGCAGCCTATCGCCGGCTCGGAGGACGAGTTGCCGGCTGAGCTTGTGCTTTTCGCGATGGGATTTTCGGGCCCAGTAGAGGATGATGTTTTGAAAGATCTGGACCTTGAGGTCGTGGCGCGCGGCCGCTTTAAAGGTCTTGATGCCGACGAGCAGGACTACAAGGTCTCCACTTGCGAGAAGGTCTTTGCAGCTGGCGATATTCGTCGCGGTCAGTCGCTCGTCGTATGGGCGATCCGCGAAGGACGGCAAGCTGCGCACGCGATAGACGAGTTCTTGATGGGCTCAACGACCCTACCGCGCTAAGAACGCCGCGCAAACCCGATGGCCGACATCCCCCACATAGTTTGTGCACACCCTCTGCTCTTGGCTGGCCGGAATTAGCGTGTCCTCGAGCGCCGTCGCCCTTCCGGCTTCACCACCGGCTCTGACTTAACCTCGGCGGTCTCTTGCGGCTTTGGCCAGGAGACGTCGTCCGCACGGCCACGCTTCGGAGTCAGCCGCTCACCCTTCTCCAATACGCGAAAGTAAGGCGTTTGCGTAGGCGACCTATGCCGTCCCGCCGCCGAACTTGCCGGAGGAATGATCGAGCTCATGACTGTCAGCCCACCGGAGATTTGGTCGACTAAGACATCGCCCATTCGAGAGCGACGATCTGGGCTCTCTTTGCGCGTCACCAACGCAACAACTTCAGCGGAGATGGCAGGTCGGACTATCTCGACCGTTACGATCTCGTCCAGCCCAGTCTGGTTGCGCAACTTGAGTTCAATCTTGCCGTGATCCACCTTTTGGTCTCCGAGACCGACGGCCGCAGCGAGAACGCCCCTACGTTTCTTTACATTGCGCCCAACTTTATTTTCGGCACCCTCGGCTCTCAATCGCGCCCTGTTGGGATTGATGCGTGCCTGATCGGCCTGGCTACCCGCAAGCGGAATCGCCTGCTCTCGACGAGCTTGCGCAAGGTCACGCTTGAGCTCCCGCTGAACGAAGTGGGCGAGCTTGCGAGAACCGGCATAGGTAAAATGCACGCCGTCGGAATCGCGCAGGCGCCGAATCCTGCCGGTGACATCGGGGCCGTAAGGGCTGTAGCCGCCAGATTCGTCAAGGAAGCTGGCGTACGTATCTATAAAGCGGACACCATTTAGGTAGGCCCGCTCGCGAATGATATCGTTCATCATTCGGGCGCGCTCATTATCGCGCCACCGCCGCATGTTCGGTAGCCCGACCCAATAGACTGCGCGATTGCCCTGCTTCAAGGCCTTCATCAGTCGGTCGACCCGCTCGGCGTACATCTTGCGCCACTGCTCGTTGCCACCGCGCAACCGTCTGCTGCTGAGGCTAAAACGGTCCTGGGCTCCCAGCATGACAATTGCGATGTGGGGGCGATCACCGGCGAACGCCGCCTCGATTTTGGCTAAGTCATTCGCAGTCCCACGGCGCATAAGTCCGGGTAAACCCCATCGCTTGCGTTGAATATTAATGCGGGCAGCACCACTGTCGGTGGGCTCAAGCATGCCATTCAGCAAACCATCGGCTAGCCAATCGCCCAAAACCTGCACCCGGTAGACATCGTTCTGGGGGAAGGGAGTGATAAAGCTGCCACCGACCCTGCCATCCTGCGCCGAAGCCACGGCAACGGCGACAACAGATAGGATCGCTGTGAAGATGGTGCGTTTCAAATTCGCTCCTGACGACTTGCATCAGCTACCGCCCAGCATCGGCTGGGCGACGCAGCAGCATATTCCCCGCTACGTCGCCCAAGCACAAGACGTAAACATGGCCCCACTACGGCAATAGCGGTGGCACTTTCTTCTCCAAGGGAGAGAAACGCGACTTGCAAAACGGCCTAATTAGGCTGCTTCCGCTTTTTTGGCAGTCTTGCGGGAAACTGGCAGCTGCTTGGCACGTGCGGCCTTCCACTTGCGGTCCTCAAGCTCGGAGCCGCGATGATGTGTCTTCACCACCACATCTCCGGCTGCGAAGGCTTCCCGGAGGATCTCGATGCAGTTTTGTGGTTGCGCATCCCCACACATAAACACATCCAGTGCGGCATAATTAGCTTCAGGCCAGCTGTGAATAGAGATGTGACTTTCTGCCAGCACAGCCACGCCGGAGACGCCACCATTAGGCGTGAAATGATGCAAGTGAATGTGCAGCAGCGTTGCGCCTGCCACGTTCACACATCGCTCTAGTGTCCGCTTGACGTGTTGAATATCATCGAGCCGTCGGGCGCCGAATAAATCCACTATCAAGTGGGTTCCGGCGAACCGAACGCCGTCGCGCTCGACAAAGAAATCCTTCCTATCCTCGTGCACCACTTGCGCAGCTTCACGATGATCTTCCTCTTGGGCGGTGCTTGAACGAGTCAAGTCCATCCCCAATTGGAAGAGGGTGTCATAAAAGGCCATTTGACCCTCCCCAACCAGTAGACAGATGTGACCCGCCCGCTCCTTACCTTTGGGGTGTTGGAATTCCTCTACCTTTGGGGCAGGTGGACGAACGGAGGGAGGTCATATGAGGCACCCCCCCCCTTGGCGCAAGAAAAAAAGTGCGCCCCGCGCCAAAAAAAATTGCCGCCTTGTTAACGCATTCTCAATCGATAAGGCGGATGCGCTAATTGCCGCAATGTTCGGCACCGCCCTTCAGCGGCCCAAAAAGCCGTCCAGCAGCTTTTGCGCTTTGGAAGGACCGCCATCCGTCCCCTTGCCGAATAGATCATCGACGATCTCGTCAGCGTTCTTACCCTTAAACTGCTTGCCAATTGATTTTACCGCCTCGACGGTGCTTTCGCTATTGAGGGCACCGGCAATATCGGGCGCAATCTCCGGGTTGTCCCACGGCCCCGTGATGTTTACCGGCACCTCTATGCCGCTTAAGTCCGTCCGCCCGCCCTGACCGGATAGGCTCCCAACCAACTTGGGGCGCACTGTGTAGTTGAGCGTGCGCTGTGGAAGATTGAAAGTGCCAGCACCCGTTGCGCGCATTAGCGGGCTCGCAAGTTTCAGATCATTATTCTGAGCGATTCCGTTCTCAATGTTGAAGCTAGCCGTTAGCGCGCTGAAGTCGGTTTTATCCGTGGGCGAACTTGAAAAATCTGGAATTTCGCCTCGTGACAAGGCGCGTAGCGCACCGCCCAAGTTGAACCCAATGAGCGCGCCATCGGACATGACGACGTCGATTTTTCCATTAAGCGCAGCTACAATCGCGGCCTCTGTTCGGCCGCTGCCGGTCAGCGCCAGCGTGAAATTGCCGGTGCCCGCCAGCCAATCCATACCGGCAGCGTCCTTCAGCAGCGGCTCAGCTGCCACGCCAGAAAGCGCAAAGTTCGCGCCCAGCACGGCCGGATTCGTCTTGCCGTTCAGCGTAACTGCGCCATTGCCACGCCCTTTGTAGAGTTTCACGTCATTAAAGCTCGCCTTGACGATGCGGTCCCTGAGCGCCACGGCAAGCTGCGTAGACTCCAGTTTGATATCGCCATAAGAGAGCTGCTCAACCGACAGGTTGGCGTTGGCGTCGACAAGACCCAGAAGCGTCAAATCAAGTGGCTGATCGCTCCATCCGGACCGCTTTGCGTAGCCCTTTACCTTGGGTTCTGAGCGCTTCAGAAGGTCCTCGATTGTTTGCGGTTCGGACGATTTGGGCGCAGTGCGTGACGAGGCAGGCCTGCGCCGTTTGCCAGACGATGACCCGCCATCCATTTCGTCGGCGGCATAGTTGCCAAGATTGAGACCCGAAACCTTGAGATCCGCCACCACGTGCGGACGCACACCCGACAAGGCGACGCCAACCGCACCCGTAGCCGTCGCACCATCCAGCGCGACCTTAGCCTGCGACAGGCGAACAGCGCTCTCGGTCGTGGTGAGTTGCCCGGCGAGCGAAAGCTTGCCAAAACCAGGAGCAGGAGGAAGCTCAGTTCCAAGCCATTGCGCGAGCCCACGCAGCGAGTTGGCTTGCCCATCGACCGCGCCTTGCAGCTTGAAGGCCTTCCCCGCCGTCACTGAGCCATCATAGTTGATGTTAATCGGCCGGCTTGAGACCGTGAACGCCAGCTTTGCCGGACGCTCTTCGAGTAACAACTGCGGTGACGTCAGCTTGCCATCAAACTCTATTTTCTCTTTGGACCAGACGAGGCTGCCTTTGGCGCCTAACGGTTGCGAGAGCGATGCGAGATCAAGACGTGCGTTGATGTCGCCAACTTGCGCACTGCTGCCGTCGCGTTCGTCAGAGTAGCGCACGGTCCCATTATCGATGCGAATATCGCTGAGCACCAATTCCGAAATTGGGCTGTTAGCCGCAGACCCACTCGGCACATCAGCTGCGCCTTGTCCTTGAACTAGTCTCTTCTCGAGAAAACCTTTCGTTCCAGTCGAAAAATCCCGCAGTGTGTCCCGGGCTCGAGTAGCCTCGGCAAGCCTGATGGGGCCGCTGGTTGCGCGCAACGCCATGTCCCAGCTCTTTTTCCCATTACCATCAACACGAAGCTCGAATACCGGATTGTAGAGAACGAACTTGTCGACCACGATCTCCTGACGCAACAGCGGCAGCAAGCGAACACCAATGTCGAGATTAGAGATTTTCACGAACGGCGGGCCACCCATGCCTGGGGGGGGCGACAAGGAAACGTCGCCAATGCGCACGCCAAGCGTCGGGTAAAACGAGAGGGAGGCCTGTCCGGCAATACGCAGGTCGCGGCCTGTCTCCGTCTTCACGCGTGCAACAATCTCATTGCGGATGAAGTCGGTCGGCGGAGACATTATGAAGAAGGTGACGACGCCGACCGCAACCGCCAGCAGACCAATGGCGCCATAAACGAGACCAACCAAGATAGGCGAACTTGCGCGTTGCGCTGAACGTCGACGAACTTGTTGCGCACGTTGCGGCACTCGCCGATCCTCGAAGTGATGGTAGCCCTCATGAGGAGAAGGCGGTCCGCCGGGCCGCTGTGATTGTGTCATCGTCGATCTCGAAAGGCTGCCATTCCATCACGCGGTCCAGACTTACAACAGAAAATTCGCAAAGATCTCGGGCCGCGTTAAGGAGCAATTATGGCATCGCACCGTCGCCAGCGGAAACGCACTGGCAAAGTTTTTTCCCGCGATACCGCCAGAAAGGGCGGTTTGCCGTGGTCACTAGCTGTGTCTCAAAGGGAACAGTCAGGTACTCGACCTGCCAATATAAGGCCCGTTGCGGCGACCGGACGCGGCTTTTGACTGGTCAACACAACAGTTTGGTAACATAGTCTTGCAGTGCACGCGTGCTTCGCTGCGCCGCAGCGAAAGAGGGCGCCCGCAAAATGCACTACTTGGCCTATGAATTTGCTCACGCAGTGCTCTCGCCCATGCGCGCTGGTGCCCAGGGCATGCGCAGTGTGCTCGATTGGCCTTTCAATCCTCTCAGAGTGACGCCGATGGCTCGCCATCTCACGGCGGCCTGCGAGGTGTTCGAGAACGTCACGCGGCGCTACGGTAAGTCGGAATTCGGTTTGAAAACGACCCAGGTCGGAAACCTCGAGGTTCCGGTCCGCGAGCATGTGGTGGCCCGAACACCCTTTTGCGAGCTGTTGCACTTCGAGCGCGACGAAGCCGCCACCGGCACGCGCTCCGACCCGAAAGTGCTAATCGTCGCACCCCTCGCAGGCAACTACGCGACACTTTTGCGCGGCACCGTCCAGGCCATGCTGCCCGACCACGAGATCTACATCACCGACTGGATCGATGCGCGCGACATTCCCCTTGCGATGGGGCGCTTCGACCTAGACGACTTCATCGATCACGTCATCGAATTCATCAGATTTATCGGACCTAACACGCACGTGATCGGCGTTTGTCAGCCGGCGGTACCGGTTCTGGCTGCCGCCGCGCACATGGCGGGCATTGATGATCCGTGTCAGCCGGCATCCATGACGCTAATGGGCGGTCCCATCGATGCCCGGCGCAACCCGACGGGCGTCAATCAGCTCGCCGAGTCACGCCCCCTGGAGTGGTTCGAGCGCACAGTAGTCAGCACCGTACCATTTCCTCACGCCGGGTTCATGCGCCCCGTGTATCCAGGCTTCATGCAGCTCACGGGCTTCATGACCATGAACCTCGAGCGCCACATGAACGCTCATGTCAATCTGTTCAACGACCTGGTTCAGGGCGACTGCGATTCGGTCAAACAACACCAAGACTTCTACGAAGAATACTTGGCCGTTATGGACCTCCCGGCCGAATTCTACCTGCAAACAATCAAAACGGTGTTCCAAGATCATTCTCTGCCTAAGGGCACGATGATCCACCGCGGCAACGTGGTTGATTGCTCGGCCATCTGCGATACTGCGCTGATGACGGTTGAAGGTGAGCGCGACGACGTCTGCGGGCTGGGCCAGACCGAGGCAGCGCATGACCTGTGCACAAATATCCCCGAACATCAGAAGGTGCACTACGTGCAAGAGGGGGTCGGTCACTTTGGTGTTTTCAATGGTACCCGGTGGCGCACTGAGATCCAGCCGCGCATTCGCGAGTTTATTCGCACCATCGAGTACACGCGCGGGACACCACCAACCGACCGTCGCAACCCGCGGCGCTCGCGTCACGTCGAGATAGCTGTCTCACCGGTCTGAAAAAAGAAAACAAAGATGGATGACCGTAAGAACGGCTGAACGCGCATACGTATCACAAGCGAGGATAGCGGAAATAATCAGACGGCGCCCAGTTGGCTGGACGCCGTCTGACAACAAAACAGCACTCGATATTGTTAGATGATATCGATTTCGGCCGGCAGGTATGACGTCACCTCAAGGCCGACTTCCTGTTCGCGTACTGCGGGCTTGGTCCAAACCTTCATGATCCTATCTCCTCCTTGATCTAGCGACTATTCGCTGGTCCCGTTACCAATTGGTAGGCTAATGAACCCTTCCGATCCAATTGCATTTTCTTGCTCAACAGATAAGTGATTCTGATGGTTCGCTACGCGGGTCGTTTGGGGTGGAGCAGCAAGAGCCGTAGGCCTAATGCGCCGCTTCCCAGTTTTCGGCGGCTTTTGCGTCGACGTGGATCGGCACACTAAGTGAAACCGCTGGCAGGGCCGCGCCTTCCATGACCTGCGCCACCGTCTTCAAGGTTTTGTGAACTTGTGCGTCCTTCACCTCGAACACCAGCTCATCGTGCACCTGCAAGAGCATGCGCGCGGAATCGAGGCCGGCCTCCGCTAAGGCCTCCGGCATGCGAATCATTGCGCGGCGAATGATGTCAGCGGCGGAGCCCTGGATGGGCGCATTGATCGCCGCACGTTCGAAAAACCCACGCATGCCGGGATTGCGTGTGTTGATCTCAGGGTAGTGGATACGCCGTCCAAAGATTGTTTCCACATAGCCCTGCTCGTGCGCGTTCCTCTTGGTTGCGTCCATGTAGTCGCGGATGCCGGGGAACCGCTCAAAGTAAGTCTTTATGTAGGCGGCGGCTTCTTGCTTGGAAATTCCTAGCTGGTTGGCGAGCCCAAAGGCCGAAATACCATAGATGATTCCAAAGTTTATGGCCTTGGCCCGCCGGCGGACATCTGGCGTCATATCTATAAGGGGCACGGAAAACATCTCTGATGCTGTCATCGCGTGAATGTCCACGCCGTCATCGAACGCCTTCTTGAGCTGGGGAATGTCGGCGATGTGTGCCAGCACGCGCAGCTCGATCTGGCTGTAGTCAGCAGAAACGAGCTTCATGCCTTCCTTCGCCACGAAGGCGGTGCGTATCTCGCGTCCTTCCTTGGTGCGCACGGGAATGTTTTGCAGGTTGGGGTCAGACGAGGCAAGCCGACCAGTTGTGGTTGCCGCAAGCGAATAGGAAGTGTGGATGCGTTCCGTGTTCGGATTAATGTAGCCCGGCAATGCATCGGTGTAGGTAGAGCGCAACTTTGTCAGCTGGCGCCACTCCAGCATTGTGTTGATCAGCTTGCGCGCATCAGGCGGCAATTCCTCGTTGGCGGCGAGGTCGTCGAGGAATCCCGCGCGCGTTTCCCATTGCCCTGTCTTGGTCTTCTTGCCGCCCGGCAATTTCAGGCGGTCGAATAGAAGCTCGCCGAGCTGGCGAGGAGACGCGAGGTTGAACTTATGCCCGACGAGACCGTTCACCTCGTCCTCTAGTCGCGCAAGTTCTTGAGCAAATATGCTGGACAGGCGGGAGAGGATGGTGCGGTCGACCATGATCCCAGTGCGCTCCATGTCGGCGATGACAGGAACGAGCGGACGCTCCAGAGTCTCGTAGACTGTGGTTCGATGCTCTGCGGCAAGTCTCGGTTTTAGCATCATCCACAGACGCAGTGTTACGTCGGCGTCTTCGGCCGCGTACTCCGTCGCTTTGTCAATCGGCACCTCGGCAAACGATTTCTCCGACTTCTTACCAGGTGCATGTGCCATCACCTGGTCGAACGAAATGCACGCGTGTCCGAGGTGGCGCATGGCAAGCTCGTCCATCCCGTGGCCGCCTTTGCCCGCATCAAGCGCATAGGACAGCAGCATCGTATCGTCGAGCGACGCAATGAAAACGCGGTACCGCGCCAGCACGTTGTAATCGTACTTAAGGTTCTGTCCGATCTTTAGGACGGAAGGATCTTCCAGCAGTGGCTTCAGCACGGCGATCGCTTTGCCAATGGGCACCTGCGCTACGACTTCCCCATCGCCAAAGTCGAGGCCTGCTGCTTGCTTGCGATGGGAAAGCGGCACATAGCAAGCCTTGCCCGCTGCCACACCTAGCGAGAAACCGATGAGGTCCGCGCACATGGGATCGAGCCCCGTGGTCTCCGTATCGAATGCAACGCGGCCCGCATTCCTAGCTTCAGCTATCCACACTTCGAGCCGCTCTAAGCTAGTGACGGTCTCGTACTTAGCGCGATCAAACGGAGTTTTTGCCGCAGCCGCCGCGTACAGGACAGCAGCCTGAGGTGTCTCCGTCGCAACCTGTTTCGCCGTCTTGCTGGCTGCCCCGCCCGCCTCTTTCGCCTTGCCTGTCACGGTCGAGCCAACGGACGCCTTAAGCGACGCAGGCGGCTCAGCCCCCAGCGCTTCAGCTATGCGCCGTGTTAGCGTGTTGAACTCCATGCTTTGCAGGAAGGCGAGAAGCGACGATGGGTCGGGATCGTGGACGCCCAGCGCATCCGCGGGAACGTTCGTTGCCACATTGTCCTTCAAAGTCACCAACTCTCGCGATAACCGCGCCTGATCGGCAAATTCCATTAATCTCTCGCGGCGCTTGGGCTGTTTGATTTCGTCGGCGCGCTCCAGAAGCGTGTCCAGATCACCGTACTCGTTAATGAGCTCGGCTGCCGTCTTTACGCCGATGCCAGGCACGCCGGGTACGTTGTCGGTCGAGTCGCCGGCAAGAGATTGCACGTCGATCACCTTGTCGGGGGGCACACCGAACTTCTCGATTACCTCATCACGGCCAAACTTCTTGTTCTTCATGCCGTCCACCATGACGACACCGGGGCGCACGAGCTGCATCAGATCTTTATCAGACGAGATTACCGTTACGTCACCGCCATCATCGACCACCTCGCGCGTATATGTTGCGATCAGATCGTCGGCCTCATAGCCTTCCTGCTCGACGCAGGCGACATTAAACGCTTTGACCGCATCGCGGATGAGCGGAAACTGCGGAATGAGCTCGTCGGGCGGCGGCGGACGGTTTGCCTTGTAGTCCCCGTAGAGATCGTTACGGAAATTCTTGCGCCCCGCGTCAAAAATGACGGCGAAGTGGGTCGGCGCTTCAGAGGCTTTCGTCTCACGCAACAGCTTCCACAGCATGGCGCAGAACCCATGTACGGCGCCGACGGGCAAACCATCAGACGGCCGCGTTAGGGGGGGCAGCGCGTGAAAGGCGCGGAAGATATAACCCGAACCGTCTATAAGGTAGACGTGGCTGCCCTTGGCTATGGGCGTTGCCTCACCCGCAGGTACAGTTGAGGTGCCAAAATTCTTCTTCTCGTTCGGGCTCTTTGCTTTGCTCATGGCGTTGGACTATAGGCGCTCAGCGCGTGCCGGTCAGCCACAACCGTGGCCGCTCTCGAGCGAGAACCTTCCCGACTTAGAAGACTTTAGTATCATCTGTCTCAGGCGCTGCGAGGCATAAATGCGTGTGTTTGCCCGAGCGCGGCGGATCGGGTATCAAGAGCGCCATTTCCCGGCACCCGTAGCTCAGCTGGATAGAGCGCTGCCCTCCGAAGGCAGAGGTCTCAGGTTCGAATCCTGACGGGTGCGCCACATGTCTCTTTGAGACGACTCGGTTTTCGACAGACGTTTGCAATTAGGAATTACGCATGGCAACCAACTGTCCGTGCAATGGCAAGAATTTGGTGGTCGTGCAGCAAGGCGGGGAACTTCGTCTTTGGAAAAAGCAATGTCATCTGGCCGAGCTGCCGAGGCGCGCGATTGGGTCTCGATTCTTAATGACTATCGTGAGCCGAACCAGCGACGTAGCACCTTTGAACTTGCAATCACGGCCGGTGCGTATGTCCTAATTTGGACCTTGATGTGGGCCACGCTGGGGCTTGGCTACTGGCTCACTCTCCTCATTGCTGTACCGGCATCGGGCTTCCTCGTGCGTCTCTTCATGATCCAGCACGACTGTGCCCACGGGTCGTTGTTTCGGAATCGCAGCACGAACGATTGGATTGGGCGCGTCATCGGCACGCTGACGCTCACACCCTATGACTCTTGGCGGCGCACCCACGGCATGCATCACGCCGGCTCGGGGAATCTGGCACGCCGCGGTATTGGCGACGTCCATACGCTGACGGTGCGCGAATATCTTGCGCTACCCAGATGGGGGCGACTTCGCTACCGGCTGTACCGGAACCCGTTCGTGATGTTCGGTCTCGGCCCCGCCTATCTATTCCTCGTTCAGCACCGGCTCCCCGTCGGTCTGATGCGCAAGGGGTGGCAGCCGTGGGCCAGCACCATGGCGACCAACTTGGCGATTGCGCTTCTTGTCGCCACCATGATCTGGCTGGTCGGTGTAGGTCCGTTTTTGCTTGTACATTTGCCGATCACGCTGCTCGCTGCTTCCATCGGCGTTTGGCTGTTCTATGTCCAACATCAGTTCGAGGATACATCATGGGCCGACTCTTCTGCCTGGAACCTTCACGAGGCGGCACTGCACGGGAGCTCGCATTATGATCTTCCCCTCGTGTTACGCTGGTTCACGGGCAACATCGGGGTGCATCATGTGCACCATCTGTGCAGCCGAATTCCCTTTTACCGCTTGCCTCAGGTGCTGCGAGACCACCCAGAGCTTTCGAAGTTTGGCAGGCTCACACTCGTCGAGAGCCTGAGCTGCGTACGTCTAGTCCTCTGGGATGAGAGCCGGCAGCGGCTGATCTCGTTCGGCGACTTGCGCGGGGGGAAGTCGTCCGTTGGGACGAGCTGATCTTTATCGGCACATTCAACCCTAATCCGCTATCGGTCAGAAGCCGACATCCAGTTTGGGGACCGAAGCTGCGCCGCGCTGGCCTCGCTAACAGCGCCTCCCATTCCTGCCGGATCTCCTCTGTAGCTGGCCGCCGCCTGTAACGCGTGCGCTTGGCTAGACGATGCGCACGCGGACAATGCCGGATTGGGGCTGTTTCCCACGTAACAGTGGTTAGAAATCGCGATCGGTTAAATGCGCGGGAGCTGCACACCTTCAGCTCGCCCGTAGGCCAGATCACGTCGCCATCAAGGGAACCATGCCATGCAGAATCTCGGCCACAATCTTAGCAAGGCACTACTCATAGCGCTCCTTTCTATAGGCGGCGCATCTGCGAGTGCGATTGCCAACGCATCTCCCAACCAGACAACGCCCTTATTTGTGCGAACGCCGCCCCATGAATTCCCAAAGCCGACGGATACTGAAGTTGTTGCACTGGCGGATCACTCTATTCGCGTATTCATGACATCCGTGCGTGGAAAGAGCATGCAGACATTCTGGAAGCACGTGTCACTGCAGCTTCAGAAGAAGTATTCCGTTGCTAAACTCGACGCAGCCTTCAAGGAATTCTACGGCCTGCCAATAAGCGGCAATCCGCTAGCTGGACTAAGCCCCATATTCAAATCTCGCCCCGTCATTGACGAAAATCGCAAGCTTGTGGTTGAGGGCTATTACACAACGCGTCCAAGCCAACTAAACTTCCGTCTAGTCTATTTAAAAGAGGGGCTTAGCTGGAAGGTGATTGGCATTAATGTGAAAGTGAACCTGAAAACGGCACCTTCGACTTAAAACCTAGCGATACTGAGAGACGCGGATTAGCGGAAGTCTTGAAGCAGCACGCCTAGGCCTCGCAAAAGGCTAGTAGGATGAAGGCGGCATGCGAAAATGAGGAGGCTGGGGTGAAGAAGGTCGCTGTTATTGGAGCAACGGGAATGTTGGGAATTCCGGTAACCGTCGAACTGCTCAATGCAGGTTTCGAGGTGACCGCCTTGGTGCGCGACCCGGAGAAGGCCACGCGCATCTTACCAGAGCGAGCAAGTCTCGTGCGGGCCGATGTCTACGACATCGATAGTCTGAAGACCGGGCTCAGCGGCCAGGACGCGGTCTACTTAAGTCTTTCCATTGCTCCAACCGAAAAGAAGGATGACTTCCACGCGGAGTCAGAAGGCCTCCAAAACATTCTTGAGGCCGCACACGCCAACGGTATTAAGCGCATTGGCTATCTTTCGGCCATGGTCCTCGACACAACGGCGACTGACTGGTGGGTACTCGACATTTGGCGTGCTGCTACCAGTCAGATCAAGAGCTCTGGGATCCCGTACACAATCTTCTATCCGACGAATTTTATGGAAACGCTCGCTCAAAGACATGTTGTAGGCAGCCTACTTGCGTTGGCAGGCACGTCACGATTTTCGAACTATTGGATCGCAGGACGCGACTATGGAGCGCAAGTGGCTCGATCCTTTAAAATGATGACGGCCGCCGATCGCGAGTACTTTATCCAAGGTCCCGAGGCCATGACCTACGATGAAGCTGCGCACCGATTTGCCAGGGGCGCGAAGAAGAGATTTCGAGTAGTTAAACTGCCATTGGCGCTACTGCGGTGTATAGGGACATTTTCGCAAGCGGCGAATTTCAATGCAAATGTTATGGAAACGGTTCACGGATACCCAGAAGAATTTAGTGCAGCAAGAACGTGGACGGAACTCGGAAAGCCGGCTACGACGATCGAGGAGTTTGCGAGGAGTTTCTGACAAAGGACACCGCTACAAAGCAAGAGCGTCGTAGATCTTGGCGGTGACGCTAAAAAGCTAGAGGTTTGCTTTGCGATGGAATATTTCGCGCAACTTGGCGCTAGTCCAGCACCAGTGAAGATTGGACCGGTCCTCTCCTAACAGCCGTTTATAGTGTTAGGACGCCAGCCCCCACGACTCATACAGACTCGCGTGCGACCTCGCAGCCTTTTCGAACCCCTTAGCGTCTAATGCGGCTAATTTTGGAGCCCTCGAGCGTCAAATTGTACATCAGTCCCTTAGAACCGAGTATGAACCCTATGATAGGGTCAGTAATCTTATTAGTGTCGATCGATCCACCGACGCCCACAGTTATCAGGGCCACTGATCCATCAACCCCAACTTTCCAGCCGTTCTTTTTTCTGAACGATGCAAGTGCTTCTTTTGTCATAAACACTATGATGACGGATCGCACTTGCGCACCGAGCTGGAAGCCGATCGAGGCAGATATCGTATTATAGTACGCGACGGTCTTCGCACGAATACGTAATGCGCCCTCGCCGTACTCTCCGCCTACTCCCAACCCGGCCTTAACTACCGATGGAAATACCAAGATCGCCGCTGCCTTGTCTGCAAGCCGCCGTGCACCACCGACCTGACGGTAGAACTTACGAAGCGTTTCGTTGACGCCAGCATTTATCTCAGCTGCCGACGCTGCTTTACTCTCTTGAGGTGAGCCTACTAGTGCCAGTGCTACCGCCAAAGCAAGCCAGATTGCTCTGGTTCGAAAATTCGTGCGCATATTTTCCTATGCCTCGACTGCTACGCGTTGGGCTCTTGGCCGCATCTAACGAACGATCGCGGAGATTGCGAGGCACACGACGAATTCGTCCCACGGCTGAGGCAGAAACATGTGCGCAAGTGCGGATTTCGGAGCCTAATGAAAAAAAAATGACATTGGGTCAAAGGCCCGACCAACTTGCCAGGCAATGGCTTTGAATCAGCGAGATAGATTTTTTTTGTCCGCGCACTAGGCAAACAGGCGACGGGTATGAGGGAACGACAGCCATGAAACAGGGTGCGCGCGCAACGATCAGCTGTTCCGCGACGATTGTTGTGACAGCGATGCTGATTGTCTGCGCTCCTGGCGCCGTCCTCGGAGCAGAAGCCACTCTGCAGAGCACAGAACCGAGCGCCCGGACCGACGTTAAGGCGGTTCGCACCACCGATACAGCGAATCAGCCGCAACCGACCTTGCCTTCGACATTCGAACAAGAGGTTGTGGAAGCTTTGCTTTCGAAGCTGAACAGCGAACCGAAGCTGTCGAAGGAATTGGCCAAAAGTGAACTTGAAGCACTGCAGAAGTTCTATGTTGCAATGGGGCGCAACCCACTTTGGGTGAACCAAAAAGGGATGAACACAAATGCGCATGCTATAGTCGCTGAGTTCCGCAGCGCCGGCGACCATGGCCTGCGTCCGTCCGATTACACGAAACTGATCGATGACTCCGGTTCACGAACCGCCGGTTCACTCGCGAAGCTAGAACTTGATCTGAGCGTGACAGCTCTGGCCTATGCTCGGCATGCAAAGGCAGGACGCACATCACCCAACCTGGTTGGCTTACAGTTGACTTACACGCCAGCGATCTCGGACCCGCTGCACTTCTTGAAGGAACTTGCATCCACTGCGGCTCCCTCCGCCTACCTTCGTTCACTCCATCCGCAACATCCCCAGTTCCTTCGACTTCGCGAGAAGCTGCGTGAGGTTAGGAGCCAGAAAACTTCTGGGTCTAGCCCCAAGCTTCCAGACGGCCCAGTCCTTAAGAAGGGAATATCGCACGCCCATGTCGCGCTTCTGCGCAAACGGCTTGGCATTTCACCGATGGCTGAAGACCTATCGGGAGGCGAGGCCAAACGCTTCGACGCGGTTTTGGAGGAGACTGTCAAGGAGTTTCAAGGTCAGAACGGATTGACCGCGGACGGCGTAGTCGGAGCTGGCACACGCCGCGTCCTCAATGGCCGTTCTCCTGATCAACTGACTACAAAGATTCTAATGAATATGGAACGATGGCGTTGGCTGCCAGATGAGTTAGGCGGCAAAGCCGGCATCTATGTCTGGGCAAATATTCCCGAACTGCGCGTGCGCGCGATTGAAGGTAACGAAACCGTCTTCTCCGAGAAAGCGATTGTCGGACAGGTCAGCCACAAGACTCCAGTGTTTTCTGACCAGATTGAATGGATCGATCTACATCCCACCTGGTTTGTACCAAATTCCATCAAGGTCAGTGACATACTGCCGAGTTTGCGACGGCCGACGTCGACAGTAATGGAACGCTATAATTTGAAGGCGAACTGCGGAAAGTATGGGTCCGATTACAAAGCCATCGACTGGCATACGATTGACATCCGCCAGTGTAGCTTTTCCCAGCCTCCTGGGAAAACTAGTGTGCTGGGAGATTTCAAGTTCAAGTTTCCCAATAAACACTCAGTCTATATGCACGATACGCATGATCGCAGCCTCTTCAAGCAAAAGCAGCGCACCTTCAGTCATGGTTGCATACGAGTACAGCGGCCGCGGCGGCTGGCGGAAATCTTGCTCAAACATGACAAGGGCATGTCGGCCGAACGGATTGGTGAGATCGTTGATGGTCCCAAGCAGCTGCATAAAGAAACGCTGAACCAGCCAATCCCCGTCCATATCACGTATTTTACCCTGCTATTCGATGACCAAGGAAAATTCTCGAGCTCGCCGGATTACTATGGGCACGATAAGCGTCTTGCTGCAGTATTGGCCGGCAAGAGCTATAATCTTGCCAAGGCCGATGCTCGCAAGAGAAGGGCTCCGGGCAAGAAAAGGACCTCGAAAAAGCCGACGAGCTGGTGGGATGGCTTCTTCCCTGCCAACTAACGCCGTAATTTTTTTCAATACGAAATGCTTTCAACATACGACAGCAATCCAGGCTCCGCCGCGTCATGACGTATCAAGCTTCAAAGCTACGCACCTGGCCGGGCATCAAAATTAGGCCAGACTCATCGTCGACTTAGCGGCGACTTCCCTCGACAACCCAGTATTCGTTGGGCACGCAAATCCCGAGTTCAGATTTGAAGCGGTTGCGCAAGGCGACAAAGTCTTTCTTGAGTCGCACACGCGCCATTTCGTCGAGCCTACCAGCCAGCCCGTTCAAGGAACCATAGCCGGTCGAAAATGTCTTTCACGCGCGCATCCTATCCGCCTCGCGATAGAACGAAGTGACCTCCTCGAACTCGAGCTCGAAATCACCAGCCAGCAGTTCCCGAACCCACTCCGGTTTCCCCATTCAAATGGCGAGGGGGGATGTCCCAGCAGGCTTCGGCATGATGTCGTGCCAATCTCTAAATTGTGATCCGGCGCGATCTGTTGTTGAGCCTCAAATTTCCGTTGCAGATAACAAGCGGACCAGAAATCCTAAACCGCGAACGTCAGCTGCGCTTTGAAAGCAGACATTCCGCCAAGCGTGCGGCATTTCCGCTAAGTGTCTACAGCGGGCATTGATATTTCGGTGCACGATGACGCGAAGGAACCCGCGGGGTTCGATTATTGCAAAACGCTAAGTTTTCATAGTCCCGGATCTGGGGTACCTGGGCTTCCAGGTTTGATAGGTCTTTAGTTAGTGAGGGCCGAACGCAATGCTAGCCAATCTCATCGATCTTCTAATGCGGCCAGATGCGTACGTCTGCATTTGGCGCGACGGCGAACTATTTGTTGAGGCGGCTCCGACACCTTCCGCCGAAACAAAGGAACGCACCCAACAAACTAGCACAGAAATTGGCGGGCCGGCTGCGGCCTAGCGGCGAGTGCCACGGCTTCGCTTCCGCGCATGCAGCTAAACCTGCTACCGAACGCGAAGTACTATGCGTCATCGCGGCGTGATCCGCTCGTGCAAGGAGTGACTTGGCAGGCGGCTGCGAAAACGTAATCGGGTAAAACTCAAACCGCGACGTGAACCGCGATTACTCGCGCGCCAACAAAGATTTGAGTTTTGGCAAGGACTCTAGTGCGGCCTTGCGCCCAAGTTCGATCAATGTATCTGCTTGATTGAAGGCATGCGGCTGAATGTGCCCAATTTTAGGGGTAATAAGAAGGTCAGCAGGGCATTCGACCAATCGCGCGCGGGTCAGCTCGTTTAGGACCATGGCGAAAGCCGCCGTAACAACCTCAAAGGTTCCGGCGTCAAAAGCTTTGCCCGACACCACACCGGTTGCTCGTGCGATTCCTTTATAGTCGCCTGTTACGTTGACCGCGACGACCTTCTCAGCACCCATCTGACGACAGGCAGATACGGGAACCGGATTCTTTACACCCCCGTCTATGAGGACGCAGTCCTCTCGAATGATCGGCTCGAAGATGCCGGGCAATGAAATTGCGGCTCTTATCGCCTCCACCAAAGGACCCGAGCGAATAAGAACCTCTTTGTCATTTGCAATATCAGCAGCCACGACCCCAAACGGTTTTGCGATGTCTTCAAACGTGAGGTCTCCTAGATGTGTGCTCAACAGCTCGGCAATCCGGTCGCCTCCGAGGAGCCCAGACCTCCAAAATTTTATATCGACGGCTTTTAGAATGTCGAACCACGTGATTGAACGCGCAATACCCTCCAGCCTAGGCATATTCCCAGAAACGTAACAGGCTCCCACGAGGGCACCGATAGACGTGCCTGCCACAATGTCGGCCTCGATACCATTGTCCTGCAAAACCTCGATGACGCCGATATGAGCCCAGCCCAACGCCGCACCGCCACCGAGTGCCAATCCCAAAGTAAGGTCGCGACTATCTCTCATTCTTTCTCATTTCAGGATTAGCGCCGAGAATGACAATTCTGAACTACCAGTTGAAGCCGGGAAAGTGCGCCCCTTGGGCTAAAGCAAGCGATGTAGCCGCACATCAAGAAAGCTGGCGTAATGCGAAGTGCCAAGCTTCTGCGCGCGCCCTAGGTCGTGCGAAGAGAAAGCTAACGGAACGTGGGGACACTTCTCTCTCCTTGCGTCCCCTCGTTCCTATCTGTGTTGCTACCTCTAAAACGTCTCAATCTGCACTTGAACAGGCAGTGAGTTTGAAACGATGTCGTATACGGGTGAGAATTTGGCAAGCTCTGCAAGTTGATCAGGGCTTGCGTCGCTTTGTACCCGCATCCTCACACGCACATCGTGGTAGCCCTTGCGCACGTCGTCGGAGAGCCCCAAGAAGCCACGCAAATCAATATCTCCTTCGAGCTCTGAGTTGACGGCTCCAATCTCAATGCCGCGCGCTGCAGCATGATAGACCATCGTCGTAGTCATGCAGGCAGCCAATGCGTGGAGAACGAACTCAACCGGATTGGCGCCCTTGTCTCCTCCATGGAGCACTGGAGGTTCGTCCGCATCAAAGATGAATGCTTCGTCGCGTGTTTCATCTTCCTTTCCGCATCCAAAGAAGCCCTGGATCTTCGAACGGTTGTGCCCACCCTCAAGCCAGCTGTTCTTGGATCGAAATTGGAATGTCGCAAGCTGAGGGCTACGGCGAATGGCTTCAATGGTGTTGGAAAGGTCGGTGACATTAATACCGTTTGTGATGACGGCCTGGTCTTGCGTGAGTGTCATAGTTCTCTTCCTTCAACGAGCTCCGGTTGCTGCCCCGCGTTGCCACATGGCTGCGCGGCTAGGAAAGACACTAGGCAAGAGGCGCAGTTTCGCTAAGATGTGTTTGTAGCAAAACCGGTTCATTTACGCCAAATTCGCAGGGATAGGGAATGGCCAGCAAAAAACAGCGGTCGGTGGAGGCTCTAATCGTTGCAGTGCCTGAGACGGCGGGCTCAGCGCTATACGGCATGCTCGACGTTCTTTCGGCAGCCGGTAACATCTGGCAGGCACTTGTCGGTACTGAAGAGCCTCAGCGGCTTATACAGCCCCGCATCGTTTCCCAATCAACAAAGCCGTTTCGCTGCGGGAACGACATCCCGGTGGCGCCTCACGTCTCTATTGAGTCGAACCCGAAAGCTGAGATTGTGATCTTACCGGAACTCTGGCTGCGGCGGGACGAGGATCTGAAGGGCCGGTATCCGAAGCTAATGGATTGGGTCCGTAGACGCTATCGGCGTGGTTCCACTATCTACTCTGCCTGTTCCGGAGCAATCATGCTCGCCGAGACGGGATTGTTGAAAGGAAAAACTGCCACCTCTCACTGGGCCTACCAGGACCTTTTTCGGCAAAGCTACCCGGACGTCCATTTTCGTTCCGAGCCAACGCTTAACTTTGCCGACAGCTCCGGCCGTATCGTAACTGCGGGCGGGACCACCTCCTGGCATGATTTGGCAATCCACATCGTTTCTCGGCATTGCAGCCCAGGGGAAGCATTACGCATTGCAAAGGTTTACCTTTTGAAATGGCATAGCGAAGGACAACTGCCCTACGCCAGCCTTATCCATGCCGCGCCGCACGCGGACTCCGTTGTGCGGTCCTGTTCGAATTGGCTCAACAAAAACTTCCGCAAACCAAATGTCGTAACTGGGGTGGAGAAGGTCTCAGGTTTGCCGGGTCGCAGCCTAAAACGGCGTTTCAAAGCAGCAACCGGCACAACCCTTATCGAGCATGTGCAGAATCTGCGCATTGAGGAAGCGAAGCAGCTTCTTGAAACGCAGCAAATCTCCGTAGATGAGATCAGCGCCGAAGTCGGCTACGAGGATCCAGCATTCTTTCGAAGGCTATTCAAGCGCCTGACGGGGCTAACTCCGAGCGAGTACCGACGGATGTTCCGTCCAATCGCAATGGGCTGCGAGATAGATGGCAGCACTTAAGGATGCGCGTGCATGTTTGCTACAATGCGAAGCCGCTCCCTGAGTGTTTCATACTCGGGAAGCGGCACAGCGTTCGCATGCATTCCTTTAGCGGAGCATCTAATGCCTATTTTAGGACTTAAGCAGCCGGCACCCACTTGCCCGAGACATACCCGAATGCAACTGCATCGCGATGCCTTTTTGCTGCTTTTTCGAGGTCCTTCTTCGCCTTGATAGAAAAAGGTTCGCTCGTCGATGGTGTCCTTTCAAATCCACTTAACAAAATGACCTTCTTCTTATCGAGGTCTACTGTTGGGCAAGACATGGTTTCCTCCCCGGCCCCCCGTCTACCCGCGTTAACCATAGCGCCACCAGCTTACATATGTTTGAAATTGCCTGAGGATAACGATCAACTCTCGATGCAGCTTTGAAATATAACGCGACCGGGA
>Ga0209013_10001300_pt1 | contig 22985 bp, 20 predicted proteins | sample Cruoilmetagenom2_FD_187291 | JGI IMG/M metagenome (GOLD analysis project Ga0209013, IMG submission 187291) | Oil polluted marine microbial communities from Coal Oil Point, Santa Barbara, California, USA - Sample 2 (SPAdes) (version 2) | ecosystem: Environmental > Aquatic > Marine > Oil seeps ... | reverse complement strand
TTTTTGGTGAATAATCCCCAGAATTGAATTTGACATTCCTGTCCAGTCTTCAGCAAGAACTCCGAGAGCAATAGTTGCAGGAAAAACATCTCTGGTATATTCCTCCAGAACGATCACCTCTTTCTTGTTTGTTATATCATAGTTATGAATAAGTTTTAGCAGCATCATCCTCTGTTCATCAAGGGGAAATATCTGTTGTGAATTAAGTATTTTTTCTAATTTTGTCCTGATCTCCTTCTTTGATATTTTTATTTTACTCTTCTTCAATAGAGAGATAAGACCCTGGATTTCTTCTTCTTTCAAGTCTCTGAACATAATGGGAATTCTATTTACTTTAAAATATTTTGTCAATGAATCTTTACAATGTTTTTAATAAGCAGATACAAACAATTATTTATTACCGAGAACTTCACTTAATTATTCTTTTTCTTGACTTTTTTTTACTAATTTTCTATTATTTTTTGAGGAGGATGAATGAACAAAACTGAATTGGTAAAATCTATTTCGGAAAAAGCTCAGCTTAAGGTTACAGACACTGAAGATCTAGTTAATGCATTTATAGACACAGTTTCGGATGAGTTGAAGAATAAAGGGAAAGTTACCTTAGTAGGTTTTGGAACATTTTCAATCGCACACAGGAAAGAAAAAACCGGTGTAAATCCTAAGACAGGGAAAAAAATAAAAATCAAATCCAAAAATGTCCCTGTTTTTAAAGCCGGAAAAGCTCTTAAGGAAAAAATAAAATAGATTATCGGTTTTTCTAAAAAACGGTCACAATAGTTTCAGCCCCTTTCAATTCAACAGTTTTACTTTTAAAAGAAGCATATATATTACTGAATTTAATTTTATATTCACCTTTTTCAAGAAATTTTATTTTCAGTTTTGCAAGATTGGCTGATTTAACGGGTTTATCAAAAAATGAGAACCCAATATCAAAAGAAGATCCCGAAAAATTCTGCAGGATCTTAGCTTTATCATTATTGATCACTTTTGTATCAAGTTCCTCTATCTCCGCTTTACCACCTTCAATACTACCACTGACAGAAAGTGTTGAAATATCTGATCCGGAATTGATCCTTACTGAAAATGTTGCAGACTTATTAAGCTGAACTCTGACCCTTCCGGGTGTTATACTAACTGAATTAGACGAAGAAGATTTCAAGGTATTATTTCTTCTTCCGTTCACAATAGGATTCGGCTCTCTTTTTACTCCTCTGCCCCCGGAGTCATTCGAATCCGACCAGATAGTACTTCTACTCTCCTTATCAGTCTTAACCTCCCTGATAAATCTGGGAGTAATTGAGAATATTACATCTGTCTGTTTTATCGTATCTTCTGAATTTCCGAATAAACGGCCGATAACAGGGAGCTTGGATAGTAATGGAATTCCCTGAATACTTCCTCTGGTCTCATCTCTTATAAATCCGCCGATAATGCTGCTTTCACCCTCTCTCAGCCTTATCACATTTTCCAGTTCCCTTTTTCCGAGGACAGGGAATTGATCCACATAAGCAGTTATAAAATTATTTGTAAGTTTCAGTTTCACAGTTACTTCACCTTTATGAATATAAGGGGTCAGTTTGATCTCAACACCGACATTCTTATATTGATAAGTCGTTACGGGAGAACTTTCAATACCACCGGCAGCTATAGACTGTAAAGTTGTCTGCGGGATAGGGATCTCATCACCCACCATGAACTTGATCTCTTCTCCATTTATCCCCCTCAGATTGGGCTTAGCCAGTATCTTACTATTCTCATCTGTTCCGAGAAGATTGAGAGCAATTGTAGGCATGGTCAGATAAAAACTTGAATTTTTCAAATTGTTTACATTGAAACTTGAATCGACAGATCCGTCTTCACCCTCGATCCCGATACTTAATGTTGACAAAGTTGTTCCAAAATCTGTTCCGATCTTATTAAGAAGGTTTCTGTTTATCTCAAGTATCTCTATATCAAACTCTACTTCACTTTTTGATTTATCGATCTTTCTTAAAAACTTTTCAATATTTGAAAGTACATTACTATTGCCCTTTACAACAACAGCATTAAGATTAAGATCCTCCTGAACCATTATCTGCTCATCCCTGAAAAGAGGTATGAGCATCTTTTTTGCATCCTCAGCCATAACGTTCTTCAGGAAGAACACTTTGACTCCTTTAAGATCAAAAGCCCTTTTTTTGAAAGAAGTATTAGGATAAACGAGAACAGAGACACTGTCGATTATCCTGTACTTGGTACTTGAGACAAGGCATAACTGGTTAAGTACTTCAAAGAATCCTATATTGGAAACCTCAAATGTATAGGGAAAATCCCGGAAATCTTTGTCAAAAATGAAATTAATTCCATAAGATTTCCCTACAGTCCGAAAAATCTGTTTTATTGGTGTTGATCTCAGAGAGATAGAATCTATTTTTTTCCCATCTATATTTAAGGTGACAGGCGGTACGATATCAGAAACGAAAGGCTCAGGCTGACCTTCCTCAGCACCAGACATATAAAGATCAAACTCTTTTCTAAGCATCTTATTCCCGGGAATCAGACCTAATGCGATTTTATACTCTTCCAGAGCATTTTCCCTTTCGTTCTTCTCTTTGAAATTCCTTGCTTTTGCCACATGATAATAATAACCATATGCTTGCGCTCTATGTAAAAGAATCCTTACAGTTGAATTCTCAGGATCTTTCTTAAGTATATCTTTATAATAATTGATAGCCTCATCAAACTTCCCTGAATTTACAAGATCAATTCCCTTTTTTTTATATGATGAACTGATCGAGCACCCCATTACAATTAAAAGGGGAATGATAAGCAAAATAAATTTTCCGATTGTTCCTCTATTCTTAATTAACATTTCTCTCTCCTTTTTTTGTAATGACAACTTCACTGGCTTCGATCTCCAGTACGATTTTTTTTTCAAGTATTTTTTTTAATAAAATAGTTCCGGGAATATTCTCACCTTCTCCGGATATATAGTATCGTCCATTTACTTTAAGGAGAGCATATTTCCTGCCCCCCTTCAGAAGAAATCCTTCATAGAAGACAGTAGCTATTACCTTATCTTCTACAGTTTCCTCCTTTTTTTTCTGTTCCATTTTGTTTACCCGTGAAATCTTCTTAAAATTGCCTGACCGGACCGTCACATTTGTTTTCCTGGGAGAAAAAATATTCCTGCTGATCTTCATGTCACTATTTTTAACTTCACTGATCTTTGATGTTTTTATCAATTCACTGAAACTCATAAACGGTATAAAAAAAACCAGTATCAATACTATTTTTTTATCGGACAAGATATACCTCCAAATTAAAGTCACCCGTAAGGGGGGAGTTCTTCCCTGCTATCCTGATGGTTCGGAAATATACTATCTTCTCAGTTTTTCTGATATCATAAATAAATTTTTTCAGATTCTCATAAGCCCCTTTAAGTTTCATACTTATCTTGACCTTGATAAATTCATTTTTAAGGGCCCTTTTATACTCTAATCCGAATTTTTGTTTCACAAGGGAATTCTGTCTTATGACCTGCTCAAGATTTTTTCTGAAATTCGAAAAATCTTCAAAACGGAGAACAAGTTTGTCCTTGAATTCCAAATATTCTTTCTCAACATTATCCCAGTCCTTCATACTGTTTGTAAGTGTTATGAATTCCTTTTCAGATTTTTCAAAGAGTTCCTTCTCTACTGTAAGATCCTTTAAAGAGCTTGTTTTCATTGAAGAGTAGATAAAAGAAAAAAGCATGAAAAGTGTAGAAATGGCAAAAAGAACTAAAATTATATTTGAGAAGATCACTTTGTTTTTCATTTTTTAAGTGTCACCTTCAGTTTAGATTTAAAGACCCCGTTATTTTCACTTTCCGAAGCAATTACCAGATTGTCCCCGATAAGTTTTTCATAGAGTTCATATAATTTTTCTGTAGAATATGAGCTTACTGTTGTTATGACATCTCCTTTTAATCCTGTATCAAGCAGTATTTCATTTATCTGTACCATATCAGGAAGAATATTCTCAAAATAATTCAGCCATTTCAGGAAAGGAAATGTCTTAGATCTGATCACAGAGTTTGCAAATTTTATCCTCTGGCTCCATATCTTCTTTATTTCTGTTATCCTTTCTTCAAATAATTTCTTATTATCTTTAATTTTCTGCTGTTCATTCTCATAATATTTTTTCTGATCTACCTTTTCCTTAAGGCCAACATTTGTGTCTGCAATATTACTGATACCCAAATAAATAAAGAGTATGGATAAAAGTGATGCAATAGAGATCGAAATAACAAAATGTTTGAGGTTAATAGATTTGAAAGATGATATATTATACTCTATTTTCCTCATTTTACCCCCGGAAGAAATCTCATGTCAGATCTTTCCTGAACAATCACCCTGAACTTAAGGTCTTTTAATGAAGTCCTAATTGATTCTCCCTCTTCATCCTTTGCAAACACTGAACATGAGATCGGCCTGAATCCGTAATTTTTCTCAACATAGTCTACAGTTCTGAGAATTTCATCTCCTTTATCAGCACCTCTTCCGCTTCTCATTTTTCTAATGTATACCGGAATACCCTCTTTAAAAAAAACTGCAAGCATTATCCTGCCGTCAGCTTCTATAAAAAAATCAGGATTTTTTTTAGTGTTTTTCATACTGTTTATGATCTCAATTGTTGAATTTCCTGAATAGATCAGATTTGCACCAAGGGATCTTATTTCAGCCTCGAGAGATGCTATAAGTTCGTTTTTTACCAGAACAGAGAGGATAGTATTACTATCAAACTGGAAAAATTCATGAATGTAATTATGTATGTTTTCGGGGAATATTTTTTCAACTCTCCAATTTACAAGATCATTTTTCTGTTTTTTTCTGAACGGTATCTTATCAAAGTTAAGCATATTAAAAACAAAATTATCTGAATTCAATACGATCCCTGTTCCGGTACTGATCAGATCCCTTTTCAATTCCACGGGGAAAATCCGTTCACCACTCTCCCTTTCAAAGGAATTGATCTTCCGGGGATTGCCTTTTTTTATTCTGAACAGATCAATAGTTCTGTCTCCAAAATAAATAACCTGTTCAGGATCTCTGTACCTGATAAATATTTTGTTTAATTCCATTCTTTTATAGTTACCCTGTTCAATTCTGATAGAGATGTAATACCTTTCTTAACTTTTTCAAGCCCATTCTTACGGATCGGTACCATACCCTGTTCCATCGCAACCTTTCTTATCTCCGACAAAGGCTTTTTTTCCAGTATCATCTCTTTTATTTCATCTGTCAGTTCAAGGATCTCACCGATAACAGTACGTCCCTGATACCCTATTTCTGAACATTCGGCACACCCTTCCGCTTTATAAATAGTGGTATTCAACTCCTCTCTGGTAATACGGTTCTCTTCCATATCGGCCTTCTTCAACCTGTAAGGGGTCTTACACTCCGGGCACAGTTTTCGTACCAGTCTCTGAGCAATGATACAATTGAGAGCTGAAATAAAACTATATGTATCAATACCCATGTGGATAAACCTTCCCAAAACATCAAATACATTGTTGGCATGTACGGTAGTGAATACAAGATGTCCTGTAAGAGCAGATTGTATTGCAATTTGAGCAGTTTCAGGGTCCCGGATCTCTCCCACCATTATCTTATCCGGATCATGCCTGAGGATCGACCTTAAACCTCTTGCAAATGTAAGGCCTTTCTTTTCGTTAACGGGGATCTGAGTTATATCCTCGATCTGGTATTCAACGGGATCTTCAATTGTTATGATTTTATCTTCGACACTTCTTATTTCATTCAATGAAGCATAAAGAGTGGTTGTTTTTCCACTTCCTGTAGGCCCTGTAACAAGAAACATACCATAAGGTTGCCGGATATAATAATCTATCTTTTCCATCAGAAGAGAGGTAAATCCGAGTTCCTTCAATTTCAGTTCCTTAATATTCTCAGTGATCATCTCCCTGTCGAGGATTCTGATCACAGCATTCTCCCCTTCGATCCCCGGCATTATCGAAACTCTGAAATCGATAGTTTTTTTCTGAACCTTCATCCGGAACCTTCCATCCTGAGGAATACGTCTCTCTGCAATATCAAGTTCGGAAATAACTTTCAGTCTTGTGATAAGAGGGAGGTGGAATATTTTATCAAGGGGCTCCATGATCTGGCTCAGGATCCCATCAATCCTGAATTTTATGTTCACTGAAACAGGTTGAGCTTCAATATGAATATCTGAAGCTTTCTTGTTAATAGCGGTAAAAATTATATTATTCAGAAGTTTTATAACTGAATCGTCCTCTTCTGTTATCTTTTCTATCGATAGTGAATCATCCTCGCTCTCTTCGATCTCTTTTTTTGCAAAAAAGCCCTCAGTCCTGTCGGTAAGTATCTTCGTAAAAACATTTCCCTTTTTAAGGATCTTCTCGATATCGTCCTTACTGCTATTCAGGGGATTTACCCTCATCTGAACAAAATTTTCAATTATAGTTATTTTGTCAAGATTATCAGGGTCGAACATGGCTACATCAATTATATCGCCATCTTCTTTTACAGGAAAAATAAGGTTCTTTATTAGAAATTCAGCAGGGAATTTTTCAAGCAATTTATAATCTATTTTAACTTTTTTCAGTTTTATATTATTACTCATTTAATTATCTTATCAGCCTCCATTATGCTATCTACCGAATCAACTACATTGACAAGGTTAAAAATTGGAAGATATATAGATATTAGCATAAATGCAATGACAATACCCAGTATTACTATCATGATGGGTTCAATTAAGGAGATCAGAGAATTGATCTTTGTATTGATCGAATTTTCATAAAAATCTCCATTCTTTTCAAGAACCTCAATAAGGTTTCCTGATGACTCCCCCACTTCAACTATTTCAACCATGATATCGGGAATAAAATTTACTTCTTCAAGTGCCTGTGACAAAAGCATCCCCTCTTTGATCTTTTCCGGAACACTTTCAATTTTTTTATAAAAATACTTATTCGTAAAAGTTTTAATTGCAATCTCTGAAGATTCCGGGACAGGGATTCCGCCCTGAAGCAGAATTGACATGGTTCTTGAAAAAACTGCAAAACTGTTTTCGGCAATGATCCTCCCTATAAAGGGGATCTTTACTTTTATCCTGTCGAAAATTGGAATATCAAATTTTCTTTCAATATATTTCAGAACAATATATAAAAGGATAAAAAACAGTGCAATAAACAGGAGATTGTCCTGAATGAATGTGGAAATATCTATCATGGTCCTTGTTATACCAGGAAGTTCTGCATTGAATCCCCTGTAAAAATCAGAGAATTTGGGGATTGCAAAAACAAGTATGGCAAACATCATAAGAAACATAAAAACAAATACGATTATCGGGTATGTCAGGCTTGAAAAAACCCTCTTTCGCAGATTTGAGATCTTTTCCAGATAAATATTGAACTTTTCAAGCAGCTCTTCAAGATTTCCACTCTTTTCCCCTGCAAGAAGAGTTGCTTTATAAATGTTAACAAATGGGATCTTATCAGAAGAGAAAGCATCTGAGATCTGTATGCCATTATTAATATCTATTTCCACTTTTTTCAAAATTTCTTTGAAATTTCCCTTTTCAGTATTCTTAACTATTATTCCGATGGACTTCATAAATGATATCCCGGCTCTCAAAAGGGTACTCAATTTTTGATTGAAAAGGAGGAAATCAGTATAACCGATCTTTGAAGATAAAAGGTCCATATATGTGATACCTTTCAAATAATTTCTTCTTACAGATATAAGTTTTTTTTCAGTATTTTCATAATGTTTCCGCAGCTCGTTTTTGGAATCGGAAAAAATTGTCTGTTTCCGAATCACTCCTTTCTCATCCATCAATCTACAATTGTAAAAAGGCATTATAAGTAGTCTTTTCCCGGGAACATAGGTTTAAGAATTTCCGGGATCTTCACTCTCCCATCTTTATCCTGATAATTTTCCATAATTGCAGCAACAGTCCTTCCGAGTGCGAGACCGGAACCGTTCAAGGTGTGGACAAACTTCTTTTTTCCCTGGCTGTCTTTATATTTTATTCTTGCTCTGCGGGCCTGAAAATCTTCAAAGTTGGAACATGAAGATATTTCAACAAACTTATTTCTCCCAGGCATCCAGACTTCAATATCGTAGGTTTTTGCCGACGAAAAAGAGAGATCACCTGTGCTCAACAGCACAACTCTGTAATGGAGCCCGAGTTGCTTTAATATCTTTTCAGCATCGGATGTAAGTTTTTCAAGTTCATCATAAGAATCCTCAGGGCGTGCAAATTTCAGAAGTTCAACTTTGTTGAACTGATGCTGTCTGATTATTCCCCTCACATCTCTTCCATGCGAACCTGCTTCGCTTCTGAAGCATGGAGTATACGCAACATATTTCTTTGTTAATTCTGAATCAGGCAACATCTCGCTTCTGTGAATATTTGTCAAAGGAACTTCAGCTGTCGGAATAAGATATAATTCATTATCTTCGATCTTAAACAGGTCCTTTTTAAACTTTGGAAGATTGCCTGTACCGATAAGACTCTCACTATTAGCAAGAAAAGGGGGAAGCACTTCTGTATATCCATTCTCTTCCGTATGGATCTCCAGCATGAAGTTGATCAGGACTCTTTCAAGTTTTGCAAGGGAACCGAAATAGAGAGCAAACCGGGCACCTGCAATCTTTGAAGCCCTTGGCAGATCAAGAAATTTATTGATCTCACCAATATCCCAATGCGGCCTGGGCTCAAAATCAAATTCGGGTTTTTCTCCCCATTTCCGGATCTCAATATTATCTGATTCATCTCTACCCAGGGGAACAGAATCATGATAAACATTCGGAATATTTAATATAAATGAATTAAATTCCCTTTCAAGAGTTAAAAGGTCTTTCTCGATCAGATCTATACTCTGATTGATCTCTTTAGATTCACTCTCAAGCAGAGAACTATCCTCACCTTTGCCCCGTTTAATCCCTATTTCTTTCGCAAGCCTGTTCTTATCGCTCTTATATCCATCGATCTCAGTTATCTTCCCACGCCTCTTTTCATCAATTTCGAGGAATCGTTTCTCATCGATCCTTACACCTTTATTTTCAGCTTTTTTCAGTGCTTCTTTAAGATTATTTCTCAGATAGTTTAGGTCAAGCATAAAAAAATTATATCACAAAATCCAAGGTATGAAAAAAACAGTGGAAATTCAATGAGCAATTGGTTTTTTTTTATTTTTGGTGTAAGATAATTATTGAAATTATGGGAAGAAATAAAACAAGTGAAATATGGGCTGTCGCCGGGGGAAAAGGCGGTACGGGAAAAACATTTGTAATCAGTCAGATCGCGTCCTATCTTGCATCAATAAACAAAAAAGTCATTCTCATTGATACCGACTTCGGCGGGGCAAATCTTCACTCTTTCTTTGGTATTGAAAATAGGAAAAAGACCATAAAAGATTTTTATAAACATGATGTCCCCCTTGAGTCACTCGTTGTAAAAACAAAAATAGATAATCTTGAGGTTATTCCGGGTGATATAAATTCAACCATTTTCGATGTGATCAAATATAATAAAAAACTCAAGCTTTTCAGCCATATAAAAAAACTTGAAGCAGATTATATCCTCCTCGACCTCGGAGGTGGATTCAATAAGAACATAATAGATTTTTTTCTCCTTGCAGACAAAATGATAGTTGCTACTGTACCGGAAATAACAGCTATTGAGAACCTTTTTCAGTTTATAAAAAGTACTTTTTTCAGAAAACTTAACTTCCTTCTGGGAATATACGGACTTAAGAATTTTGCGAAAGATGCCTGGGAACAGCGTACTGAAAAAAGTATTGTTACTATTCTTGACCTTATTGAATATGTAAAAGAAGAATCCGGTGACATCGGAGAGATTGCAATAAAAGAACTCCAGAATTTCAAAATAAACATAATACTAAACAAAGTGAGGGATTCCAGTGAGATCAAGGAAGGCTTTTCCTTAAAGAGCATATGTATCAAGCTGATAGGTATTAATGCACTGTACTCGGGTTATATCGAATATGATAATCACTTCTGGAGAAACCTGAGCCTTACACAATTATCCAATGAAATAAATATCTCATTAAAAACAAAAAAAGATATTAAAAGGATCGTAACCAATATTATCAATGAGAAGCAGATCGCAATAGAGATATCAAAAAATGAATGACACGGATCTCAAAAAGTATTTTGAAACTCTCGAGATCACACGAGATGCATCCTTCACAGAGATGAAGAACTCATATATCCATCTGAGGAATCTGTATTCAAAAAGTAACCTCAGTATATCTCCATTGATCGCATCATTGTCAAAAAAAAAGCAAAAATTAATTGTAAAGGAAATTGATGAAGCATTCAGAATGCTTGAGCAGTATTATCAGGATAAAAAAATAGAAAGTATTAAGACCAAGAAAGAGAAGATTCAGAAAAGCCGGGTCCCTACATTTGAAGTAATAGGTGGAGAAGCACTAAAAATGATCAGGAAAGTCCTTGGAATTGAACTTGAGGAGATTGCTTTTCTAAGCGGGGTCCAGCTGAAGCATCTTAATAATATAGAACTCGAGCGGTATGACCTTCTCCCACCCGATATTTATGTAAAAACTTTCCTGAGAAAATTCTCAGCCCAGCTCTCACTGGATTCTGAAAAAGTAGTAGCTGACTATTTTAAGAGAATGAAAGAATTTAAATCCAAAGCTGACTGATCATGTTTCACTGATCCCTGACAATAGTTCATCGATCAGGTTCTGTGTTATCTCCCACTCATAATAAAGCGATTCAAGAGACTTACTTACTTCCGAATATCTCTTCTGAAGTTTGGATATCAGTTCAGAATCATCATATGTGGAATGATCGGACAACAATTTGTCAAGTTCAACCTTCTTTTTCTCAAGATTATTAATTTCAGATTCAATTTTTTCTATCCTGGTGCTAAGCTCCTTCCTTTCTCTGCTTATTTCCTGACGGGATAGAGCTCTCAGTTTTCTCTCTTCTTTTCTACTAACACCCGCAAGATATCTCTGAGATATATCTTCACCATTTTTATTAATTACCAGCTCTTCCTTATTACTGAGATAATCAGAGTAATTACCATCATAATTTGTCAATCTCCCCTCTCTCAACTCAATCACACGTGTAACGATCTTATCCAGAAAATACCTGTCATGTGATACAAGAAGCAGAGTGCCTTCGTAATTTCTTAATGCAGATTCCAATGCATCACGGGATATTGAATCCAGATGGTTGGTCGGTTCATCCATTATAAGAAAATTATGGGGAGTCATCAAAATCCTTGATAGAGAAACTCTCGATTTTTCCCCACCTGAAAGAATCCCGATCCTTTTATATATATCGTCTCCTGAAAATCCGAAGAGACCTAAAACACTTCTGATAACGGTCTGATTCGTCTCGGGAACTTCAGAGCTGACCGATTCAAATATGGTCTGATCAGGGTCAAGCACATCTGCCTGATGCTGGGCATAAAACCCGATATCAGTTCTCTCCCCCAGATCGAGCAATCCTTCTACAGGTGAAAGTTCACCGGATATTAGTTTTGCAAGAGTGGTTTTTCCACTCCCGTTCTCCCCGATCAATGCGATCCTCTCACCTTTGGTTACATTAAGATTCAATCCTTTCAGGACCCAATCATCGCTGTATCTGAATGAAAGATTATCTGCAGACATTACATCAAGATAACTTGAGGACGAGACCCGTATATCAAACTTCAGAAATTCAGGAGCAGAAATCAACTCAATGTCCTCTAGTTTCTCATACTCTTTCTCTCTGCTTTTAACCTGTCTGGCCTTTGTTGCCTTATACCTGAATCTGTTAATAAACCTTTCAAGATGATCTCTCTTTTTAACCATCTCTTTCATCTTCTTTATCTGAAGTTCTTCATCAGCTTCTTTTTTCCTGACAAAAAAATCATATCCCCCATTATAGAAGGATAGGCTTTTTTCACTGAGTTCAAAAATATTCCGTGTGACCCTGTCTATGAAGAATCTGTCATGTGTTACAACAAGAACACTGCCTTTGAAATTGGATAAGAATTTCTCCAGCCACTCTATCGCTTTAATATCGAGATGGTTCGTCGGTTCATCAAGTAGAAGGAGGTCTGGATCAGAGATCAGCAATTTTGCAAGTTTTACCCTCATCTGCCAACCCCCGCTGAGTTCAGCAACATCCCTGCTAAGATCTGATTCTGAGAATCCCAGGCCGAAAAGTACCTTTTTTGACTTCCTTTCAAGATCATAACCATTCATAGATTCAAATTCAGCTTCAGCAGTTTCAAGTTGTTTTATTTTTATGCTGTTCTTATTCTCATCTGAAGAATCCAGTGATTCCCTGAGTTGGATCAGCCGGAATTCCAGGGCAAGGATATCTGCTCTGCCGGATTTAACACTCTCAAGAATTCTTCCTTTTACCGCTCCGGTCAGTTCCTGTGCAAGATATCCGATCCTGTATTCATTCGGTTTACTGATACTCCCGCTCTCCTGTTCCAGTTCACCGTTGATTATTTTCAATAAAGTTGTCTTGCCTGTACCATTAACACCCAGGAGTGCAGACCGCTGCCCCGGATTTATTATCAGATCGATATTCCTTAAAAGATCTCTATCACCAATTGAATAATTTATTCCTCTTAGTCTTAACATTGTTTTTATTCCCGAATTAAAGAATGATGATAATATAATAAATTAGCTGATGATACAACAATCAAAGCTTGATCTCACGGTTTTTTTATATTGAAATTTTGTCACTGTTAAATTAATATGTAGTCATCTTATCATGAATTACTGGATAAATTATATTTTTAAGGACAAGAGTTTATTACCGAAGATTTTAATACCGGGAATCGGATTCATTCTCCTTCTAGACATCCTTTCGTTTGCATTTAAAGTTCCGGGCTATTTCAATTTATGGCCTCTTAAAATATGTATTATTGTTGGAATTCCGATTTTAGTAAAAAAATTGTATAAGGATTTTCAAACCCAGAACAAGACAAAAAAAGTTGAGATGGAAGCTCCGATATTTGAAAAAAAAAGAGAAGAAGAGATTCGTGAGATAGTGAAAAGCGATCCCGATTTCACCACATTCTGCTACAATTGTATCTATTTTAGTGAAGAAAAAAAAGCGTGCAGAAGAGACAGGGTTTTTGAAAGGGTAAAAGAGATCAATATCGGGCTCAGAAAATATTGTCTTTATTGGGAAGAGAATAAACAGGATCCTGACACTTCTGATTTAAGATAACAATCCTAATTGAAAAAAAGGAGAGCACCTCTGTAAACCAGGAAAGACATTATCCAGGCAACCACTATCGTATAGAAAATGTAAAATCTTGTCCACTTCCATGATCCGCTCTCTTTATGGAAAACTGAGGTTGCGGCAATGCAGGGAACATACAAAAGAACAAATATCATCAAAGACAGGGCTGTAGGGACGGAAAATGCCGGATCCTCCCGAAGGCTCTTCTCAAGATCCTCTGATCTCTCATCTACTTCTCCAAGAGAAAATATAGTCCCGAGAGTTGAAACAACGATCTCCTTCGCTGCAAATCCGGCAGTAAGTGCTACACCGATCCTCCAGTCGAATCCGAGAGGAGAAATTCCGGGTTCGATAAATTTACCGATCCTTCCGGCAATAGAATATTCCAATTGTCCGGATCTTTTCTTATATTCAAGAGCTTCGATCATTCTCCCCTTCTGCATATCGGAGATCTCACTCTTTTCAAGGACATCGGCTTTTGCTGTTATAAATTGATCTTCAAGATAATCATCTTTCGGAAAGTTACTTGCTCCCCATATAAGGATAGAAGCAAGGAGTATTACAGTTCCCGCTTTTTTCAGGTACATTTTTGCCTTAAAACTGGTCTGATAGAACATAGATTTTAACGTAGGCATCCTGTAAGGAGGTAACTCCATAACAAATGGTTCTGACTCACCTTTAAAAAATGCTTTTTTGATGATCTTTGCTGAAATAATTGCAATCATTACACCGAACATATATATTCCGAAAAGAATATTTCCGGCAATATTTGCAGGGAAAAAAGCACCTATCAATAATATATAAACGGGAAGTTTTGCCCCGCAGCTCATGAACGGGATAATCAACATTGTAACGATCCTGTCCGATCTGTTCTTAAGTGTCCTTGTAGCCATTATTGCAGGAACGGAACATCCGAATCCGGTGAGCATCGGGATAAATGATTTGCCATGAAGTCCCGCTTTATGCATAACTTTATCGATAACAAATGCAGCACGTGCCATATATCCTGAACCCTCAAGTAATGCTATCGCAAGGAACAGAAGTATTATATTCGGAATAAAAACTACTACTCCTCCCACTCCCGCTATCACTCCATCTGCAATAAGAGATCTGAAAATCCCAGGAGGGAGAATTGCTGAAACCTGTGAACCTGCATAATTGAAAAATGATTCTATCAACTCCACGAACGGATTCCCGAATGTAAAAGTGAATTGGAATATTAACCACATTATTCCTATAAATATTGGCAAACCCATAATTCTGTTCAGGAGTACAGAATCTATTTTATCTGTAATACTGATCTTGACTTTATCAGTTTCATTTACAGTCTCTTTCATCGCTCCCCTGATGAACGAATGGCGGTCTTCCGTAATAATAAGTTCTGTATCGGAGCGGTATTTTTCACTATAATACAATGATGCTTCCTGAAGTAATGTCTTAACCTCATCCAGAAGAGAGCTTTCTTTTACAATCTCATGGACAAGCTGATCATTTTCAAGGAGCTTAATTGCAAACCATCTGGTATTAAACCCGGATGATATTTTTTTATCTTTTAATATCACGATTTCAAGATCTGAGATAATTTCTTCCATCTTGTGGCTGTAAACAAGTTTATTTTTTGATATGGTTATTTTACCTTCAAAAACTCTGATTATATGATCCAATAATGATGTGAATCCTGTTTTGGACACTGCTGATGTGGGAATCACATGAGATCCGAGCAGAATCTGCAATTGTTTGAAATCTATATTTATTTCAGCTTTTTTAACTTCATCATACATATTGAGTGCAACCAGCATATCAGTACCCAATTCCATGATCTGGGTTGTCAGATATAAATTCCTTTCAAGATTTGATCCGTCAACCACATCAACAACAACGTCGGTTTTTTCCTTAAGAAGATAGTTTCTTGTGATCACTTCTTCCGGTGAATATGCTGAGAGAGAATAGGTGCCGGGAAGATCTATTACTTTAATAGAGTAACCTTTATACTTGATTATCCCCTCATATTTCTCTACTGTTACACCTGTAAAATTTCCAACCTGTCTGTTCGAACCTACCAGCAGATTAAAAATTGATGTTTTTCCACTATTCGGATTACCGACAAGGGCCACCGAGATATCCTTCCTGTTACCATTATTATTATTTTTATGCCTGAAGGGAGAATGAAGCGGTCCATGTTTTCTCATAGGAATTCCGTCACCAAGGTGGCCTTTTATTAATACAGATATTGTCGCAGCCTCCTCTTTTCTTAAAGAGAGGTGAAAACCTCTAAGCCTTATCTCGATCGGATCCCCGAGAGGAGCTACTCTGATTACTTTAAACTTAACTCCGGAAATGAGACCCATGTCCAGAATGCGCCTGCGGATCTCTCCTTTTGCCTGAACAGAGAGAATCTCTCCCTTATCCCCCACCTTCATTTCAGACAAAAGCACTATTTACCTCCCGACTATGTTAGTCTGGTATAAGTTTTATAGTTTAATCTATTTCCATGATACTGTCAATCAACTTTTATATGCCGGAAATGGTTGTTTTTTATTTGTGATTTAAATAAAAAATGGTAAAATTCCGATTGAAGAACAAAATTTTTCAACCAGAAAAGGAGAAGAAATGGATATCTATCTCGCAGCGGTAATAATGCTCGGAGCACTCGCTATATCAGATATAATTGTTGGGGTTTCTAATGATGCCGTCAATTTTCTGAACTCTTCGATCGGTTCAAAAGTTGCTTCCCGTTATATGATATTCATGATCGCCAGTTTTGGTCTTATTGCCGGCGTGACCTTCAGTAAAGGAATGATGGAGGTCGCAAGAAAAGGAATTTTCCATCCGGAATTCTTTACGATGCCCGATCTTATAACAATATTTCTCGCAGTAATGCTGACAGATATTATTCTTCTCGATCTCTTTAACTCATTCGGTCTACCAACATCCACAACAGTCTCAATCGTGTTCGAACTTCTCGGAGCTGCTGTTGCAATGTCAGTTATTAAAGTAATAAAAACCGGTGACGGATTGTCAGGTATCATGAAATATATCAATTCAGGAAAGGCTCTTACTATAATTTTCGGAATCCTTTTATCTGTAGTTGTTGCATTTATAACAGGAGCTGTCATTCAATTTTTTTCAAGACTCCTCTTCACATTCGATTTTAAGAAAAGGGTAAAAAGGTATGGAGCGTTATGGGGTGGGATCGCTCTTTCTGCAATAATGTACTTTATCCTGATCAAAGGAGCAAAGGGATCTACATTTATTACTAAGGACAATCTTTCGTGGATAAAGTCCAATACGATGCTGATCTTCTTCGTAAGTTTTGTTATATCTGCAATAATACTTCAGATACTGATGCTGCTGACCAGAATAAATATTTTAAAAATAATTGTTCTTATTGGAACTTTTGCTCTGGCAATGGCGTTTGCTGCAAATGACCTTGTAAACTTCATAGGAGTTCCCCTTGCCGGCCTGAGCGCTTATAAAGCATCTGCCGGCCTTGCTGATCCCCTAAACGGGACCATGAGTGAACTTCAGAAAGCTACTTCCTCACACACCATACTTCTTATCCTCGCAGGAATAATTATGGCAATAACACTCTGGTACTCAAGAAAAGCAAGAACTGTTACAAAGACCGAATTAAATCTGGGAAGACAGGAAGAGGGACTTGAAAGATTCGGATCATCTCCATTGTCAAGATCGGTGGTAAGATTTTTCACTTCAGCCTCCGATAGTTTGAAAAAATTCATACCCGATTTTGTTCTGACTGGAATGAACAGCCGCTTTGCAGAAGTTAAAGAGACATCAGATTCAGATGAGTCAGAAAAACCATCTTTCGACCTGATCAGAGCCTCTGTAAATCTCATGGTTGCAAGTGTACTGATATCAATTGCCACATCTATGAAACTTCCGTTATCAACAACTTATGTGACATTTATGGTAGCGATGGGTACTTCATTCTCGGACAGAGCCTGGGGAAGAGAGAGTGCAGTGTACAGAGTTGCAGGGGTCTTCACAGTTATTGGAGGATGGTTTGTGACAGCGATCCTTGCATTCTCGGTGGCAGGAACATTTGCATTTATTATGTATTACCTGAAATTGCCGGGAGTGATAATCATTGTTCTTCTTGGAGCATTGGCTATATACAAGAATCATCATCTTCATACTTCGCGTGAGAAGGAAGCCAAAGGTTATGATATTTTCAATTTGAAGAAAGTAAAAAATGAAAAATATGCGATCGGGATAACCTTTGAACATACAGGATATTTCCTTAAAAATGTAGCTGAGATCCTGAACAGAGGTTTTGAAGGGATGAGAAAAGAGAACAGAGCGGAACTGAGGTCCTGTAAAAGGGATTCGAAAAGGATCCAGACAGAGTCAAATATTATTACTGCAAACATATTTAAGACATTGAGACTTTTACAGAGATCAGATCCGAAATATTCTGCAGATTATTCTCAAACCATCAGTGCACTTCAAGGGATTGCAGATTGTGAAACTGACATAATTCGCCGTGCATTTAATCATATTGATAATAATCATAAAGGATTGCTGAATGTTCAATTAACTGAACTCGATGAACTGAAAGAATTAATCATTGACACACTTGAGAATGCTTCTGAAGCAATGATCGACAAGGACAAGAAAAGTCTTGAAAAGATCAAAAAAAACGAGAAGCTGATCAAAAAACATATTGACAAAATTGATACGAATCAGATAAGCAGGATTAAAGATGATTCGTCCAAGACAAGGCTCAGTATCCTGTTCTACGGATTTACAAGAGACCTTAGAAGGATCGGTACTCATACAATAAAACTTATTTCTTTATTCAGGAATTCGTTTTAAATGAGTAAATCTTAAAGTCAACTGTTTTTAAGACTGAGACTGATCCTTTTCAATTCTTTGTCAACTTTTAGAACTCTGGCTTTTACCCTGTCTCCCACTGAAACCACACTGTATGGATCTTTAACATATTTAGCAGAGAGTTCCGATATATGCGCAAGCCCGTCCTGATGAACTCCAATATCAATAAATGCACCGAAATTTGTAATATTGGTCACAATACCATTTAATATCATCCCCTGTTTCAGATCTTTAATAGAGTTGACAGAATCATCAAATTCGACAGGGTCAAATGAATCCCGCGGATCTCTTCCGGGCTTTTTAAGTTCAGCAAGAATATCATTTATTGTGAATTCTCCAGTATTTTCAGTCACATATTTTTTCGAATCGATTTTGTCAATTAATTCACTATTCCTGACAAGATCATTGATCCCGATTTTCATATCTTCACAAATTGCTATAACAACCGGATATGACTCGGGATGAATACCGGTTGAATCCAGAATATTTTCACTTCCGTTTATTCTTAGAAATCCTGCACTCTGGAGAAAACTTTTCTCGCCGAATTTACTAATTTTTTTTAGCTCAACCCTGTTTGTAAATATCCCGTTATCATCCCTATGCTCTAATATTTTTTTTGATAATACATCTCCAATCCCGGAAACATATCTCAGAATATGAGCGGAAGAGTTATTTAGATCGACTCCTACGCGGTTTACTACAGATGAAACTGTTGTTTCAAGCCTTCTACCCAGAAGTTTCTGATCAACATCATGCTGGTATTGCCCGACTCCGATAGATTTAGGGTCAAGTTTTACAAGTTCCGAAAGTGGATCCTGAAACCTTCTTCCAATTGAAATTGCACCTCTGACAGTCACATCAAGCTCGGGGAACTCTTCACGCCCGGCTTGCGAAGCTGAATATATTGATGCTCCCGATTCGCTGATAACAGATACAATAATATTTTCAGGTATATTATTTTTCACAAAAGCAAAAGTTTCCCTTGATGCAGTGCCGTTGCCTATCACCACCGCATTTATTGAGTATTCATTTATCAGGTCGTTCATTACTATTTTTGATTTCTCAATTTCCTCTCTCGGTTTTGTTGGAAATATGGTTGTGTTATAAATATACTTTCCTGTTTTGTCCAAAACAGCAAGTTTACATCCCGTCCTGAATCCGGGATCCAAAGCAATAATATTTATATTGCCAGCCGGTGCTGACAACAATATCTTTTCAAGATTTGTTGCAAATACAGCAACGGCTTTTTCATCTGCATTTTTCTTTAAATCTGACATTATCTCATTCTCAATAGATGGAAAAACAAGCCTTTTCACTGAATCTGAATAAACAATATCTAAAAAACCCGCCCTCTCATGATTTTCCGAATACAATTTTTTCCTGAAGATATGCGAAGGCCGCTCTAGATCAGTTTCAATGCTTTTTCTCAGTATCCCTTCGCTCTCTCCTCTGAAAACGGCAAGGATTCTATGTGAAGGAATTGTTCTGACAGACTCACTGAATTTATAATATTGCTCGAATTTGCTCCTTTTATCCCTGAACTCTTTTTTAACCTTGGAAACAAGAAAGCCGGTTTTAATCAGATAATCTCTTAATCCTGACCTTAACATTAAATTTTCCGAAAAATTCTCTGCAAGGATAAATCCTGCTAACTCCAGAGCTTCATCAACAGAGCTTATCTTATTCTGGGAATTTAAGAGCTTTTCCGCCAGCATCCGGGGATTTCCCTTGACCTGAGGGTTAACAATATCTTCTGCAAGCGGTTCTGCTCCCATCTCCCTTGCAATAACAGCCTTAGTCCTTTTTTTAGGTTTATATGGAAGATAGAGGTCTTCTAATTCCGAAGGAGAATAACAATTCCTGATCTTACTTTCAAGATCTGCTGAAAGTTTCCCCTGCTGTTCGATGGTTTTCAGTATTGTTACTTTTCTTAAATTTATCTCTTTTATCAGGTCATACTTATCAGATACGGAATTAACTGATTCTTCACCAATATTTCCGGTCTGTTCTTTTCTGTATCTTGATATAAATGGGACACTCAACCCCTCTTCGAGCATTTTTAAGATATTCGAGGTTCCCCTCAGATCTGTTCCGCATCTGGTTGAAATGAATTGCACTTCAGTTTCAGTGATCAAACATCCTCCTTTAAAAAACCAATTTTATCATAATTATTTTTTTGACAGAATTCCGGTTTCCTGTTCTAATATTCCCGGAGTTTAAAATGAATAAAACTATCGCTGAAATAACCATTGTACCCCTCGGGACAGCCACAACATCGCTCAGTCAATATGTTGCAGATGTTGAAAAGGTCCTGAGTAAGTACTCTGATCTAAAATACGAACTTACACCAATGTCAACCGTTGTGGAAGGAAACCTCGACACGATTCTCGAAGCCGCCAGAGAGATGCATGAAACCCCGTTCCTGAATGGGGCAATGAGGGTATCAACCCGTCTGAGTATAGATGACAGAAGAGACAAATCAGCCTCAATGGATGCAAAGGTCCAAGCCGTTAGATCTAAATTATAGTCAGCAGAATCTTTACTTAAGCCTCTTTATTCCAACTTCAAGTGCATCTTCAGGGCATACATCAATACATATATTACAGGCAAAACAATCGGGCCTCAGGTTTGATCCGTTAAGAATATCCGTCATGGCGGTACATGGAGCCTTTTGTACACAGATATTGCAATCAGTACATTTATCTTTTTTTAAGCTGATACGGAAGAGTGATACCTGTTCAATAAAACTTGTATACAATCCTATCGGGCAGACAAAATGACAGAAAGGTCTGTAATACATGAATGAAAAGATCACAGTTAAAAGGAATGGAACATAATGGGTGATATAACCGAATAATGAATTTTCAAGTTCAAACTCAAGTCCATGGAAAGGGTTGATAAAATCGTAGAATGACTTTGGGAATATTTTCCCTTTAAATGTAATACTTAGAATAGCTGTAGCACTGATAAATATGAACATGATAAATATGAATATTCTCAGAGCATGTGCAGTTTTAAAATTAGTTTTGAATCGTTTTATTTTAAGTTTATCTGAGAGCATTGCTATTAATTCCTGAACTGCTCCAACAGGGCATACATAACCGCAGAACAATTTCGGCCCTATTAATGTCAGGAGAAATATCACAAAGAGGGTTACTATGAAGGGAATCCCGAAGCCATAAAGAAGAGGCTTTGTAGCAGCACACATCGGTGAAGGATGCATTGCAAAAGAGTGGAAAAAATCAGTGGGAATATTTCCAGCAAATCCGAACAGAAAAGTTGAGATCAGGAGAAGCGTAACCTTTATCCCCCTTTTCATTTTTTTGCTCTTCAGGAGAATGATCACAACAATTCCTATCAGCAACATTACAATAAATTTCGGCTGAAGTAGAAAACTGAAGAATGTCGGGGGTTTCTTTTTGCCGGCATGTTCACCGGCCTGGTGTACAACTTCGGCAGTTAAAAATTTTGCAGAAAACAAAGTGAAAAAGAAGAAAAACCTTTTTAAAATATTCATAAAATTTCCTCCGAACTCTTTATATTATTTTATTTATCCGCAAATTAAAAATAAAATACTACCATATCAGTCCTGATAAAAACAATAAAGAAATAAGAATGATTTGACATCAAAAATTTTATATACTATTCTGAGATCAAGGGGAGGCCGGTATTCCGGTTTTGTTAAAATGAAGAGCCGAATAGTTTATTTCATCATAATTTTTGTTCTCCTATCTTTGTACATCTTTCCGGGACTATTCGTGAACAGCAGGAATATAATGAAAGATGGGAAAGTTGATTACATCGAAATGACCTGGGAAAAAAAGAAAGGGAGCGTGACAAACATAAATATCAAGTACGGCGAAAGTCCCGGCCGGCTTGACAGAGATGGTGTTCTAACCAGAAGGAGTGGAAGGAAACTGACCTTCCGTAGTATTCAGGAAGCGGTTAACCATATAAAAAAAAACGGCTGGTCAGATGTCAGAAGCTTTATTCAATGCTTCTCAGGTAAGTCTGTTTACCATTTTTTTTTTAAAAAGATCATTTAAAGCATCCTTTTCAGGGACAATCACTATCTTTCCGACGTATTAATATCACAGGAGATGAAATGAATACAAAAATCCGGGTACTTTTTACAATAGTATTAGTTTTTGCTTTTACCCCCCTATCTCTTTTATGTGATCCGGGGAAACCGCTCCTGTTCCCGAATTTGTATAAAACCAAACCGGATATGATTTCCCCATACATACTCGGGACCCCCGGTCACACTCTTTATGATGAATACATCACGATCCGGATGCCTGATGATAAAGGATATGCAGTTATTCCGGTTACCCAGGAAAGTGGTAAGATATACAGCTGCACATACTTTCTTAATGGAAAAGGGAAACAAATGTTCGTCGGTGACAGAGACTTCAGATCCCTGGGAATAAACGGGTTCCACTCGGAAGGACAGGTTTTAAAGCATCCGATTGAAAGCAATGGATCTCAGTTGGACAGCGGCCCGTTTTATGTTATTACTATTGGATGAATAATATCAACTCCTCTTATTCATCAATATCTGTGTCACAGAAGGAAGCAGGGAAGATTCTATCAGACCTTTACAGGTTGAATGGGAAGATAATCTCACTTCCCGGAGAAATTGATTTTAATTTCCGTATTAATTCTGATGAAGGCATTTTTGTACTCAAAATAATGAGACCGGATGCTGACCTAAACTCCCTTCAATTCAGAGAATCAATTCTGAAACACTTTAAAAAAAGAGATCCCGATTTTTCACATCCTGTCAGCTTCGCAAATATAGAAGGGAAACATATAAGCAGGATCACAGACAGTTCAGGTAATACCCGGTATATCCGCTTACTCTCC
>Ga0209013_10001299_pt1 | contig 22989 bp, 25 predicted proteins | sample Cruoilmetagenom2_FD_187291 | JGI IMG/M metagenome (GOLD analysis project Ga0209013, IMG submission 187291) | Oil polluted marine microbial communities from Coal Oil Point, Santa Barbara, California, USA - Sample 2 (SPAdes) (version 2) | ecosystem: Environmental > Aquatic > Marine > Oil seeps ... | reverse complement strand
GACAATGTGGCTAGAACGCGACCGCGCCAAACGCGAAGTGGAAATGGTGGAGAAATTGGTTGCTGAGGGCTATGACCCGATTAAGGTAGCTGCGGCGGCATTGAAGATGATCCGCGCAGAAGAAAAACAGCGCCCGATTGCACAGATCAGCGATGTACGGGTCAAAGCAGGCAAACGGGCTTTTCGTGAATACAAACGAAAGTCGGGTAAGAAAAAGAATGCTGGGAAATATTCTAGCCGCAGGAATGATTCTCATGAGGCCGGGATGGTACGTTTAAGTATGAGACGCGGCCGGATGCACGGCATTCGGCCTAATGATGTGGTGGGAACCATTTCCGCCCATGCAAAAATCCCGGGATATACGATTGGAAAAATCTTGATCAGAGACCAGTATACGCTGGTCGATATTCCCGAAAAATTTGTGGACAAGGTCTTGTCAAAGACTGGGGATTACAGATTCCGCGACCAGAATGATATTGCCATAGAATTACCGTCATGAGAGTGATTCGTGTATTTCCATCTATAGAAAAAACAGGCATGGTGATAATCCAAGCCTGGGGAATATTTTGTCATACTACCCAGAATCTCTGGAATCTGGATGCGGGGGAGTGGATAGAATGGCAAGCTTGAAAATCGAAGCGGTTGTTTTAGAAATCTAAAGACCACGAATTTATCAACTCCCAATTGGCAACCAGGATAATATATTTTAACACTTCGAGTATAATAAGGTTTGGTGTAATTCACCATCCTGTCTCAGGATTCTTCACTGGGAAATTTTGGCGCGTTTGAGGCATGTTTATTCATGGTTACAATGAGTTTTTCTTTGAAAGAAGATTATTGGGCGACGTTCAAGCTTGAGCCCGAGGATATTGAGTATCTGTATAATTATTTACTCGAGTCAGAGACGCCTTTGACTCCGCAGGAACTGGTAGAGACATTAGTCGCAGAGCGCATTCTGCGGGAGAGATCGGCTCTTGAAGAGCAGCGTTTATCAGGGGGTGAGATTTATTATCCCAAAGAGCAGTATGCTGTTGGTCAGATACTAGTCTTCCCCGCTCTCGACTGGCGGCAGGGCAAAGTGAATAAATTGCGTCCTGGGTATAACCCTGAAACTGGTGATTTCGACGTCATTGAGATCGATTTCGATGATGGTAAACCCCATGAATATGCAGCTAATCTCTTGGAGCACGCACTGAATAATCCACCAGAGATCAGTGATGAGGATGACTCGCTCAATCCCAATTTCGTCCTGAAGAGTTACGATGAGCAAATCATCGCTACCGTGGAAGCGAGCCTCGAAGAGCATGAGGACTTTGTTCGCATCGCTGGGCGGTGGTTCCCGAGAGCGCTCCTGGTGGATGTCAATGTCGGTCACCTCAACTTAGCCGAAGCAGTTTTGGATCTGAACAGCGGAGGACCATTATCCACTTCCTCGTTGATAGAACAGGTGGAATTGACATCGAATGTTAATTCTAAGCTGTTGGAGTTTTCGATGGACTTGGCTTTGCAGGAAGATGAGCGGTTCGATGAAGTTGGTCCGGCAGGCGAGGTCTTATGGTTCTTGCGCCGCTTGGAACCTGACGAAGTCCAGAATACGCCATCCTTCTTGCGCTATCACGAAGTGGATTACGATCCATCAGCGTTGAGCAACCAGATGTTATCCCTGGTACAAGATTTAGATGATGAACTATCAACTCCTACCCATATAGTTGGGAATCCAGATGAAGTTGAGGTGCGTTTAATATACCCGCATTGGCGGGCTGGGACTTTACCTCTATCCGCACGGGTTTCACACCTTTTCCCGACGGCTTATGAAGCCCCACGTATCCGGGTTACTTTTGTGGATGGTGACAACGGGCAGCGTTTCCCGGCTTGGGTGCTCCGCAACCGACATTATGTATATGGTTTGAAAGAATGGTATGAAGCAGCCGAATTGATTCCGGGCAGTGTTATCCGCATTCGGCGAGGTCAAAATCCTGGTGAGGTGATTATCTATAGCGATAGTCAGCGGACAACACGGGAGTGGGTGCGGACAGTATTGGTCGGATCGGATGGAGGTTTGGTTTACGCGATGCTCAAACAGATCGTACCGGTGAACTTCGATGACCGTATGGTCGTGGCTGTTCCGGATCCCGATTCGATTGATTTGGCCTGGGATAAGATCGCTAAAGAACGACCCGCATTCGAACAGATTGTAGTGAACACGGTCAAGGAATTAGCCAAACTAAATCCTCAAGCCCATGTTCATGCAACAGAATTGTATGCCGCAATCAATATTATCCGCCGCTGCCCTCCAGAACCAATCCTGGCGTTATTAGCATCTCGTCCCTGGTTTGATCACGTTGGTGATCTTCATTTCCGTTTTATCGACGCAGAGGCAAACTAATTAGACCTTCGAGAGGAGCGGAGAAGTGAGTGAAGCAAAGCGTTTTAGCATCGTAAAGCCATCACTGGACACTTGTTTTCGGATTGACTTCGACTGGTGGCGGCAGAATGACCGGGACTGGCGAGTGTACTTGCGAAGCAATCTTTGCCCGGAACACCAAGAAGCCTTTGCGGAATTTGAATCTGATGAAAAAGTAGATTGGATTGATCCGGAAACTGCAGAAGTTCAGCGCGTCGATGGTTTGCAGCATGTTCTTATCTCGCATTGTGCAAAACAGGACGATTTCATCACTGAACATTCGGCACTTGTCGATGCGGCTTTCAGGATTTTCTTGTCTAATGGCAATACCGGTCTTACTCCTATTGAGTTGGGTGAAAGATTGAGGAAACCTCCCCAGACAGTTTTGCGGACTTTTTCAGGCATACGTGTGTACAAGGGTATACGCCCTTGTGCGGACTAAGTAAATACCCCTGTAGCTCAACGGATAGAGCACCTGCCTTCTAAGCAGATGGTTGTGGGTTCGAATCCCGCCGGGGGTACCTTTGAATTTATTATATGGATGTACAGGAACAGATTGATAGCGATCGCTTCAGATGAATTGATTCAGGGTGATAAATCGACCATAATTAGGATTTATATCGATGGGTATAGAGCGTGAAGGGTTTTTGAAAATTGGCGATCAACTTGTTACTCTCCCGGGTCATTACCCTGCTGAGTTTGGTGAACGTTATAACGTTTATACAAGGAAAGACGAATCCTTCAGCGAACCATCTTTGTTGTTGACCGAGAAAATGTAATCCGCTTTGCAGCCTAGATGTTTGCTCTTGGGGATGAGCTAGAGTAGGAAGAAGTCTTGGCGGTCCCCCGAAATGTATTGGGCTGATTGCTGATTGTTTCGTAATTATTATTGTTAGGATTTCTGAGAGTATTTTAGGAGCGCATGATGCAAACGGTTGAGCTGAAATCAAGTCCGTCCGAATCTGGGCGGTATGTTTTTCATGAAGTTACGCACAACAGTTCAGAAGATGCTCGGGTTAGACTGCGTTGGCGGTCTAATGCCTGGCGCCCACAAACGGATGTTTTCGATATAGAAGACACCATTGTGGTGCGGGTTGAAGTGGCCGGGATGGTAGAAAGTGATTTCTCCATTATGCTCGATGGCCGCTATTTGTATATACGTGGTATGCGTGTCGACACAGCTGAGAAACGCGCCTACCATCAAATGGAAGTGCCATTCGGTGAGTTTGTCTCTGAAGTGGAATTGCCGCACCCCGTTGAGCCAAACAATATCGAAGCTTTTTATGACAACGGTTTCTTAAGAATAGTCCTGCCCTTCGCACGTCCGCACAAAATTCAAGTCGAAGATTAATACTGGCAAGGTCGCAAGATAAAATGATCCATTTTGTATGCATGTTGAGGCATGCTGACAGCGTTTAACTTATGGAAGAGATATTTTTTAACCAGATAACCCCCCAAGTGATCGACCACGATGGTGAGGCACTCGAAGAAGAAAAACTCTCCGAGAGTCCCGAAGCCGAGGATTCCGAGATCCCTACAGAGCTGCCAATCCTGCCCCTGCGCGGATTGGTTGTGTACCCACATACCGCGGTCCCACTTACCATCGGGCAGGAGCGCTCCATTCGGCTGGTGGATGATGTCGTATCAGGTGAAGATCGTTTGATCGGTTTGGTTGCTTCCCAAAACCCAGAGTTGGAAGTTCCCACCCCGGATGATCTCTTTCAGATTGGAACTGTCGCACAAGTCCACCGGTTGTTTAGAGCTCCGGATGGTACTATCCGGCTGGTTGTCCAAGGTATTGCCCGTTTCCATATCGGGGAATATGTCGAGCAGGAACCCTATCTGAAAGCTGCCATTCAGCTAACCCCCGAAGTCGTTGAAGAAGGTGCAGAAATCGAAGCATTAGCACGCAATGCGCGCGATCAATTCGAACGAATTGCTGAAATGATCCCTTCGATCCCCCGCGAGCTGTTATCTACCGTTGTCGCACTCGACGATCCGTTGCAAACTGCCTACACTGTGGCTAATTTTCAACGGATGGAGCTCGTCGATGCTCAAACCATGCTCGAGCTGGATTCCACGACCGAAAAACTTCAGAAGCTGGCTTCGATACTTGTCCGTGAGATAGAAGTCCTCGAGATTGGATTAAAGATTCAGAGCGAAGCTCGCTCAGAAATTGAAAAGGTTCAGCGAGAGTATTTCCTACGTGAACAGCTCAAGGCAATTCAGAAGGAGCTTGGAGAAGGAGATGAGCAGGCTGCGGAAGCAGAAGAATTCCGGCAGAAAATAGATGCTGCTGGCATGCCTGAGGAAGCGGAAAAACAATCCCGGCGTGAATTAGACCGCTTGTCTCGCTTGCCAGCTGCTGCTGCGGAATATGGTGTCATCCGCACATACCTGGATTGGCTTGTATCGCTTCCTTGGTCGGTGATTACAGATGATAACCTCGATATTTCCCATGCGCGTAAGGTGCTTGACCAGGACCATTACGGATTGGAAGATATCAAGGAGCGTATTCTTGAGTATTTGGCGGTGCGTAAATTGCGCTTAGAGCGCACCGACGAACTCACCACGGATTCAGATGATGAAATCCGCCGCGTACGAGAAGGTGTTATTTTATGTTTTGTAGGTCCACCCGGAGTAGGGAAAACGTCGCTCGGGCGCTCAATTGCACATGCAATGGGGCGCAAGTTCGTGCGAATCTCGTTGGGCGGTATGCGTGATGAGGCCGAGATCCGTGGTCACCGGCGGACTTATATCGGCGCCTTACCTGGCAGGGTATTACAAGCTCTGCGCCGGGTCGAAACCCGCAACCCGGTCTTTATGCTCGATGAGGTGGATAAGCTTGTCTTTGATTTTCACGGCGACCCAGCCTCCGCATTATTAGAGGTTCTCGACCCCGAGCAAAACGTGGAGTTCCGTGACCATTATTTGGAGGTAGCATTCGATCTGTCCCAGGTGATGTTCATCACAACCGCCAATTCTCTCGAGACGATCCCAGGGCCTCTACGGGATCGGATGGAGATCATTTCCCTGGCTGGTTATACCGATCGCGAGAAGATAGCCATTGCCCAGCAGTATCTGATTCCCCGCCAAATCCGCGAAAACGGTCTGCGCACCGAAGAGATTTCCTTCACCGATGACGCCCTGCACAAGATCATCCGCGCCTACACGCGTGAGGCTGGCGTGCGTAATCTCGAGCGTGAGATCGGTTCCGTCTGCCGCAAAGTGGTCACGCGGATTGCAGAAGGTAATACGGATTCTATGCAAGTTACACCTGAGCGTGCAGCGGAATTCCTGGGCAGGCAAAAGTACTTTGGCAATGAAGAGATCGCTGAGCGCACATCTATCCCCGGTGTCGCCACAGGCCTTGCCTGGACCCCAGTAGGTGGGGATATTCTTTTTATTGAAGCGACGCGCATGGACGGTGCGAAAGGGTTCCAGATTACAGGTTCGTTAGGGAATGTCATGCAGGAATCTGCTCAAGCGGCCTATTCCTATGTTCGCTCGCGGGCGGAACAGCTCAAGTTGGATCCTAAGGTATTTGAGCACACAGATGTCCATCTACATGTCCCGACTGGTGCCCAGCCCAAAGATGGACCATCTGCTGGCGTCACGATGGCGACCGCTTTGGTCTCGCTGTTTTGTGGGTGCCCAGTGCGACCAAATATTGGGATGACTGGCGAGATCACGCTGCGTGGACAGGTGCTGCCGGTTGGAGGTATCAAAGAGAAAGTTCTCGCCGCTCATCGTTCTGGTCTCGAGACAGTAATTCTTCCTACACGTAATGAGCTTGATATCGAAGATATTTCCGAGGAAGTCCGCAAATCGATCAACTTTGTCTTTGCAGAGACGGTTGACGATGTCCTGAAGGCTGCCTTGGAGCCAGCTCCAAAACCAAAGCGTAAACCGCGTAAGAAAACGGAACCAGATGCACCTGCCGAATAAGATAGCAAAAGTTATGCTAATTGAAGACGATCCAATTATGCTGACGCTCCTGGTACATTTGCTGGAGTTGGAGGGGTATTTGGTCGCTGTAAATGCAGCTGATGGCAGTCTGGAGCAAGTCATTTGGTCAATTGAGCATGAACATCCTGATCTGGTGATCCTTGATGTCAACCTGGGGGATTACAGCGGTTTTGATGTACTTGCAAGGATGAAAGCAAACGAAAATTTAAAAAACACACATGTATTAATGTCATCCGGTATCGAATACACCCAGCAGAGCCGGGACGCTGGGGCGGATGGTTTTATTCTGAAACCCTACATGCCGGATGATTTTGTAGGTTATATACAACATGTATTAGGACAATAACACGTGGCAAAAAAACGTTCTCACCCCATAAAAAAGTGGAGCACTATTGATTTACACATTCATACCCCCGCTTCTAGCGATTACCAACAGAAAGATATTACTTATCTGGATATACTGCTACAAGCAGAGAAACGCGGGTTGGACATTATCGCCTTTACCGACCATAACACTGTTGCTGGCTATCGCCAGATGCGGGATGAAATCGAACAGCTGGAGTTTTTAGAGAGTTTGAACCGGCTCATGGCGGATGAGCGCAGCAAGCTGGAGGAGTATCACCGGCTTAGGGATAAGATCCTCATCCTACCGGGGATCGAATTCACAGCGACTTTTGGCTTCCATATATTGGGGATCTTTCACCCAGATAAATCTGTCCGGGATATTGAACACCTATTGATTGATCTGAATATCCCCCGTGACCAGCTGGATAATGGTTCTGCAACTGTGGGGGCGACTTCTGACGTTCTAACAGCTTACCGGCGAATCGCTGAAGAAGGCGGGTTGGTTATCGCTGCCCACGCGAACTCCAGCAATGGTGTTGCGATGCGCGGTTTCCCCTTTGGAGGGCAAACAAAAATCGCGTATACCCAAGATAGCAATCTCCACGCCTTGGAAGTAACCGACCTCGAACAGAAAGGTCGCCGTACGACAGCTGGATTCTTCAGTGGCACGAAGCCGGAGTATCCACGCCGTATGCATTGCATCCAGGGATCTGATGCCCACTATTCGGTATCTACTCAACAGCGCAAGAAGATCATGGGAGTAGGTGACCGCGCGACCGAGGTGTTGATCCCCGATGTCAGTTTCGAGGCCATATTTGACCTTTTCAAGAGCAATGATTTCGCACGCACCCGGCCTCATCGCCAGCAGCAGGGTCAAGCTTACGATTTCGTCCAGAACGCCCGAGATGAAGGCACGAATATCGTTCAGGATTTCCATGAAGGGCTTTCGATACGTGGGGGAAAGCGCTATGCGATCATTGCTGATGTCTGCGCTTTCGCCAATACCAATGGCGGCACGCTCTACGTAGGGCTTAATGATGATCTTAAAAAACCAGTCATCGGGCTCAATGATCCAGACCGTGCTAAGGCTGACCTGGATAAAGAGATCAGCAACCGCATCAGCCCTCCCTTGCAGTGTACGTTGGATGTGCACTCAACTGGCTCCAAGAAAGTGGTCCGCATCTTAGTGCCACGCGGTGATGACCCTCCTTACGCGATTGATGACAGCAAGATTTACGTTCGCTCCGAAGCCGAGACTGGTCTGGCAGTCCGCGATGAGATTGTGGACCTGGTCTCCCGCGGTTCTGCGCGTCAGCTTGCCCTAACACCAGAACTTCTTGAGGCTACAGTTGTTGGTGAACCCCCAGCCCGTCTCGAGAAGGTTAAGGATGATACCGAATTTTCACCGAAGACTGGAGTCGAAGTTGTTTCAACCATCGACCGGGGTGGTACGAAATATTACACACTGCGTGACCTGCGCAATGGGAATGTCGTCAAGAATGTAACACACAAATCAGCTCGTCGCCTGTGGCTGTATGCCATCTCACAGTATGACAAACTATCACCCGATTTAAACCATACCAGCATAAGCTGGCAGGGGAATTTCGGTCTGTTAAGCCGGGGTAAAAAAAATAAGCGTTCACGCTATGATTTCATCCAGCGCTCTCCTGAGGGGTATCGCTATTATTTTGGGGTGACAGAAGATGGTATTCACGGACCATGGAAGGAACTAGTCGGGCAGGATGATGAGTGACGACTCAGTTATATTGCGTCAGTTTGATTTTTACCGCGATTATGCCGCAGTTTACAAATTGTGGTCCCAAGCGGGGCCTGGCATTCACCTTCGCCGTTCGGATGAACCCCAAGAGATCCTCAAGAAGGTTACCCGTGATCCGGATCTCTTCCTAATCGCTGAAGCGGAAAACCAAATTATCGGCACAGTCCTAGGTGGTTTCGACGGGCGGCGTGGGATGATGTACCACCTTGCAGTCGCTGAGCCGTACCGCCGCCATGGAGTGGCTCGTAGTTTGATGGACGAACTTGAGCGCAGACTCAGCACAAAGGGTTGCATCCGGTCTTACATGCTGGTTACCAAGGATAACCATGCTGCCATCCAGTTCTATGAATCGCTTGGCTGGGAAAACATGGAAGATCTGTATGCTTACGCTAAGGATCTTGATGATTCGCAGTAGACCGCTGTTCATAGAGTACACTTCATCATGAAAATTAGGGCTGCTATCCTTACGATTTCTGACCGCTCTTCCAGGGGTGAACGCGCCGATTTGTCCGGACCGGCTCTCGCGGACTTGATTGCACAACAAGGATGGGTGGTCGTCAATCGGGAAATCGTTCCTGATGAGCTTTCGGACATTAAGACTAAATTGGCTGAATGGGCTGATTCTGAGCAGGTGGACCTCTTGCTTACGACCGGGGGCACTGGTTTCAGCCCGCGCGATGTCACACCCGAAGCAACCCAGGAGGTAATCACTCGTGCGGCACCTGGTTTAGCTGAAGCAATGCGGACTGCCAGTCTCGAGCTTACCCCACATGCAATGTTATCGCGCGCGGTAGCTGGAATCCGAGCTCGAGCGCTTATCATTAATCTACCTGGTAGCCCCAAGGCTGCTTGCGAGAACTTGACGGTGGTATTACCTGTCATTCCCCACGCGGTTCAGCTGCTGCAAGAAGATCCGGACTCCGAGAGCGGGCACCAGCTTCAATCACCTGATTGAACTCACAGAGCACATATCCAGAACGACTGCCCTGTATAAGAGCTGAGGGATACATGGACACTGACCTGTGAGTACCGTTAATGTTATCGTTTCTTGATCATCAAATTAGAGATTTGTTAGATACTACCAGGATACTATATGATTCTCGCCCATCATCGGTATAATTGATGGCAGAGGTTATCTGAATGAACTTGTATGAACCTGCTGTCGATCCAGATGCGGATACGCAGCCCATTAAAACAAAATCTGGCGGCTTCCGGCGCTTTCTGATCGATGTCACAGAGACCATCGTACTTTCATTGCTGCTTTTTTTCGCAATAAATGCCATTTCCGCGCGAATTCGGGTTGAGTCTATCAGTATGCAGCCAACGCTGTTTGCAGGTGATTTTATCGTCGTTAATAAAATGGCCTATAAATTCGGGACTCCAGGAAGAGGTGATGTAATTATTTTTCATTATCCACCGGACCCGAACCGTGAACCTTATATCAAACGGGTGATCGGACTGCCGGGCGATAATGTACGCGTAACAAACGGGGAAGTGTACATTAACGATGATCGTCTCAACGAGCCATATATCAGTGCCTCGCCTGGATATCATGGCGCCTGGACCGTACCGGATGACGCGCTCTTTGTGTTAGGTGACAACCGCAATTCCTCTTCAGATTCTCACAGCTGGGGAACTGTACCGCTCGCTAATGTTATCGGCAAGGCGGAGGTTGTCTATTGGCCCCCTGATGATTGGCAGTTTTTAAACCAGGCAACAGCGATTGCCGCAGAACAGTAATGGTCTCAGACATAGGAATTAGAAGCTTAAACCTCCGTGTGGTAGCGGAGGTTTTTATTTATCAATATCACCAGGTTTAATTGCCTTGCAGGATATGCTTGGCAATCACCATCCTTTGGATTTCGCTGGTACCCTCACCGATCGTCATCAACCTAGCATCACGATAGATCCGCTCAACGGGATATTCACTGCTGTAGCCATATCCACCGTGAATTTGGATTGCGTTCCGGCACACGCTCTCCGCCATCTCGGTCGCAAATAGTTTTGCCATAGCGGCTTGCTTCCCAAATGGTTTGCCCTGATCTTTTAACCAAGCAGCTCGGTATATCATCCAGCGAGCGGCTTCGATCTCGGTATTGGCGTCCGCCAGCATCCATTGGATCGCTTGGTGGTAAGCGATTGGTTTGCCGAAGGCCTGCCGCTCTTGGGCATAGCGGACGGCTTCTTCGAATGCAGCCTGGGCTAATCCCACGCCTATTGCTCCGATACTGATTCTTCCACCATCGAGGACTTCTAGGGTTTGCTGCAGGCCTCGGCCTAGATCGCCCACTAGGTATCCTTTAGGGACCTTTACCTGGTCGTAGGTGACTGCATGGGTAGGAGAACCTTTCAAGCCCATTTTTTTCTCTGCTGGAGCTATAGTTAACCCTTTGGTATTGGTTGGAACAACGATCATGCTGAGAGAATTTGAGCCGCGCTGAGGGTCTGTACGAACGAGCGTGACGATGAAATCTGCGATACTGGCATTTGTACACCACATCTTGCTGCCGTTGATGACCCATTCATCGCCGTCCAAAACGGCCTGAACACTCACCCCGTCCTTTAGATCAGAACCAGCGTCAGGTTCGGTCAGTGCCAATGCAGCTAGTTTTCCTTCACCGGTGGCTGCGGGAGGCAAGAAGCGTTGTTTCAGATCCTCGCTACCATACATCGCAATCGGAGCGCACCCTAAACCGTTGTGGGCGGCAATCGCCAGCGCAGTGCTGCCACAGCCCCAACCCAGCTCTTCGATTGCGATTGCAGCGCTGATAGCATCCACCCCGCTACCGCCAAACTCTTCTGGGACATATAAACCAAGCATACCCATCGCCCCCATTTTGTGAGTTGCCTCCCAGTTGAAAGCTGCCTTTTCGTCCACTTCGCGCCCTAGGGGTTTTACTTCCTGTGCGACAAAATTGTGCACCGCTTCACGCCACATGCGCTGTTCCTCAGACAATTCAAAATTCACAATGTTCTCCTTGTAAGATCTTTGACTTCGATTCTCATGCGCCCCATCGCGCGCCATTGTTTTTGGAACTTTATATCATCAACCCAATCAATCTCTCGAATTCGCTTTTGGGTGTTGGCGAACCCCCAGCCTTTTTGGTAGTGCCAGCCGATTAACAGCATTACGTGTGAACGAAGTGGCTGCCAAGTTCCGCTGAAGATCAGTCCTAAGCGATCTTCGCGGAGTGTTTCGGTAAGCTCAGTACTTGTACTACAAATATGCCATTCAGCTGTCATTCCGTTAGCTTTAAGCACATCCGTGATGCCCCACGGGAAGGTCGCCCAGTTGGGAACCCGGCGGATAACCAATTTCCAACCCCGCCGATTGGGTGTGTTCATCTGCCGGGCTAATTCGGCGGGGTCGATTTCTAAGTGCTGGATTGCTTTCAGTAGGGTGGCGGTGATGTACGGTCCGCAGTCGTTCGAACTCCCTTGGTACTGCAAGGCATATAATATCTGCTCGGTAAAAATTGAGTACAGTTCCGTTGTTGGCATCTCGCATCAACTTATGCTGAACTAATGAATGCATCTAATAACTGGATCATCCCCCGCGTCAACACTGGAAGGGTCACTTCCCACTGGCCCCTAACCGACTTTGCAGTACTGCTTCGCCCAACGCTTCGCTGAGAGATTTTGCCTGTTGGATGGTTATAAATATATTTGTTTGTTCTGCAACGAAAAGTTTCTCATCGGTGGGGCAATCCTCAGAGATTCTCACACAGATATTGTCATCAAATCCGCAATCCTCATGATCGTAATGGATCTCAACTTTAAGACTTTCATCAAGCAGGTAGATTTCCATAGCATCCCTCCGCTGGAATCCAAATCTCAACAGCACTTTTATGTGGACTCTCGGTAGAGTCACGTATTATCAGGATGTTAATTTTATCAGAATAACCGGCCTCCACGAATCTGCACCAGGTGAGCATTTTGATTTCCTAATAATATATTTAAGATAAGAATATACCAAATTGGCCGGGATAATGGTAGAATTTGGGATGATACAACTAAGGAGGTAATAATGGCTTTGACTCATATGAAAATCAAAGAGCTTTTAGATGAGAGTAGTGATCATAAATGCGAAGGGTATGGCCCTGACAATGTGTGCGTGCGCATAGCCGCAATAGCTGACCTGCCATCTCGTTTTGGGGATTTCCATATCGTTACATTCTGGAACAACATCGATGACAAGGAGCATGCCGCCATCGTGCATGGTGATATCTGTGATCAAGAAGATGTCCCGGTGCGCGTCCACTCTGAGTGTCTAACCGGGGATGCGTTGGGTTCGCTGCGCTGTGATTGCCGTGACCAGTTGGAAGTAGCCTTGCAAAAAATTGGTGAGTTGGACAGGGGGGTTGTCCTATATATGCGCCAGGAGGGGCGAGGGATTGGTTTGGTAAACAAGATCCGTGCATATGGCTTACAAGACCACGGGTATGATACAGTTCAAGCGAATTTAGCCCTCGGATTCCGGGACGATGAGCGCGACTATAGCGCTGCTGCCCATATGCTTGATTCACTTAAAGTTAAATCAATACAGCTGATGACTAACAACCCGCGCAAGATTGAAAACCTCAGTATACATGGGGTGAAGGTTAATGGACGCATTCCGCATGTGATTCCACCAAATGAATTTAACCATTTCTATCTTGAAACGAAAGCCGATAAGTCGGGGCATATGATTAACTTTGGAGGTAAAGCACACCTCCAGGAACAAGGCGATTTACCGTTGATCGAGGGCATGACACCAGCTCAGATCGCGGTCATGCACTCACATCAAGAATAACCACAGGCGTTCGATTTTGACAGCACTGTTCGGGTATTCATCTGAATAGTGTTGTCGCTGCTTTCTCAGGAGGAATTTCATGCCATTACAAAATCGTGTAGTAGTTATCACCGGCGCATCTGGTGCGCTTGGTTATGTGGTTGCGAGACAGTTTGCCGATCAAGGTGCCCATCTGGCGCTGTTTAGCCGCAGCAGTGAGAAATTGAAAGCCATGGTGGCTGAACTTGAGCTGCCTTCCGAGCGTACGGTAATTTCAGCTGTGGATATTGGCGACCAAGAAAGCTTACAATCCGCCATAACAAAAGTCGTAGATCGCTTCGGGCGGTTAGATATCTTAATCCACCTCGTGGGTGGTTGGACGGGCGGCTCGACTGTTATAGACACTGACTTTGATACGGTCGCCGAGATGCTGGACCAACACTTCTGGACGACTTATCAACTGTCTCGGTTCGCATTACCAAAACTATTAGCGAACCGTTGGGGACGTTTGATCGTGATATCCACACCATTTGCAGGCCGCCCTGCGGCTAAGCTTGGCGCATACAGCATCGCAAAAGCCGCCCAGGAAGCCTTGTTGTTAACCTTATCGGAAGAGCTCAAGGGTTCGGGTGTTACGGCCAATATTTTACGGGTCAAAACGATTGACGTCGCCCGTGAAAAGGTCACTGCGCCCAGCGCCGAGAACGCATTTTGGAGCACGCCAGAAGAGATCAGCAGCGCTGTGCTCTACCTGTGCACTGACCAAGCCGCAGCGATTAATGGCGCACGCCTGCCCTTATATGGAAGTTATTAGGTTGATTCCCAGTATTGGCCAGTAATACAGGTCACCTCCAGCGGGGTGATCTGTATTGATTTAATAATATTGAAATTCCCATATACCGCAGCAATTTACGGATGCATCTTTCGTTAAAAAAAGTTTCCTCCCTCTTAAGGGAAATGTTCAAGCGCATCAGTTAAGGCTGTCGACGCGATGGTAACTTCTACCGCTAACCAGATCACCAAATCGCTGGATTGGAAGTAGTAATGGATTTGTCCCATACCCTCGGCTTCGTATACGGTACGCTGCCCACGTGTGCTCTCACTAAGCGGCGTAAATGGCGAATCCCCTTCAGCGATTCTATCCCGCATTGCGAACAGAATCTCCTCAGCTGAACTGGTTGTTTGGGCTTGAGATACCCAGAGAGTCACCTGCCCGCCGCCATAACTACCGGCTGCGCCGTCCACCAACGCAAAGGATTTGCCGTGCAGGCTGTTTATCTCCGATACTGCCTCTTCTCCCTGTACTAGTTGTTCTAGTACTAGACCTGCCAGGGTCTTGGGCAGCCAAGCTGGGTCACTTTTCTCGAGGGTAATCCGCAGCCAGCTGGCCGCGATTGCAATGGCAATGAGGGCGATACCACTAATCATGAGCAGCAATGTAATTTTTCGTCTTTTTCGCACGTTGTTTGGTGGTGCCAGATATTTGCTCACAAACCCGCCTCAATATTGGTGTACGAAAAATCCTATGCCACTTTCCGTTCGATCTCAGTTGTTGGTCCCCGGGGACCAATTTCCTCTGCCAGGACGCGTATGTGGTCGTACCAGCTGTTGATAACTCTGGAACTGTCTTCGATATTGCCAACTTGTTGGGGAACAGTATTATTCAAGCAATCCTCGCTGGATGCCTAAGATGGCGGTACACTTTTTCATTGCGCCGGGATATAGTCGCTGCCTACGTTTGCACTCTCTCTGACTGGTAGGACATCCACTATTTCGTATTCAATGCTTCCCAGCCCCAATGCATGGCCGTAATCTGTCACCAAATAAGGATTTTTCAATGGTCCATGCAGCCACTGGAAAGGGTGCCCGCTGCGCGTATGGACTTCCAAAGCAGATGGCATATTCTCTTCAATCAGTCTCATATTAGCAGATGCATCTAACACCGCCCGGTCAATTGCGACAATATCATTTGAGCCAAAGATACCTGCATCCGGTAGGATTGGCATGCTCGTAAATCCGAAACAGTCGCACACTGGGGTCATTTGAGTGGCAAGATTGATATGGATGACTTTGTCTGGCGCAAAAGTGTCCAAGCACAGTTTGGTGCTGATCGCACAAGCTTCTTGGAAGGAGTGGAAATTTACCGGGTCGATTTTCAGGCTGCCCTCTGGTGCCACTAGCAAACACCGGCCGCAAGCATTGCACTGCTCAGGGTGCAGGTGCAGTCCGTTCGGGTTGTCCTTGTCATCGACCAGTGCTTCAAATGGACAAGCATTTTTGATCCGTTGTCTTGTCTCCTCATCCGGGCATTTCTCTGGGTACCAATAAGGATCGTACTGCATTGTGTCGTGCATGGCAGCACGGGTGGGACCGGCCATGCAGCCCAAAGCCAGGTTTTTAAAAACCCGCCCCAAAACCGCAGCTCGGGTGACCCTTGACATGCGCCAGGTTGATGAGGAAGCTGGCATCCTCCACCAGCCCTGCTATTAACCATTCATCGATATTTTTGAAGGGGTGTTCATGGGCGTAGACATAGCGTTCGTTTGGACCTGCCGCAGGGTATATTGGGCAGCCCAACACTTCCGGAGTATAGCCCCGTCCCTCTGCGCCGGATATATCCCAGGGTACATCCACGATGAACGGTTTTCCCCCACCTTCCTTGATGGACTTGACAATTTTGGCGACGAATACTGGGTGGACTGTCGAATACCCGATATTGTTGCCAGTATGCATTTTGATGGCTACTGTCTCATCCTGCACGCGTTCGCTTAGATTTAATCGCTCCAGGATCAGGTCCAGTTTTGCAGGAAGAGTCTCCTCTGCTTTCAGCTGTGCTTGCTGGGGGGATCCATAATAAACAACACTCTTTGTCATACGCGCTACCTCCTAATAAAGATTCTCGTGTTGCTGATGATAACTGCTGCGAATATCAGAACATTTTTGTCGTCTTATTGATCCTTTGGTAGTGATCTATCTCTAAATTGGCATAACACTCCACCCCGTTGATCGTCGCGATTGTATTTAACTTTTGCGAAAAACTTACTTTGAAATAATAGCTTTTGGTTGTCCGCATCCGCTATATCGAGTATCATAAGCCCTTGGGTGGGTGAGCAGATCATCCCATTTCAGGGCTCGCTAATACATCTCAGCCATTCAAACTTGGAGTCGACCATTACCGCCCCTGCGCATGAACGTACACCTACGCCCTCTCAATCAGCTGTTTTAACGAAGACGGTTGCATACTTCGCTGCTTTCGTCATCCTTGGACTCGCCGTGGCAGTGATTGGCCCAACTTTGCCAGGTCTCGCTGAGCGTACTTCTTCCTCGCTAAATCAAGTTAGTATTTTGTTCGTGGGCCTAAGTGTTGGTTACTTGGCGGGTTCACTCATCGGTGGGCGTCAATATGATCGTATACCTGGACATCGATTAGCAGGGGGGGCGCTGCTGCTGTTGGTGGCAGTCTTCGCCCTGGCCCCATTCATCCCCCTGCTTTGGCTGCTGACGGGGCTGTTAATTGTTTTGGGTTTTGCTGAGGGCATGTTAGATGTAGGGGGTAATACCATGTTGGTTTGGCTGCATGGAAACCGTGTCCCGCCCTATATGAACGGTCTGCACTTCGCTTTTGGATTTGGCGCTTTCATCTCTCCAATCATTGTCGCCCAGGTGATCCTCAATTTCGGTGATATCTCTTGGGCTTATTGGATCATAGCTCTGCTCGCTTTTCCGGTCGCCGTGTGGCTCTTGCGTCTCCCAAGCCCAAGTGCGCCGCCACCCGAACCCGCTGGTAGTGACCGTCAGATAGATGCTCGATTGGTTGCCCTGCTGGCTTTATTTTTCTTCCTCGTAGTGGGTGCGGAATCCGCCATGGGCGGTTGGGTCTTTATTTACGCCAACCAGCAGTTCGGCAGTGACTTGTCCGGCGCCCAGGCTGTCAGCTTTGCAGCCATTGCGGCCTATCTTACATCTGCATACTGGGGTGCGCTAACCCTTGGACGTTTACTCGGCATCCCGATCTCCACTCGTTTCAGATCCCGCAGGATATTATTCGTTGACCTGCTTGGCTGCTTGATTAGCGCCTTGTTTATCCTCATATATCCGACATCCTGGGTTGTACTCTGGATAGGCACGATCGGATCGGGGCTTTTTATGGCTTCAGTTTTCCCCACCGCGCTCAACTTAGCAGAACGCCGCATGGCTCTCAGGGGTGCGATTACGCGTTGGTTTTTTGTCGGCTCGTCGCTGGGGGGCATGGTGCTGCCGTGGATCATCGGACAGCTGATTGAACCGATCGGCACGATTACCGTTATTGTGGGCATGACTATCAGTCTGCTGCTGGCGATCGCGGTCTTTTACCTTATCCTGCGCTTTTCAACGGTATCTAGTGAGGCTGGCAGGACCTTTTAGGTCTGAACTGCTCCAGCAGCATGATCACGATTACGATGGGGTAACCCAAATGTCTCGCTGTATGCTGAAAACCCTTCTACTTCCAAACGGTTATATTATTTGCTTCATTGAGAATCTTTACTCCCCAAGGTAATTTTTCATCTTGGTTCGATACACCTCGAAAGCAGTACAACCAGTTGCTGTCAAGAAGCATACCGTGCGCGGCACTTTCACCGCGAATTGTTCCGCAAGGAGCAGCACCTGCCATCCGAGGTGATCGATCGCGATTCAATCCGTGGATGGCAGCAAGCTGTTGGTGATGACACCTTCCAACGGGTATGCACCAGCGTGACCGAGCTCGTCTCCAATTTATTGCCTCCCGCGCGACAGAGTGACAGGCAATTGTAGCTTGAGCGATTCGTTTCAGCACTCGTAGTTAAGGCGGGAATGGACTATTTACCCAGCTTATGAAGCGTCCCACCCCTGAACAGGATTTCTCTCTCATCACTGCTGCGAAATGGTAAACTACATAACAGAAAACAGCCCGAGATTTCTCGGGCTGTTTTGTCAATTCAACAGAAATTAATTAGTTGATTGCGATTACGTTTGCAGCTTGCAAGCCTTTTGGGCCTTCCTGGATAGTAAATTCTACCCGCTGGCCTTCCATCAGGTTGCGGAAGCCATCGCCGCTGATTGCAGAGTAGTGGACAAATATATCCTCACCGCCTTCTTGCTCGATAAAGCCGTAGCCTTTGCTGCCGTTGAACCACTTGACTGTTCCTGTTACACTTTCAGACATCTAAACCATACTCCTTGAACTATGTTGATTATGATACTGAGGTCGTTCCATCGGCATAGTCCAAAAAAAAGGCCCAGGACGTTGCGTCATGGGCCATCGTTTTTCTTTCGTCCAACGGTAACTAACTCGCATCCTTCAGGACGGAATACTATCACATATCATATTTCCTGTCAATCTCGATTGCACTAGTCGCAATTGGCGATATGCCTTTCGCGGCTCTATTGACAATGAACTTCAGGCTGCTATACCCAATTCAGCCAGCTTTGCCTGGGTCGGTACACCCTGCTCATCCCATCCGCGCAAACGGTAAAATTCTGGCAGCATTTCATCCAGCTCCACGACCTGGCCTTTTGCTGGTCCTTCGGTCAGCGGTTCCGTGAGCATCCGGTATGGCAAAGTATCGTCAGCGCGCGTGAAACCGGCTTTAATCAAGAACATACGCTCAAGGTTGAATACCCTTTCAGCAGCCAGCATAATGCTCGCGTTGGTGTATTCTTCGCCGGTGGTCAGGTTCATCATCTCTGACAACCGGCTGGGGAACAGGTTCATATCTGGATCGAACAGGTAGCGTACGCTCAGAAATACACACATCCCGGCTGCGTCGATCAGCGTGAAGGCATCCTCATAGCGTTTTACCAGCTGAGGTTTATTTTCGGTCGTGAGCGGGTCCAACTTCTCGGGCACCCCGAACACCTCCGAATAAGCAATATCACCGGCCATATGCGAAGCACCGTAATTGGAGGTAGCGTACAGCAATCCCATACCTTTGGCACCGCGTGGGTCGTAGCCGGGGAACTCTTGCTTCTTAGCGGTCACGGCAATCTCGGGATGTCCGTACTTCTCCGCTAACCGGTAGCTGCCCTCTGCCAAATCGTTGCCAAATCCTTCCCGGTATGCCATCTTCTCGACATACTCGATCATAGCATCATCATCCCCGAAACGCAGCGCCTTTCCGATCTCGCTCTCAGGTATATGGCCCTTTTCGTATAGCTCCATTGCAGCCGCGATCGTCATCCCTGCCGAGATCGTATCCAAACCAAGCTCGTTGCAGCGGTAGTTAGCTTTTGTAATTGCGGCTAAGTTATCGATGCCGCATGCCGAGCCCAAAGCGGCTAACGTCTCATACTCCGGTCCTTCACCTGCGCCTTCATAGCTTGGCTCATCAACTTCTGTTACGCGCCCACAGGCGATGGGGCATTTATAGCAGGGCTTCGCGCGGATCAGGTACTGATCTTTGAGCGCAACGCCACCGATTGCTTCTGCCCCTTCAAATACGCCGGATTGGAAGTTGCGGGTCGGCAGGATACCCAGTTCATTTGTCACGGCCGGTACGTATGCTGTGCCGTACTCTCGCAGCGCCGATCCTTTCTTGACGTCTACACCAACTTCTTTGGACACCATTAGGCTGAGCTTCTTCATCCCCTCCGAATCGGCCATCGTGGGGATTTTATTCCCTTGAACAACGACCGCCTTTAAGTTCTTGCTCCCCATCACTGCCCCGACACCAGACCGTCCGGCGGCGCGATGTTTATCATTCATGATGCTGGCGACTTTGACCAGCCGTTCACCCGCGGGTCCGATACAGGCTACCTTCGCTTTCGGATCGGTTTCACCCAATAGCAGATCTTCCGTTTCATGGACTTCCTTGCCCCAAATGTGTTCCGCGGATCTCAGCTCGATCTCATCCTCGTTCACCCAAAGGTAAACTGGTTCTTCAGCTCTACCTTCAATAATAAACATATCAAATCCGGTGCGCTTCATCCATGTCGGGAAATCGCCTCCAGAGTTTGAGACCGTGATGGCACCCGTCAGTGGTGATTTAGTGACCACCATATAGCGGTTGCCGGTCGGCGCGGGTGTGCCGGTCAGCGGCCCGGTTGCCATGATCAGGATGTTATCAGGCGATAGCGGGTCGATTTGCGGGTCTAGCTCATCATACAGGTAGCGAATCGCCCATCCCCGACCACCGATATAGTCGCGGGCGATTTGTGGGTCTACAGGTTCAGTGGTAAAAGTTTTCCTACTGAGATCAACTCTCAATATGCGACCATGCCAACCATTCATCTGCTTAACTCCTTATTCTGCGGGATTATCTGTTATTAGATCCTCTCAACCGCCTGCCATTGTGGGGAAAGCTGCCAACACATCGCCATCCTGGAGCAGTACTGCCAGATCGACCGTGTGCCCGTTAACCAATATGACGCTTGAATCGTCCAGCGGGATACCGTATTGTGCAGCCAGATCACCAACCGACGTGCATGGAGCTAGCTCCAGTTCGCACGAATTTCCCTCCGTTCCAGGCGGCAGGCAGGACCGGTAAGTGGCGATAAATCGAATTATCACACGCATAGCCAAATTCTAGCAGGGTTGCATGGATTTTGCATGGTGACAAATATCATTTTCAGCCTAATCTGCTCGCATAGGTGGATTTAGGTAAATTTATTGGATATCAAAATGTAGGCGTGACAACTATGGATCAAGAGCTTGGATGAAGGAGTATTCACTAAGTGCTTCCACCGGAAGCCGTATGATCAACCTCAGGTGAAGTCGATGCGCGGCTCACCTCCTGATGCGATCACCTTTAGCTGCTCTTCGACACACTCCACTGCATTCTGCAGCGGGAAAAGGCATTTGCTGACCCGCATATCATCGTCTGTTGAGAGCGGATGCCAGAATATTCCCTCCCGGTTGACAGTTAATTCGGGATAAATCGATTTCATCGATATATCGATCCCTTCGTGAGAAAAGCCGCGTCTTGCCAAAGGGCGGATGAAGTGATCCGCTTCAGGGATCCCCAGAGAGAGGTGCAGTTTGCATATATCGGCTAAAGAATCTGTGTTGGCCGGCGTTTCTGTCGTGCTCAGCCGTACGTGGAGCCCATGGTCGATTAATCGTTTAATTGCCCCGACCGTCCCCTCCCAGGTGCCGAGGCCCCGGTACGGATCATGCGCCTCAGCGCTCCCTCCATCGAGGCTGACCTGGATCGTGAGGTTATCCGATTTTATTTGGCGTAGGGAAACCATCCGCTTGTGTTTAAGAAGCATGCCAGTGGTAAGCACGGTTGTAGATGCACGATCACTGGAGTAAGCTAACATCTCATAGATATTGGGCAGGATGAAGGGTTCCCCACCGGTGAAGAAGATCTCATCAAACCCAATCTCCACCGCTTCGTCCACCAGCTGGCGGACAGTCGCGATTTCCATCCCCCGGCGCGCAGCAGCCGGAGTAGATTCTGCCACGCAGTAGGAACAGCGCAGATGGCAGTCATAATTGGTGTAAATCCAGAGTTTTTTGCTGAGAACTGGGGATAAACTAAGATGCTCAGCTTCTTTTTGGGGCGTATTGTTCATCAAGTTGTACCAGTAAAACGATTTCAAGTCAGAATAGAATTACAGCAAAAAAAGGTCACACAACGAGTTTAACCAACCAATGGTGCAGAGGTGCCATTTTACGCCACTGCTCAAATGTGTAATCCATAAATTCGGGTTTGGTGATCAGTTCGGGATCCAAATCGCTGATAGATGCGTGCAGGCCCTTATATTTCAGCAGCTCCGCCCAGGGATGGTCAGCCTCAAAGCCGGTCGGGACACGTTTATATTGGTCGCCCCCAATTTGGTAGCCTGCCTCCTTGATCGCGGCCATGATTTGGGATAATTCTTCGCCGCGGCTCTCATTATCGACAGCCTTGCGATACTTTGCCAGCCTCTCTTTTGTGAACATATGAACACCGCAGAAGAGACCCAGATCATAGGGGGCGAGGTGGAAATAGAAACTTGGGTTCTCCGTCTTCTTACCAGCACCCTCCCAAAAAATGATCCCCAAGTTGGTTTTGTACGGCGTTTTATCCTTCGAGAATCGTATATCACGGTAGATGCGCATCAGCGAACCCGCGCCATTTGTCCGCAGGTCAGCGATAATATTCGGTGTAATCTCTTTGAGACGAGAACCCAATGTGCCGATGAATGCGATCGCTGGTGTTTGAACGTAATCGACATAGTCCTGTTTATGCGCCATGAACCAATCGCGGTTATTGTTGGCCTCCAGGTCACAATAAAATCGGATTGTCCCTGGGGGGAATGCTGAAAATTTCGTATCCATCGCCATTCTCCTTCGCACACAATTTCGGATAGATTTTATCACATTGGGAATGGATGTAATCTTGGTGGACCCTCTCTACATGATCAGGGTAAACCCTATTGCCGTGCGAAAATCCCCTTCATAAGTAAAAAGGCTTGCCGTGGAGACAAGCCTGTGAGATGTGGTCCCGGGGCGACTCGAACGCCAACCATACGGATTCGAAGCATTAATTTTGTGAATCCAGGCCGCAAATATGGTGTAAATACGTCCACCATGAGTACAGATTGGGGAGCAAAGAGCCCAATTTGTCAAATAAATTCACCTTTTCTATGGAAATTGCACCACCCAGTACCAGAAAGAAGAGCGAGTGGCGATTTCTGCTATCAAGATCAACACACAATCCCCGCCACGTATATCTGCATTGTCAGGAAAAGCCGTGGTATAAAAAAATATCGATTGAATCT
>Ga0209013_10001298_pt1 | contig 22997 bp, 16 predicted proteins | sample Cruoilmetagenom2_FD_187291 | JGI IMG/M metagenome (GOLD analysis project Ga0209013, IMG submission 187291) | Oil polluted marine microbial communities from Coal Oil Point, Santa Barbara, California, USA - Sample 2 (SPAdes) (version 2) | ecosystem: Environmental > Aquatic > Marine > Oil seeps ... | reverse complement strand
ACGAGCCGCAAGGCCCCCCGCACATTCTCCGACTGCGCGAGCTTGTCTTTGACCGTGTCCCAGACCCCGAGGCTCTCAAACGCCGCCTTGCCGTATTTGCCGGCCGGGACCGCGTCCACCCCGGCGATGGCCAGGCGGTCATCGCCTAGGAGCTCAGCGAGTGGAAACCCCGGCTCGGCGCGAATGCTGATTTCCGAGTCCTTTGGGGCGATTAGGGCCAGCCGGTTGCCAATGAGGTCGAGGCGGCTCTTGGGCACGATCAGGCCCCGGTCGGCAACATAGTCCATCCACGCCTGATCGGCGGAGATAAAGATGTCGGCCTCTGCGCCCTGCTCGATGTGCTTGGCCAGCGCGGGCGTTGCCGCATACGCGATCACCGGCTTCCGGCCTGTCTTCGTTTGCCAGTCGCCGGCCACCGCATCGAGGGCGGTCTTCAGGCTGGCCGCGGCAAACACGGTGGGGCCCGCCTCGTCCCCGGCGTGGCCTGGCTGCGACATCAGCGCAAGCGGCAGCGCCGAGAGAAGGGATAGCGTCAAGAAGACGGCAATACCAAGCGTTCGGGAGCGATCCTTGAGCATTTGGGGCGTTGTCGGCCTTGATGGCGGCGATCTTCGAACCGGGCTAGGCTAACACGAGAGTATCGTGGACGGTTGGACGAGCCTATGAGCGGCGACAAAACGCAAGACAAACCACAAGACATTTCATGCGACGTCGCCGTGGTGGGGGCCGGCCCCGCCGGCATTGCCGCGGCCCTGGCGCTCGCCCATGTCGGCGCCGATGTGGTGCTGATTGGCCCTGAGCCGCCCAAACCGAGCACGGCGCAGCAAGACACGAGGACGGCGGCGCTTCTGACCAGTTCGGTCGATTTCCTGAAGCGGCTCGACGTCTGGGAGACGCTTCAGGGGGTCGCCGCACCGCTCAAGGTCGTCCGCATTGTTGATGCATCGCAGAGCTTGGTGCGGTCTCCGGACATCGCCTTCAAGGCCAGCGACCTCGATCTCCCCGCCTTCGGCTACAACATTCCCAACGCGGTACTGACAGCCTCTCTCTATGCCCGCGCCCGGGACACGGTGCCTACGCTCATCACCGAGAGCGTCGAAAGGATCGAACATGACAATGCGTCGGCGCGGCTGACCTTAAGCAGCAACGGCACGGTCACGGCCCGGCTTGTCGCCGGTGCGGACGGACGGCGGTCGGTCTGCCGCGAAGCGGCGGGCATCGAGACGCGCGTATGGCGCTACGATCAAGGCGCTATTGCCGCAAGCTTCCATCACGCGCGTCCGCATGACGGCGTCTCCACCGAGTTCCATAAAGAGCACGGCTCGTTGACGACGGTGCCGATGCCGGACCCGCTACAGTCGGCGCTGATCTGGATCGGCTCCCCGTCTGAGACGGACGCACTCATGGCCTGCGACGACGCCGAGTTCACCGCCGGTCTCCAGACCCGGCTCGGAGACACACTGGGCCCAGTGACCTCGTCAGGCCCACGCGCGAGCTTCCCCGTGGCCGGGCTTACCGCCAAGCAGCTCGCCCACAACCGCACGGCCCTGATCGGCGAGGCGGCGCATGTCATGCCGCCCATCGGGGCGCAGGGGCTCAATCTGGGGCTCCGGGACGCCGCCGCACTTGCCGACTGCGTGGCGCGAGCGCTCGCACGAGGCCAAGATCCGGGCGGATTGGCGGCTCTGACCGAATTTGCCCGTGCCCGGCAGCTCGACGTGCTCTCGCGGTCCGTCGGCGTCGACCTCCTGAACCGGTCACTGCTGACCGGGCTCCTGCCCGTGCAAGCGGCCCGCGGCGTCTTTATGGCCGGGCTCAACGCCTTCGCGCCTTTGCGCCGGCTGGTCATGCGGGTGGGACTTGAGCCGCCCTCGGCCCTGCCCTCCCTCATGCGGCCGGCGGCCTGACGGGGTGCCCGCAACCGGGCGACGCTTGACGCCATAGCTCAGTTTGGCCATGAGGATGGTCTCTCAACGCTCAAGGCCACCCACAAGATCACGCGAAGGACGCCTCCTTGGCCAACGCTTACAATCTGCCTTTCATGCTCGATCTGCGCTACCGGCTCGAATATGCGGGTTTGCGCTTTCTGATCGGCATGGTGCGCCTGTGCCCGCTCGATATCGCGTGCAACATCTCCGCCTTCTTCTGGCGCTTTCTCGGCAAGCGCAACCGGCGGCACGCCCGGGCGCTGGCCAATCTGGAGCGGGCTTTCCCGGAGAAGTCGCCGGAGGAACGCGAGCGCATCGCGCTGGCCGCCTGGGACAATCTCGGCCGCGTCATGGTCGAGACCATGAACATCGACAGGATCATCAAAGACCCGGGGCGCCTGCACGTGACGAACGGTCACTGGGTCCAGCGCTACAAAAACAAGATGGGCCCGGCGCTGATCGTCACCATGCATATGGGTAACTGGGAGCTCGGCATGTGGCCCGTGACCATGGCCGGGGTGAGGCCCGCTGGTGTCTACCGTCAGGTGAAGAACCCGTATGTCGACCGTTATCTCCGCGGGCAGCGCGAGAACCTCTATCCTGGCGGCTTGTTCGGCCGCGGACGCACCGCCGGTGAGGACGAGACACAGAAGACCGCGCGTCTGATCATGGACTATGTGCGCCAAGGCGGCCGGCTCGGCTTTATTTCGGACCTCTACGACGCCAACGGCATACCCGTGCCCTTCTTTGGACATCCGGCCAAGAGCATGCCCATCGCCGCGATGATCGCGCGGCGGGTTGGCGCGCGCATTTGGATTGGCCGATGCGTACGTATCGGCAACCGGTCCGTGTTCGATGTCAACGTGAACGAACTCCACATTCCGCGCACGAGCAACCAAGCGGAAGACATCCGATCCATCACGGCGGCGATCCAGCGCTATTTCGAGGCGTGGATACGCGAGACGCCCGAACAGTTCATGTGGTCCAACCGCCGTTGGTCCTAAAATCTAGCGTTATCTGCGTTGACAGCCTCTCGGGGCCGCGATCTTATCTTCACAAAGTCTCGGGGACAGGTGTCGTTCGTCATGTCTACAGTCCGCAATGCCAGATATCAGATCGGGCAAGTTGTGCGCCATCGGCTCTACCCGTTTCGTGGGGTGATCTTCGACGTCGATCCGACATTTTCAAACACTGAAGAGTGGTACGCCTCAATTCCTGAGGACGTCCGGCCGACCAAGGACCAGCCGTTCTATCACCTGCTCGCCGAGAACGCCGACACGGAGTACATCGCGTATGTGTCGGAGCAAAATCTCCTGCCCGATGCCTCCGACGAACCTTTGCGCCATCCACAAGTGCCGGAGCTGTTCGAGGATTTGAGAGACGGCGTGTACCGGTTCCGCTTCTTGCAGGAACACTAAGGCGCCGCAGCCGAGCGGTTCACGCCCCTGCCGCAAAAAGAAAGGCCGCCCCGGAAATCCGGCGCGGCCTTTGTCTTGATCTTTCGCGATTGGCCTTATGCCTAGCGCGTCGGCGGTGCCTTTTGCTGTGCCGTCGCGTTGGCCGGCGCTGGCGCCTGCCCCGGCGCACCGGGTGCTTGTCCTTGCTTGGCCTTGGCGGCGAGCTCTGCCTGCCGCTTGCGGAACATCTCCATCAGCTTGCGGCGCTGCTCCTCGTACTTCTGATTGTCGACCGGAGGGCCGTCATAAGCCTTGCTGAAACCGGTCAGCGGTACGGGGAAGCCCATCGTCTTCTGCTGAATGTTCATGGCAGCCACGACCATCTGCTTGCCGGCGCGCATCTTCTTGTAGAGCTCGTCCGTCAGCTCCATCTGCACCTGGCAGCTGGTCGGGAAGCAGATCGAGTACTGCAGCTGGATTGGCTGCTCTTCGTCGATCCGGAGTTGCACGCCAGCGGGCATGACCAGCGCATAGGCTGTCGGCACCCGGATGAGGAGCTGCTGCTTGTCGTCGCCTTCGGCTTTGCGTACCGCAGCGGCGATCAAGACCATGCCGGTGTTCGGCTCAAGCCCTTCATGGTTGATCAGGCAGATCTGCTTGCTGGCGGTCTGCTCGTTCTTCATGCAAAGCTTGACCCATGCGTCCTGGCCCACTTGTGCCGTCGGCGGCAACGCTGGAGTGGCCGGCGCCTTCTTCGGGGCCGCCGAAGACTTGGGTTGGGCTTGCTGGGCCAAGGCCATGGGCACGACAACGGCCAGGGCAAGCGCGCAAGCGCCCACGCCTAACGTCCAGCGTCCCACGCCGCGGCAAAGGCTATTCCATCGTTCCTTGGACCCGATCATCTATCGACCTTTCCTCATTCTTGGCGAGCTGGGCTGGTCTTACCAGACGCCCCGTGCCCGCTCCCTCATACTTAAGGGTCAATACCCGAAATGCGGCGTAGACGTGGCTGACAGCCTTGCTTGCGGGACTTTCAGGCGCCGCGATCGGCGTCCCAACCTTTTTCCTTGGATGGAAGCCCGCTGTGGCGTCGTTTGTCCCGCCAGGGATGTTACCTTTTCCCATGCTTCGATTTGAGGGCATCTATAGCCATGCCGGGTCCGCGTTGAAAGCCCCAATTTTTGTTCTCATCCTAGGATTGGCGCTGCACCCGGGCCACGGACGGGCAGAGCCCGTGCCTGGACTCGCCATGCATGGCGAGCCGGCGGAAGTATCTGATTTTACGCATTTTTCTTATGCCAATCCGGACGCTCCCAAAGGGGGAACCGCCCGGTTCGCCAAACAGGGGACATTCGACAGTCTCAATCCCTTCATCGTGAAGGGCGGTGTGGCCGATGGAATGCGCGAATATGTCTACGAAAGCCTTATGGCACGGGCCTATGACGAGCCGTTCACCCTGTACGGGCTGATCGCAGAAGCGGTGGAGACGCCCCCCGACCGGACCTGGGTCGAGTTCACGCTGAACCCGAAGGCCAGGTTCTCCGACGGGACGCCAATCACGGTGGACGACGTCATTTTCAGCCACGCGGTGTTGCGGGATCGCGGGCGGCCCAACCACCGCTCCTACTACAAGAAGGTCAAGGCGGTGGAGAAGACCGGCGACCATAAGGTCCGCTTCACCTTCGACGGCTCGGGCGACCGGGAAATGCCGCTGATCATGGGGCTGATGCCCGTGCTCCCGCGTCATCTGCTCACGCCCGAGACCTTCGAAAAGACGACGCTGGAGCCGCCCGTGGGCAGCGGACCCTACATCGTGGCCGAGGTCGATCCGGGCAAGAGCATCACCTATAAGCGCGACCCGGACTATTGGGCCCAGGACCTGCCGGTCAATCGCGGGCTCTACAATTTCGACGAGGTCCGCATCGACTACTTCCGGGACGCGGGCTCCATGTTCGAAGCCTTCAAGTCCGGCTTGGTCGAGCTTCGCAACGAACGCGACCCCACCCGCTGGGCGCTCGGCTATCGTTTTCCTGCGCTAAGCGTGGGGCGCGTGGTTCAGGAAGCGCTGCCGATCGAAACACCCGCCGGCATGTCGGCGCTCGTGTTCAACACGCGCCGGCCTCTCTTCAAAGACCCGCGCGTGCGCCAGGCGCTCATCCTGCTGTTCGACCATGAGTGGGTGAACCGGAACCTCTATCACGGCCTGTACGCGCCGGTGGAGAGCTATTTCGCGCGCTCGGAACTGTCCTCCCATGACCGCCCGGCCGACGAGACAGAGCGGGCCCTGCTCGCGCCCTACCCCGACGCCGTGCAGCCTAAGATCATGGACGGGACCTACGCCGTCCCCATGACCGACGGCACGGGACAAAACCGCGACGGCCGCGTGGCAGCTTTGAAGCTGCTCGAAGAAGCCGGCTGGGTCGTCAAGGACGGCACGCTCGTCAATGCGGAAACCGGCGAACCTTTCACCTTCGAGATCCTTTCCCGATCGCGCGGACAGGAACGTCTGTTGCTGACTTATGCGCGCGCCTTGAAGCGGGTCGGCATCGAGGCGCATATCCGCCCCGTCGACTCCGCTCAGTATCAGCGCCGCAAGCAGACCTTCGACTTCGACATGATCCCGAATTATTGGGGCGCCTCGCTCTCGCCGGGCAACGAGCAGTCATTCCGATTTGGCAGCAAGGCCGCCAAGACGGAAGGCTCGTTCAATTTCGCGGGCATCGAGAACGAAGCCGTGGACGCCATGATCAGGGCAATGCTTGCCGCGGAAACCCGCGAAGACTTTGTTTCGGCGGTGCGGGCTCTCGACCGTGTGCTGCTTTCCGGTGACTATGTGGTGCCGTTGTTCTATCTACCCAAGCAGTGGGTCGCTTATTGGCGCTCGCTAAAGCGGCCCGAGAAGACGCCGCTCTATGGCTATCAGATTGGAGCATGGTGGCATGATCCAGCGGGCACTGACGGAGAACCTGCCAAGCCATGAGCCGGAACGCATGAGCACCGCCCCAGCCCACGACGTCGAGACGTTCGACGATAGCGGTCCCATCACGGCCGATGGGTTATTGCGGCGGCGCGCGCGCCAAAAGTCCGATGCACTCGCGCTCATCGATCCGCCGAACCGACAAATGCTGGCACAGTCGAAGGTGCGCCCGCTGGCTTATGCGGACGCCGACGAGGCGGTCGATGCCTTGGCACGCGTCTTTATCGGGTTGGGCTTGGATTCAGGCGACCGCATCGTTCTGCAACTGCCCAATTTTGTCGAAGCGCCGCTTGCGATCCTTGGCGCATGGCGTGCCGGGCTCACCGTGGCCATCGTGCCCATGTTGTGGCGACCGATGGAGCTGGCGCGCGTTTGTGATGCGATCGAGCCCAAGGCGCTTGTCGGCATCTCGCGTTTTGCAGATGACAAGCCCGCCGAGACGCTGCGCGATGTCGCCGCCACGCGGCTTTCGGTGCGCTTCGTGCTCGGGTTCGGTGACAACCTCCCCGACGGCGTCATATCCCTCGACGACGCCATGGCAGCGGAGCGGGGCAAGGTTGCGCCGCCGCGCGCAACGCGCGGGCCGTCGATGATCACTTTCAGCGCGCGCGCGGACACATCGCTCGTGCCGCTGTTCCGCTACGAGGACGAAATTCTCGCCCAAGGCGCCATGGCAGTGCTGTCCTTGTCGCTCGACCGGAGTGACACCATCCTCAACGCCTATCCGTTCACCGGCCCCATTGGCTTAGGGCTCGGGCTCGCGCCTTGGCTGATCGGCGGCGCGACGCTGGTGCAGCATCACCCCTTCGATTACGGAACGTTCGTGCAGCAGGTGGTGACGTCGGGCGCGACAGTGACGGCGGTTCCGGGCGCGATCCTGGATGAGCTGGCCAAGGACGGCCTGTTCGAAGAGACACGATGCCGCTTACGGCGCGTGGGCCGCGTGTGGTCGGTGCCGGAACTTGCCGACGGCGCCACACCCGCCTCCCCGGCCACCGACCGGCCGGTCTTCGATCTCTACCCGCTCGGCGATCTCGCCAGCCTGCTGCTGGCGACGGAGGGAGACGAATCCCGCGCGTCGCTGCCCTACGGACCGATCCAACTCGGCGAGGACGGCGGCGGCACCATGTTCCTCGAAACGAAGCTTGCCGGCAATACGAGCGATCTCCTGATCCGCGGGCCAGTTGTACCCGAAGGCGGCGCGAACGGTCCTGCCACGCGCGATGCGGATAATTTCGTTGCCTCGGGCTTACGGGGCACCGTGGACGACGGTCGCTTACGGATCGTGCGCGATCCCGCGCTTATCTATCACGGCGGCTTCACCATCGCGGCGGCAGAACTCGACGGGCTTTATCAGGCCTTTCCCGGTTTTCTCGATGCGGCGTGTTTCACCCTGCCCGACCCGGTCGTCGGCGACCGGCTGTTCGGCGCGGTGGCGCCCTCGCCCAATGTGCCGGTGTCGCTCGAAGCGCTGCACCGCTTCCTCATGGAGCGCGGCGTGTCCCCCTACAAATTCCCCGACAAGCTTCTGGTGGTGCGAGACATCCCGCGCGATGCGGACGGCAACATTCTGCGCGAGGAGATCTTGCGGCAGGTGTAGTACGGCGCGCGCCTAAGCCGCTTCCTTGACGGCGCCGGCGATCTTGGCGAGCGCTTTTAAGAGATCCCGCGCGCCGTTCAACCGGTCCTCGGCGTCCGGCCAGTTGGCGTAGAAGATCAGCTTGTGGTCGGGCTGCATCTTCACTTGCTTGGCGTGCTCGCCGATAAATTTGATCAGCCCTTCCGGATTGGCAAACGCATTGTTGCGGAAGGCGATGACGGCGCCCTTCGGCCCCGCATCGATCTGCTCGATGCCCGCTTGGCGGCAGAGCCCCTTGATCTCCAGTACGTCGAGCAGATGCCGCACCTCCTCCGGCAACGGACCGAAGCGGTCGATCAACTCCGCGGCAAACCCTTCGATCGCTTCCGCCGTCTCCACGCCCGACAAGCGGCGATAAAGTCCAAGCCGCACTTGCAGGTCGAGCACGTAGTCTTCCGGAATCAGCACCGCGGTGCCCAGATTGATCCGCGGGCTCCACTGATCCTCGATCACACCCTCGCCACCCTTCAAGGCTGCCACCGCCTCTTCCAGCATGGACTGATAGAGCTCGAAGCCCACTTCGCGGATATGGCCGGACTGTTCCTCGCCGAGAAGATTGCCCGCACCGCGAATGTCGAGGTCGTGGCTCGCCAGGATGAAGCCGGCGCCGAGCGTGTCGAGCGACTGAAGCACTTTGAGACGCTTCTGCGCGGCGGGCGTGATGCGCGCATCGGCGGGAATGGTGAAATAGGCGTAGGCGCGGATCTTCGAGCGCCCCACCCGCCCGCGCAACTGATAGAGCTGCGCCAGGCCGAAACGGTCCGCGCGGTAGACGATCAGCGTATTGGCCGACGGAATGTCGAGACCGCTTTCGACAATGGAGGTCGACAGCAGCACATCGTATTGCCGGTCGTAGAACGCGTTCATCACTTGATCGAGTTCGCTGCTCGGCATCTGCCCATGCGCGCGGGCGACCTTCAGCTCCGGCACGTGCTCTTGGAGAAATGCAGCCGCATCGTCCAGGTCGGAGATGCGCGGCACCACAAAGAACGTCTGACCGCCGCGGAAGCGCTCGCGCAGCAGCGCCTCGCGCAAGGTCATGGGATCGAACGGCGTGACATAGGTACGCACGGCAAGACGATCGACCGGCGGCGTGGAGATCAGCGACATCTCGCGCACGCCGGACAGCGCCAATTGCAGCGTGCGCGGGATCGGCGTCGCCGTCAGCGTCAGCACATGCACGTCCTCGCGGAGCTGCTTCAGCCGCTCTTTGTGCTTCACGCCGAAATGCTGTTCCTCGTCCACGATGAGCAAGCCGAGATCGGCAAACCCGATCGACTTGCCCAGCAGCGCGTGGGTGCCGATGACAATGTCGATATCGCCGTCCTTCAGTCCCGTCTTGACGTCGGAAAGTTCCTTTTGGCTCACGAGGCGCGAGGCTTGCGCGATCCGTACCGGAAAACCCCGAAAGCGCTCAGTGAAAGTATGAAAATGCTGACGCGCGAGCAGCGTCGTCGGCACCACGACGGCAACCTGCTTGCCGGCAAGCACGGCGATGAGGCTTGCGCGCAACGCCACTTCCGTCTTGCCGAAGCCGACATCGCCGCAAATGAGCCGGTCCATGGGACGGCCGCTGGCAAGATCCTCAAGCACCGCATCGATACTGGTGACTTGGTCTTCGGTCTCCTCATAAGGAAAGCGCGCGGAGAACTCGTCATAGGTTCCGTCCGGCGGGCTGAGCACGGGCGCTTTGCGCAGCTCGCGCATGGCAGCCACCTTGATCAGCTTCTCCGCCATGTCGCGGATGCGCTGCTTGAGCTTGGCTTTGCGCGACTGCCAGGCCACGCCGCCGAGCTTGTCCAAGACGACACCCGCTTCGTCGGAGCCGTAACGCGTTAAGAGCTCGATATTCTCGACCGGCAAATAGAGCTTGTCGCCGCCGTGATAATGCAGCTCCAAACAATCATGCGGCTCGCCCGCAGCCTCGATGGTCGACAGCCCGACGAAACGGCCAATGCCGTGATCGGCATGGACGACCAGATCGCCCACGGTAAGGCTCGAGGCTTCGGTGAGCGCATCGCTCGCCTTCTTGACCTTCGATTTGCGCACCAAGCGATCGCCGAGAATGTCCTGCTCGCCAATGACAGCGATACCGGGTGCCTCGAAGCCGGCCTCGAGCGGCAGGACGGCAACGGCGGTCGCTTGCGCCGGCGCGGCAACGGCCTCAGCAAAAGTCTCAACGCGAACGGTGTCCTCGAGGCCATGTTGGGTGAGCAGCGTGGCGAGACGCTCGCGCGCGCCGACGCTCCAGCAGGAGACAATGACGATCCGCTTGCCAGCAATGAGCGTCTTGGCATGGGCCACCACCGCATCGAAGACGTTGCTGCCTTCGGTTTGGCGCTCGGGCGCGAAGGACCGTCCCTGACGGCCCCCAAAGGAGACGATGTTGGTGTCGCTCTCCTGTGGCCGCTCGAACGTATCGAAGGCGATGACATGGGGCGCGGCGTGCAGAAGCCCCTGCCACGCGTCCTCGGTGAGGAACATGCTGTCCGCCGGCACCGGATGATAGGGCGGCGCGCCAAAGGCCTTGCGTTCCAGTGCAGCGGCGCGGGCATCGTAATGGTCTTCGATCTGTTCGAAGCGGCTCGCCCGCGCATCGTCGGAAAGCGGGTCGAGCGTCACCACGGCGCCGGGCAGATAATCGAACACGGTGACTAGAGAATCGTGAAACAGAGGCAGCCAATGCTCCATGCCTTGATGCTGGTGGCCGGCCGAGATCGCTTCATAGAGCGGGTCGTCACCTTTTACGGTGCCGAACAGTTCCACATAGCGTTGGCGGAAGTGCCGCCGCTCGTCGGGCGTCAGCGCTACCTCGCTCATCGGCAAGAAGTGGACCGCCTCCAGCCGCGACTCGGTGCGCTGGGTTTCCGGATCGAACGCACGGAGTGACTCCAGCGTATCGCCGAAGAAATCCAGACGGACCGGCTGTCCGCCTGGCGGATAGAGATCGAGGATACCGCCACGCACCGCGTATTGACCGGGATCGGTGACGGTGCCCGAGCGCACATAGCCTGATGATTCCAGACGCTCGATCAGCGCCTGCATGCTCATGACTTGGCCGGCTTGCAGCTTCAGGTTTGCGCCTTCGATGAAGCTCCTCGGCGGCACGCGCTGAACCACGGCATTGACCGACGTGAGCAACACTAACGGGCTCGTGTCGTCTTGCGCCCGGTCGGTGAGCGCGGCGAGCGTTTCGATCCGCTCCGCGATGATCTCCGCATTCGGCGCGACGCGGTCGTACGGGACGGTGTCCCAGGCCGGCAAACTGAATACCGTCACGTCTGGCGCGAAGAAGCGAAGCCCCTCTTCCAAGGTTGCCAGCCTGTTGCCGTCGCGCGCTACGTGCAGAATCGGTGCGCCTGCATGCCGGGCGAGTTCGCCCAGAAGAAGCGCGTCGAAGCCGTCGGGGACGCCGCCCGCGATGGCGCGCTGGTCCTTCAGCAGACGGTCCACAGGCAGTGAAGACATAGACTTTGGACTCATGACAGCGCCGGTTAGCTGGCTTCTGGAAAGCCGTGGAGGCGGCGGATATGCACCACCATTGCGTCGAGGTCGCGCGCTCCAAGCGTGTCTCCCTCGTAGACGGCCAGCGCAATTTGCGGGTCCGGCAGGTCGATCAGGCGTTCCAGCACGGCAATATCGTCGGCATTCATGCTGTCGATGGCTTGCTCGGCGAAGCGCCCAAGCAGATAGTCCATCTCCTTAGAACCTCGATGAGTCGCCCGCCACAGCGCCCGTCGCCGGCGCATTCCAAGATCACTCGACATGATCCAAGCTTCCAATCTTAAGTCGTGGGTTAGAGCGAGCGGCCCTTGCGATGTCAAGGGTGCGGCCCTTTTGCTGGGTTAGACTGCGATCATGCGCCCCGCCCGGCTCGCTCCTCTCTTCGCCACCGTGCGCGCCCTGAAGGGCGTCGGCCCCCGAATCGAGGGCCTGCTCAACAAGCTCGTGGGGTCCCGAGCCGAGACTTCGCACGCCCACGTCATCGATCTGATTTGGCATTTGCCGGTCGGCCTGATCGACCGCGCCCGGACGCCGTCCATCGCCGAGGCCCGGGTCGGGGAGTTGGCCACGCTCGAGGTCAAGGTTGTCGAGCACCGGCCAGGGGGCGGACGGCGGGGGCGGCGCGCGCCCTACCGGATCTTAGTCGAGGACGACACGAGCGCGCTCGAGCTCGTCTATTTCAGGGCCGATGCCAAATATTTGGAGCGCCTCCTGCCGATCGGCGAGACCCGGATCATCTCCGGCAAGCTCGAGTCTTATGACGGCCTCCTGCAGATGAGCCATCCGGATCATGTGGCTGCCGTGGACAACGCGGCCTCCATGCCCCTCATCGAGCCGGTCTATCCGCTGACGGCAGGCATCTCCAACACGACCATGCGCAAGGCCGTCACTGCCGCGCTGACCCAACTTCCCGAGCTCCCCGAATGGATCGACGCCGAAGTTCTGGCAAAGCAGGACTGGCCGGATTTTGCTGATGCGATTGCCGCGCTCCATGCGCCGCAAAGCGAAGCGGACTTTTCGCCGTCCGTGCTGGCTCGCGCGCGCCTCGCCTATGACGAGCTTCTCGCCAACCAGCTGGCCCTCGCCATCATCCGCCAACGTTTGAAGAAGCGCGCAGGGCGAAGCCTTCAAGCCAAAGGGCGTTTGCGGCAGGCCATCGTCGATGCACTGCCCTACACGCTGACGGGCGCGCAATCCCGGGCCCTCGCGGACATCGACGCCGATATGGAAGACGGGAACCGCATGCTGCGTCTCCTGCAGGGCGATGTGGGCAGCGGCAAGACCATCGTCGCGCTGCTCGCCATGGCCAACGCTGTGGAAGCCGGCACACAGTCTGCGTTGATGGCACCGACCGAGCTTCTGGCGCGCCAGCATCTCGCCACCATCTCCGCCATGGCCGAGGCGGCGGGCTTGCGCGTTGCGATTCTGACGGGGCGCGAACGCGGCGCGGCGCGCACCGCGATCCTCGATGCGCTTCAGTCCGGCGAGATCGACATTCTCATCGGCACCCATGCGCTGTTCCAAGAAGCGATTCAGTTTCGCGATCTCGGACTTGTTATCATCGACGAACAGCATCGCTTCGGCGTGCATCAGCGGCTCGCGCTGCAAGGCAAGGGTACGGGCGCCGGCGCGGAGCTTCTGGTGATGACCGCAACGCCCATCCCCCGCACGCTGCTACTGACGAGCTATGGCGACATGGACGTGTCGCAGCTCAACGAGAAGCCGCCGGGCCGCAAACCCATCGCCACACGCACCGTGCCGCTGGAGCGTCTCGATGAGGTGACCGATGGGGTCGAGCGCGCGATTTCGGACGGCGCACAAGTCTACTGGGTCTGTCCACTGGTCGAGGAATCCGACGTACTCGACGTCGCCGCGGCGGAAGAGCGCTATGCAAGCTTGCGCGCCCGCTTCGGGGACACGGTCGGGCTCGTCCACGGCAGACTAACCGGCAAAGAAAAAGACGCGGTGATGGCGCGATTTGCCTCCGGCGATCTTTCCATTCTCGTGTCGACCACTGTCATCGAAGTGGGCGTGGATGTGCCGAACGCGACGATCATGATCATCGAACATGCCGAGCGCTTCGGCTTGGCGCAGCTTCACCAATTGCGCGGGCGCGTGGGGCGCGGGGCGGCGGAGTCCTCTTGTGTGCTTCTCTACAAGCAGCCCCTTGGCGAGGTTGCGCGCGAGCGGTTGGGCGTGATGCGCGACACCGAAGACGGGTTCGTCATCGCCGAGGAGGATTTGCGCCTACGTGGCGGCGGCGAGGTTCTCGGCACACGGCAGAGTGGCCTGCCCGCGTTCCGCATCGCCACCCTGCCCGAGCATCATGAATTGTTGGCGGCCGCGCGGGATGCGGCGCGGCTGACACTCTCCCGCAACCCGTCTCTCGAAGGCGAAGACGGCGCGCGGCTGAGGCTTCTGCTCTATCTGTTCGAGCGAGACGACGCCGTGAGGCTGATGCGTGCAGGCTAGCGTCGCGGCGCTTTGCGTCTAAACGACGGGCTCTTCGTCAGGGACCGGCTTCTTGTGCTTGGCCGCGTCGGCGAGCTCTTTGAGCTTGGCTTGGGGCGGCGCCACGAGGCCGGCCGAAATCACCAGCTTGGCCGCGTCGTCAATGGCCATGTCGAGGAGGATGACGTCCTTCGCCGGCATGAACAGCACAAAGCCCGTGGTCGGGTTCGGTGCGTTCGGCATGAACACGGTCATGAGTTCGCCGTTGTCGAGCTTGCCTTTCACCTCGGCCGGCGGATCGCCGGAGACGAAGACGATTGCGTACAGCCCGCGGCGGGGAAACTCGATGAGTCCCACGCGCTTGAACCCTGTGCCCGCTTTGGAGAACACGGTGGTGAAGATCTGCTTCAAGAGCCGATAGACGCCGCGCACCACCGGCATGCGATCGAGCATCATCTCGCCGTAGCTCACGATGGTACGCCCGAACAGGTTCGCGGCGAGTGCGCCGACAAACATCAGCGCAAAGATGCCGACGATCAGACCGACGCCCGGCACGTTGAACGGCAGAAAATTGTCCGGCAGGTATTGCTCGGGAATAAGCGGCTTCACCCAGCCGTCGACCAGGTTGATGAACCACCACACCACATAGATGGTGATGGCCACGGGGCCGACGATGATGAGACCCGTGAGGAAGTAACCCCGCAGCCGCGCCAGGAAGTGCGACGAGGTCGGCTCGAGCGCGCCAAACTGGCTGAGGTCGTCCTCGGGACGCTCCTCGGTCTCGGGGGCTTCGTCCGTGTTCTTATCTTTCTCGGTCGTCATTCGCTCTCAACTGTCTCAGGGAAACAAAGATGTGACGGCAAGGCCGTTCTCTTATGCGGCCGTTCCTATCACGGCAAATCTACAGATATGAGGCATGGCCGAATGCACGCGCGCTGGCAAGTCCGCTTTCCGCCGCTCATTCCGCCGCCCTATGGCCCGTCCGGCGAAATCACCGAACAGTCAGTTCCCCGCCGTTTCAGGGCGTTGCAAACCTTGGTGCCTTCGGACGAGGTCGCGTATGGGCCGATCTTGACGGTGTAGAACGTCCCTAAGCTTCCGATCTCCACCCTCTCGATTCGCGGGTTTGCGGCGGTAAGCTGCGGGTTGGACGACTTCGCCTTCTTCCACAGCGCTTGCGCATCGGCCGGAGATCCGCTGTTCGCGAGTTGAACCGTATAGCCGCTGCCACGTGGCGCGGCCGCCGGCTGGGCCGGTGCCGGCGCGGAAGGCGCCGAACTTGTCTGGCGGGAGAACCAGCGGCCCACGGCCGTGCCGCCCTCACCCTCTTTTTGCGTGGAGGTGTTCGCCGCCCAGCTCTCGGCGGTCGGCGGAGCCGCCGTGGTCCGTGAGGCCGTCGTTGTCGGTGGCGCGGTGGTGGTGCGCGAGGCCGTTGGCGCCGCCGGCACTGAGGATGGCGCGGGCGCGTTGCCACCGGTGAGCGATCCGAACCAGCGGCTTACGGAACTGCCTTGCGATGCCGATTCATCGGCAACTTCCGCGCCCCAGCCCGTGGTCGGGGCCGCTTCGGCGGTGCGGGTCTCGGCTTCCGCCGCTTGCGGCGCGGGCGTCGATGCAGGGGCCGACGCGGTTTGGCTGCTCGACGAAGACGACGAGCCGAAACTCGGCATACTCGGCACGATCCTGTCCCAGACGCTTCCGCCCACGGCCACATCGGGTATGGGCGAGGAACTCGTGCTGGCGACGGTCATGCGGCTTTCCTGAGCCAATATTTCATTGGCCTGCCCCGACGCCCGGCGCGCCTGAGCGATCGCATTTTCCGCCTGGCTCGACAGGCCGACCGCCCGATAGGCCAGCCCTTTATTCACGAGGGCGCGGGCTTTGTCGGAGCCCGACAATCCGAGCCATACGGCGGCGCCGAGATCGGCAATGGCCCGTGCAGGGTTGCCGCCCCGGCGAAGGGCAACGCCTCTCAGATAGAGCGCCTTGGCCGCCTGTTCCGCCGTCGAATCCTTGTCATTCACGGTGGCGGAGAACTGGCGAACGGCCATCTCGTAATTGCCGGAGTCGAGCGATTTCTGCCCGTGCTTGAGGCCCAGCTCTTGAGCGGCGCCCGGCGTCGCGGCGGCCAGCACACCAAGGATCAGCAGCGCGGCGCCCATGCGACCACGCCGGAAAAAGCGCCGGTCATGTTCAGGACCGCGCGGCCGGAAAGACTTCCGATGATCCGCCATGTCCTTGCTCAAGCAAATAAATCGGGCAAATCCGAGGCTGTAGACTATTCCACAGTAACAGATTTCGCGAGATTCCGGGGCTGATCTACATCCGTCCCCATGAAGACGGCCGTGTGGTAGGCGATCATCTGCACTGGCAACGCGTAGACCAGCGGCGTCACGAAGGGATGCACCGTCGGAACGCGCAGCATGGTCTGAACGGCGCAGCCGGTGCTGGTGGGATCCGCATCGCTGACCAGGATGATCTTACCTTCGCGCGCCGCAACCTCCTGCATGTTGGAGACTGTCTTATCGAACAGGTTATCGCGCGGCGCGATGACGATGACCGGCACGCCTTCATCGATGAGCGCGATCGGACCGTGCTTCAACTCGCCGGCCGCGTAGCCTTCGGCGTGAAGGTAGGAGATTTCCTTCAGCTTCAACGCGCCTTCGAGCGCGATGGGGTAGCTCGTGCCACGCCCGAGATACAGAACGTCGCGTGCCTTGGAGAGCGAGTGCGCCAAGGTCTCATACGGCGTCTCATCGCGCAGGATGGTTGCCATGTGACGCGGCACCTCGACCAGAGCCTTGACCAGCTCCGCTTCAAGCTCCGGCCCGATCACGCCACGCGCTTTTCCGGCGGCGATGGCAAGACAGGCAAGCACCGTAAGTTGGCAGGTGAACGCCTTGGTGGAGGCCACGCCAATCTCCGGTCCGCCCAGTGTCGGCAGCACGACGTCGGACTCCCGGGCGATAGACGATTCTTGCACATTCACGACCGAGAGCACGTGCTGGCGCTGGTCGCGGCAATAGCGCAGCGAAGCGAGCGTGTCGGCGGTCTCGCCGCTCTGCGAAACGAACAGCGCCGCACCGCCTTGGTCCATGGCGATCTCGCGATAACGGAACTCCGATGCGATATCGACATCGACGGGCAGCTTGGCCCAGCGCTCGAACCAGTACTTGGCGACAAAGCAGGAATAGAACGCCGTGCCGCAGGCCGAGAGCGACAGACGCGTCACTTGCGAGAAGTCAAGCGGCAGGTCCGGCAGCGAGACCTGATAGTTGGCCAGATCGAGATAATGCGCGAGCGTATGGCCGACGACCTCGGGCTGCTCGTGAATTTCCTTGGCCATGAAGTGGCGGTAGTTGCCCTTGTCGACGACTAGCCCCGCGGCCAACGATTTCGCGACCGGACGCTCGACCGACTGGCCTTGCCGGTCGTGTATGGCGACGCCTTCGCGGGTGATGACCGCCCAGTCGCCGTCCTCCAGATAGGCAACCTGGTCGGTGAACGGCGCGAGCGCGATGGCGTCGGAGCCCACGAACATCTCGCCGTCGCCATAGCCGATGGCGAGCGGGCTTCCCTGACGGGCCACGATCATCAAGTCGTCGTAACCGCGGAAGATCATGGCCAGCGCGAACGCGCCCTGGAGATGCGCGAGCGTTTGGTAGACCGCGGCCACCGGGTCTTTACCCGCGCGCAGTTCACGGGTGATGAGATGCGCGATCACCTCGGTGTCGGTGTCGCTTGAGAACGGCGCCCCCTCCGCCACGAGCTGTGCTTTCAACTCGCGAAAATTCTCGATGATGCCGTTATGCACGACCGCGACGTCGTCGGTCATGTGCGGATGGGCGTTGGCTTCGACCGGCTTGCCATGCGTGGCCCAGCGCGTGTGACCGATACCGCTGGTGCCGTGCAGCGGCTCGACCTTGAGCAGTTCTTCGAGATTGCGTAGCTTGCCTTCGGCACGCCGCCGGCCGATCTGCCCGTTTTCGAGCGTCGCCACACCGGCGGAGTCGTAGCCGCGATATTCGAGACGCTTCAGCGCGTCCACGAGAAGTTCTGCAACGGGCCCCTTACCGAGGACACCAACAATGCCGCACATCGACCCCTACTCCCTCGATCCCAAACTCTTGCCTAAACGGGCTGACGGCATGTCGCAACTCACGAGCTGTGTCCCTTTATTGCGATTGAAATTCTAAAACACAGCGGCCTATTTGGACTTGTCGCGCGTGCGCCGCGCCCGCACCTTGCCCGCCCAACCCTCGTGGTTCTGTTGCGGCACGCGGGAAACGGCGAGCGCGTCCTCGGGCACGTCTTTCGTAACGACGCTTCCCGAACCGACAAAGGCGCCGTCTCCGACCTTGACCGGCGCGACCAGCGAACTGTTCGAGCCGATGAAGGCGCCCTCGCCGATCTCGGTACGATGTTTGGCGAATCCGTCATAGTTACACGTGATCGTTCCAGCACCGATATTAGCCTTCGCGCCCACGCTTGCGTCACCGATGTAGGTGAGGTGGTTAACTTTGGCGCCCTCGTGCACGTGCGCGTTCTTGATCTCGACGAAGTTGCCGACATGGGCATTCTTGGCGAGCTCCGCGCCCGGCCGCAGCCGCGCGAACGGGCCGACCGTCGCACCAGGTCCGATGCGCGCGTTCTCGAAATGACAAAATCCCATGATGGTCGCGCCGTCGTCGATGGTAACACCGGGGCCGATGATCACGTTGGGCTGGATCACCACGTCACGGCCAATGGCGGTGTCGTAACTGAAGAACACGGTCTCGGGCGCGATGAGCGTAACGCCATGCGCCATGGCGACGTTGCGCAGTCGCATCTGCATCGCGGCCTCGGCAACCGCGAGCTCGGCGCGTGAGTTCACGCCAAGGACCTCTTCGGCGTTGGACAACACGACGCGTGCATGCAAGCCGTCTGCGCGCGCCAGCGACACTGCGTCGGTTAGGTAGTATTCGCCCTTGGCGTTGTCGTTGCCGATGCGCGCCAGCAGCGTCTTCAATGTCTCGCCTGACCGGAACGCCACGATGCCGGAGTTGCACAGAGTGAGTGCGCGCTCTGCGGTGCTCGCGTCCTTCTCCTCGCGAATGCCGGCCAGGCGCCCCTCCTCGTCGAACAGCAGACGGCCATAGCCGGTGGGATCGTCCGCCTCGAAGCCGACCACGACAAGATCGGCGCCTGCGTCGAGCTCGCCCACGACCGCTTTGAGCGTCTCGGCGCGCAGGAGCGGCGTATCGCCGTACAGCACGAGAATGGGCCCCTGCCCGGCCTCGAGGGCCGGCAATGCCGCCTTCACCGCATCGGCGGTGCCGAGCTGCTCGGGCTGGACAAATACATCGAGGCCGGCGTCCACGGCCTGCCCGGCCTCGCCGACAGCCTCCATATTCGGACCGACGACCAGGCAGCCCCGCGCAATCCCTGCGGCGCTGCCCGCCTGCAGCACGTGGGCGAGCATGGGGGCCCCGGCGATGCGGTGGAGCACCTTCGGCAGGTCGGATTTCATGCGGGTGCCCTTGCCTGCGGCAAGGACGATGGCGAGAGCCGATGATTGGGTCATGCCGTCTTTAGAAGTCCCTCTTCCTGGGGCGGGCTTGTCTTGGGGAAAACTGGCCGCCGCCCAACGTTATTCCTGACCGCCGTCTGTCTAATCCAAAGCGCGCCTCAGGGCCACAGCCCCAGCATCTATGCGACCACCTCGCGCAAAATCGGCACAGGGAATTTGACCAGCCAGATGAACTGAGTAATCTCGCAAGGAGCGGCACGGCACACCCGATTGGGGACTTCGTTCAGGTGGTTATCGCGCCGAAACCTCGCATTTGGAGGCTGGATTCGTCATGGTCAAGCGGCAGCGTGCGATGAAGCGGAGCCTGGGGCGGAATACGTTCGCCTTCTTATGGATCGTGCTGGCCGGTATTTCGGGCCTTTATCTCTACATGCTGTTGACCGATCCGACGGCCCTTGGCGGCCAGGCTGAGCGCCGCGCGCCCTCAGACGGCGACACCGCCGCCGCGCCGCCGCCACAAAGGCCCCCGCAACAAGCCGTGGCCGCGCCCCCGCCGGCGGACGCCCTCAGCAAGGCGGACGTCGCCGCGCTCAAGAATACATTGCAAGGTCTCTCCCAACAGGTCGGGCAGCTTGATGAGCGCCTGAAGCCGATCGAGCGTTTCGTCGGTCCGGTGGCGGCCCTGCCGCCGTCCGCCTCGGTTTCAACCTCGCCGCCCAAGCCGCAAACCCCCAGCCCAGAGCCCGCGCCGGCCGCCGCCGTGGTCGAAGAGGTGGTCGAGGAAGTCGTCGAAGAGACGCCGCCGCCACCACCGCCGACACCCGCCCCGGCACCCGTAGCGGCTGCCCCGGAACCGGCGCCCGAGCCTGCGCCCGCCGCCGCCCCTGCGCCCGAACCGGAACCTGCCCCGCCGCCCGTGGCCGCCGCGCCGGAACCGGCCCCTGAGCCTGCGCCGGCGGAAACGGCCGCCGCAACGCCCCCTGCACCGCCAGCAGTGCCGCCCGCAGCCGTGGTTGAAACGGACGTCGCGGCCTTCGATCCGGTGACCCTGCCTCCGGCCGCCAATGACGGCTCGACGCGATACGGTATCGAGATCGGTGCCGTGGCCAAGCGCGACGACCTTCGCCCGCTCTGGCGCGAATACCTGACCAAGCATGCCGCTCTGGTGGCGGGTCTGCAGCCGCGCCGGGTGCTCGCACCCGACAAACAGTGGCGCTTGATCGCCGGGCCGTTCGCCAACGCTCAAGACGCTGAAGGCGCGTGCTCACTGTTCAAGAAGGCCGACCGTCCGTGCGCGGCGACCGTCTACGCCGGCGACGCGCTCTAAGTCGACCGGCCGCTACCTGCTATTGGGCTGGACGCGGGATCACCGGCTCTTGCTCGGCGAGCTCTTCCGGCGCGACCACGACATAACCACCATCGATGATCTGGGTCAGGATTTCGCGCTTGGCGATATTCTTGCCGGTCTCGTCGAACTTGATGGGCCCGTAGAACGTCAGCAGGTCCGTGGCGGCGATGGCGTCGCGCACTTTGTCCGTATCCAAGCTTTGTGCGCGCTCTAACGCGTCGGCGAACACATAGACCGCGGCGGCGGACTGGGCCGCCTGGTATGGCGGTGCATAGCCGTAGACCGTTTCAAAGGCGCGCGCGAAGTCTTCCGCCGAGCCGAACAATGCCCCCTTGTAGTTGAGGGAGCGATGCCATTGCTGCACGCAGAAGATGTACGACGACGCCTTTAGGAACTTCCTCTCCACTTGCGCGGAATCGCAATGGGTCATCGCGATCATCGGCACACTCACCTGTAATGCACCGAGCTGCTCCACGGCCGTGAGCGCGCCCTTGTCGTGGCCCGACACCACAAGCATGTCCGGCTTGAGTTCTTCGACCTTGCTCAAGGTCATCGACATGTCGTCGAGTTCCGGCGGAAGCCGATCGTCGACCACCAGGTTAACGCCGTGCTCTTTTACGCTGGCAAGCACGCCAGCGCGCGTCCTGCGCGAGCGGGCCGTCGTCGGTGGCCATGGCAAGGGTCAGTTCGTTCGGGGCCTTGCCGAACTTTGCCGCATATGCCACGGCGAGATCGATCACCTGAATCATATAGTTGTCGGACGTCGACAACACGGCGAAGAGATATTTGTAGCCCCTGGAGAAGACATCGCGCGATGCGCCGTTTGCCTCCACCATCGGAATACGATGCTTCTCGACGACCGGCACTGCAGCCTTCGTTAGCAAAGCGCTGTAAGGGCCTAGAATGAAGCGAACGCCATCCTCACGGATCAAACGCTCGACGAGCACCGTGCCACGTTGGGGCGTGGACTCGTCGTCGTAATACAGAACGTCGAGCGCGTAGGCGCTGCCACCAATTTTCACCCCGCCTTTGTCGTTGATTTTTCGGACCGCGAGGTCGTAGCCGTTCTTGGTGTGCGTGCCGCTGACGGCGAACTTGCCTGAGAGAGAAAGCGCCGTGCCGAGCCGAATGGTCTGGTCGGCGCTTACGGCCCAACCCGCACTGAATGCGAGCGACGCAAACGCGATGCTTGCGCAGAATCGACGCGCGAACGCCATGTGATGAAACCGCCCCGTCTTGCCCGAATCTCCTGGAGCCGGGAGATTACGCGCTAATCGGCCCGCGCGCATCTTTTATGGGCATTTTGCGACGGCGTTTCTCGCCGAGATCGCCGAGGCCAGACTAGAGCTGCTTGGTATTGAAGGTATCACAAGTTTGCAGACGGCCATCCGCGTAGCCACGGCGGAACCAGCGGGCGCGCTGCTCCGACGAACCGTGGGTGAAGGAATCTGGCACGACATAACCTTGCGTCCGCCGCTGAATACGATCGTCGCCAATGGCGCTCGCCGCACGCAGCGCCTCATCGATATCGCCCGGCTCGATGAGGCCCTTGTCGGCCTGCATCTGATGGGCCCAGACCCCGGCGAAGCAATCCGCTTGAAGCTCCATGCGGACCTGCAAGGCGTTGGCCGACCGCCGGCTCATCCGGCGCTTGGCGCCCTCGACCTTGTCGGCAATTCCGAGCAGCTTTTGAACGTGGTGACCAACCTCATGGGAGATCACATAAGCCTGCGCGAAATCGCCCGGCGCCCGAAAGCGGTTCTTCAGCTCACGGTAGAAAGCGAGGTCGATATAGACCTTTTCGTCGGCGGGGCAGTAGAACGGCCCCATGGCCGACATGCCCGTCCCGCATGCGGAGCGCACATAGTCGTCGAACAACACGAGCTTGGGCTCCCGATATTCGGCGCCGATCTCGCGGAAGGTCTGTCGCCAGGTGTCCTCCGTGGTACCGAGCACGACGGCGACGAAACTCTTCAGATCGTCTTCGTTGGACGTTTGTGGAGCCTGGAGACCCCCGCCGCGCCGCTGGGCCTGGCCACCAGCGGGAACATTCGCGGTGTCGGGCCTCTGCTGCGGCAGCCGCATATCCGGAATGCCGGCGCCGCCCCCGCCTGCATCAGGATTCGAACCTGTCAGAAGCTTCAGGGGATTGATGCCCAGGAGCAGCATGATGCCGAGAACGATGAGGAGTCCGATGAGGCCGATCCCGCCGCCGCGCCGGCCGCCCCCACTGGATGGGAAGCG
>Ga0209013_10001297_pt1 | contig 23010 bp, 17 predicted proteins | sample Cruoilmetagenom2_FD_187291 | JGI IMG/M metagenome (GOLD analysis project Ga0209013, IMG submission 187291) | Oil polluted marine microbial communities from Coal Oil Point, Santa Barbara, California, USA - Sample 2 (SPAdes) (version 2) | ecosystem: Environmental > Aquatic > Marine > Oil seeps ... | reverse complement strand
TGTCTTCTTCAGCTATCACACACTCTCGTTCAGACTTGATGCCTCTGCCGATTCATTGGTACTGGAAAACGATGAAGCGCTGGACTATTACCGCTCTATCCGGGCACGATACGGTTCGGATGATTACCTGATTATCACTTATACGCCAAATGGCGATCTGTTCAGTGATGCGGTATTGCAAGATCTGCGTACACTACGCGATAAACTCAAGGGCATGGCGCGCGTGAAATCCGTGGTCAGCCTGCTGGATGTGCCACTCATTAAAAGCCCACCGGTCACCATTGATGATCTGAAACAGGAAGTACCCACTTTAGAAAGCCCCAAAACGGACAGGAAAATGGCACGCCAGGAGTTCCTGTCCAGCCCGTTGTATCGCAATCTTATCATCAGTCCGGATGGCAAGACCACGGCGCTGCAGCTCAGCTTTCGCCGTGATGAAACCTGGCACCGGTTACTGAAACAACGTAATCATTTACGTGAGAAACGCCTGCAAAGTGAGCTCTCCGGGAAAGAGCGTGAGGAACTGACTTCGATATCACAACAATTCGATAGTTATAGTACCAAACTACAGGAACAGCGGAGCAGAGAGATTGCTGAAGTCCGGAGTATCATGGATCAACATAGGGAAAAGGCCGAGCTGTATCTGGGCGGTGTTCCGATGATTGCCTCCGACTCTATCGACTTTATCAGCCATGACCTGATGACTTTTGGCATCGGTGTACTGTGTTTTCTGATCCTGATCCTGACGGTGGTGTTCCGCAAGCCCCGTTGGGTTATTCTGCCCATGCTGACCTGCTTTGCTGCTGGCGTGATCACTGTCGGCTTTTTGGGGCTGGTTGACTGGCCGGTGACCGTCGTCTCCTCTAATTTTGTTTCACTGCTGCTGATCATCACACTATCACTTATGATCCATCTCATTGTCCGCTATCGCGAACTGCATGGGCAATTACCTGATGCGACACAACAGACTCTGGTCTGGAAAACGGTGCGTGCCAAGGCCAAGCCCTGTTTTTATACCGCGATTACGACGATAGTGGCATTTAGCTCCCTGTTATTCAGCGGTATACGTCCGGTCATCGACTTTGGCTGGATGATGAGCATTGGTGTCGCAGTGGCCTTTGTACTGGTATTCACCCTGTTTCCCGCCACCTTGATGTTTTTGAAGCCGGGAAAACCGCCCAATCGTAATGATTTGACCAACAAAATCACTCACTTTTTTGCCAGGCTGAACAAGGCCTATAGTTCAAGCATAATGATAATTTTTTCTGTCCTTACCATCGTCAGCATTGCGGGGATCAGCTTGCTCACAGTAGAAAACCGATTCATTGATTATTTCAAGGATACCACAGAGATCTACCGAGGTATGGAACTGATCGACCGAGAACTTGGCGGCACCATACCTCTGGACGTAATTGTCGATGCCCCGGCTGAATTCTTTGCTGAGGAAGAAGATGATGAATGGGATAGCCCTTTCGAAGATGACTTCAGGCCCGATATGGAAAAGGAGGCCGGCATTACCGTAACCAGCTATTGGTTCAATACCTATCAGATAAAGCAGGTGTCTGCACTACACCAATATCTTAACAGCCTGTCGGAAACTGGCAAAGTGTTGTCCATTGCGACTGCGATGAAAATCCTGAGCCAGTTTGACGAGGAGGTTGTATCAGATGATTTTTTGCTTTCTGTGTTCTACAAAAAGTTGCCGGAGGAAGTGAAACAAACACTGCTTCAACCCTATATGGCATCTGATGGCAATCAAATCCGTTTTGCGATACGGGTTTTTGAAACTGAGCCCTCACTCCAGCGTGATGTGTTATTGAAAAAAATCCATCATAATTTGACCACTACAATGAATCTTGAAGAGGATCAGGTTCATCTCTCGGGTATGCTGGTGTTATACAATAATATGCTCCAGAGCCTGTATCGCTCTCAGATACTCACCATCGGTGTGGTGTTTCTGGCCATTATGTTTATGTTTATAATCCTGTTTCGCAACCTGAAAATGGCCATAATTGCGATCGTTCCCAACCTGTTTGCGCCTGCCCTTATGCTGGGGCTGATGGGGTGGCTGAAGATCCCGCTGGATATGATGACCATCACTATTGCTGCCATCAGCATTGGTATTGCGGTTGATGACACCATCCATTATATACACCGATTCACTAGAGAATTCCACAAGGATCAAGACTACTGGGCAGCAGTCAATCGTAGCCATGCCAGCATCGGTCACGCCATGTATTATACGACAATTACCATAACTCTGGGCTTCTCCATTCTGGCTCTGTCAAACTTTATTCCAACTATTTATTTTGGCTTATTAACTGGTTTTGCCATGCTAACTGCCTTACTAGCAGCTCTGACACTGCTGCCGCTACTAATCATCCGCTTTAAACCACTGGGTAAACCACTGAAAACCGCTCCTTTAGCTGAAAAAAACTGAAAGCAAATCACGTCAGGAAAGCTCATCAGAATAGGGGAATCGTATGTGACTGGTTATGGCTATGAAGTGATTTAGCAACTTTGCAAACTCAGCAACTTCATACTATTCTAATAATATAAAGTAAACAGAAAACAGCTTGGCAAAACATGTGTGCGGCTAGTTTTTACGTGTTAATACTATTTTTTTAAGCGAAGCAAAATTTATAATGCAGTCTCTTGAAAAGGAGCTAAAAATGTCAGTAGCTGCAACAATACAATCCTGTTTATCTGAGCACAAAGTGGATTTTGAACTGGTGCCTCATCCAAAAACCTACTCCAGTCATGATTGGAAACAGCTTATTTTTACCGGATGAGAATAATAATGGAAGCACACAATGAAAGCACTTGATGCCAATGTTTTATATAAAACCTGTAACCTTTCCGAACTCGATTTTGAGACCACTGATGAACTTAAAGATCTGAAAGAAATTGCAGGACAAGATCGTGCATTGGAAGCACTGCGCTTTGGTGTCGGGATTCGACATGAAGGTTATAACATCTTTGTGATGGGGCCATCCGGTATGGGTAAGTCCTCTGCCACACAAGAATATCTGGAGCAGCAGGCTGCAGATAAAAATCCACCCGATGACTGGTGTTATGTCAATAACTTTGAAAACGTCCAAAAACCAAAACTGCTCAGGCTGCCAGCAGGCAAAGGAAAAACCTTCCGCAAGGATATCCACGAATTAGTTGATGACCTGTTAAGTGTTATGCCTTCGACCTTCGACTCAGATCAATACCGCATTCGCAATGAAGAGATTAAGTCGGAAGTTGAGGAACGACGTGAGCAGGCCTTGAAAGAACTTTCAAAAGAGGCGGTGTCTCATGATATACGTCTGGTGAGAACGCCGCAAGGTTTTTCGCTTCATCCGATGAAAAAGGGAGAGGCAATAACACCAGAGGAGTATTTAAATTTATCAGAAGAAGAAAAGGATAAATTCCAGGAGATTGTTGCGGTTTTGCAAGAAAAACTGGAACACATTATTCGTCAGTACCACCAGTGGAAACGAGACTCAAAACAGAAGATTCGTAAACTTAATCGTGAAGTGGCCATGTCCACGGTGGGAATGCTTATCGATGATCTAAAAAGAAAATACCAGGAGTTACCGGCTGTATGTGACTATCTTGATGTCCTCAAGCAAGATATCATCGATCATACAAGTGATTTCCTCAAAGTGGATGCAGCGGCTGCCTGGGAAGAAGGTGCAGCGTTGAATATGGAAACCTTTGGCTCCTATGAGATCAATTTACTAATTGATAATAGCGAACAAAAAGGTTTGCCGGTAATCTATGAGGATAACCCAACCCTCGAAAAGCTTGTCGGACGAGTTGAACACATTTCCCAAATGGGCACCCTGATTACTGATTTCAGATTAATTAAACCCGGGGCCTTACATAATGCCAATGGCGGTTTCCTGATCTTAGATATTGTAAAATTGCTCACCCAGCCTTTTGCCTGGGAAGGTTTGAAGAGGGCGTTGACAAACCATGAAATAAGAATTCAATCCCTGGGTCAAATGCTGAGTATCATCAGTACCGTTTCATTAGAGCCTGAACCCATTCCACTGGATATTAAAGTAGTGCTGCTGGGTGATCGCCTGTTGTTTTATCTGTTGCTTGAATATGATCCGGAATTCCCGGAGTTGTTCAAAGTGGCATCTGACTTTGAAAACAGCATGACTTACTCCGATGAAAACCTGGCAATTTATGCGCAATTGATTGCCACTATTGTACGCCGCAAAAAACTGCTGCCCTTTAGTCGAAAGGCGGTAGAAAGAATTATTGAGTACAGTGCACGTTTGGCCAATGATGCCGAAAAGCTCTCCAATCATTTATTAAGTATTAGCAACATCATGTGTGAAGCAGACCATTGGTCAAGTAAGTTTGCATGTCAGGTGGTTGAACGAGAACATGTGCAACAAGCCATTGATGCCCAGATTCGACGTGCTGATCGATTAAGGGAAAGGATCTATGAGGAAATCCAGCGTGGTACCATCCTGATTGATACTGATGGTAAAAAAGTCGGCCAGGTCAACGGTCTTTCAGTTTTGGACCTCGGTAATTTTACCTTTGGGCAACCATCCCGTATTACCGCTACGGCTCGATTAGGACAGGGTGAAGTTGTTGATATTGAACGCGAAGTAAAATTGGGGGGAGCAATCCACTCCAAAGGTGTCTTGATTGTGTCATCATTCCTGGGCGAACGCTATGCCAAGAATCAACCACTATCTCTTTCAGCAAGTTTAGTATTTGAGCAGTCCTATGGCGGTGTGGAAGGTGATAGTGCCTCGGTCGGTGAGTTGTGCGCGCTCTTAAGTGTGCTGGCAGATGCACCGATTCATCAATGGATGGCCGTAACGGGTTCGGTAAACCAACATGGGCAAGTACAAGCTATCGGTGGCATAAACGAAAAGATCGAAGGCTTTTTTGACATTTGCAGGTTAAAAGGGATCACAGGTAAACAGGGTGTGGTCATACCGGAATCAAATGTCAAACATTTAATGCTCCGTGCAGATGTGGTGGCCGCGGCAAAAGCAGGGACGTTTCATATTTACCCGGTAAACATGGTGGATGAAGCTGTTGAATTATTGACAGGTGTCACTGCCGGTGAATTGAATGAGGATGGCCTTTATCCTGAAGGCAGTATCAATTCCAGAGTGCAATTGCGTTTACAGGAACTGGCAAAATTTCGCCATGAATTTGGCAAGTCAGACAAGGACTCTAATAATAAAAACGGAGTAAATTAGAGTAATGTTAAAACTATCAAAATTAAAAAAAGGTGATAAGTTTCATGTGAAGCATGATAATAAAGAACTTGTTATAACAATCACTCATATTGAAATGGAAAAAGGCATACCAACGGTAAATTTTAAATGTAACGGAGATGAAGATATACAAATATCAACAGAATTAAAAGGGAAGGCTAAAAAAAATAATAGATCCAGTAAACTGCACGGATCAAACAAGGGGCGAGGCTGGTCAAAAGATAGTGATGTAATCAAAAAGTGACCATGTGGCTTACAATTCTTTCTTTTGGGTTGGACCAGAAGATTGAAATAAATAATCAATCAAATATGACGTCGACATACTTACTTAACATATGACTTATATGAAGCAATATTTGGAATCCTCTTATTATATTGACTGGAAAAATTCTGAGATTAAAGCACTGGCGAAGATGCTAGCCTCAACTTCATCCACAGAAGAAGCGCTGGCAAAAAATTGTTTTGAGTGGGTGCGTGACAATATAAAACACAGTGCTGACTATCAACTCAACCCAGTTACCTGTAAAGCATCAGATGTATTAAAAAATAAAACTGGATATTGTTATGCCAAAAGCCATCTTCTGGCTGCTTTACTAAGGGCTAATAACATTCCAGCAGGATTGTGTTATCAACGGTTAAGTATCAATGATAATGGCGCACCGTATAGTCTGCATGGATTAAATGCTGTGTTCCTAAAAAATCATGGTTGGTATCGAATTGATGCAAGAGGAAACAAAGAAAATATCGATGCTCAATTTTTACCTCCAAATGAACAATTGGCATACCCCATTAAGTTAAAATCAGAAGCTGATTTACCTGAAATCTGGTCTGAGCCATTAGACGTTGTTGTCACTGCATTAGAAAAATATAAAACGTATGATGAAGTCTATAATAATCTTCCAGATATTGAGTTAATTAGTATTCAATAATTTCTTGCTATAGTATATAAAACATTTCAATAAATTAAACAATTAACAGGGTTAAATGAACAATGGGATCTAAATTTAATCATAGTCGGACACTATTACTTTATATGCTAACTGCATTGCTAATGAGTAATTGTTTTGCTCAGGAGCAAAATGTTCGTCCAGGCATTAACGACTATTATTATGATGCCCGATTTGAGCAATGGTTAAATACTTTTGAAAGTCCCGGCAGAGAAGTTTTTGATAAGAAGGAAGCCATTATCCAGGCACTAGACATTAAACCCGGAATGAAGATTGCCGATATTGGTGCCGGTACGGGATTGTACAGCATTCCTTTTGCACAACAGGTTGGTGAAAAAGGTCTTGTCTATGCTGTGGATATCTCAGATGATTTTGTCAAAAATATTAAGATACGAGCTAAAAAACATGATCTTAATAATGTAATAGGGCATATTAACAATCAAAAAGAAATTGGTCTTGCTCACAACTCGATTGATCTGGCTTTTATCTGTAATACCTATCATCATTTTGAATATCCATTAACCACCTTAAAATCTGTTTATCAGACGCTGGTTTCAGGAGGAAAACTGGTAATTATTGATTACCAGCGTGATCCGAAAGTCAGCTCTTCATGGGTTATGGGGCATGTAAGAGCGCAGAAAGAAAAAGTTATTAAAGAAGTTGAATCAGCAGGCTTTAAGTTAATTAATGATAACGATATGCTGCAACAAAATTATTTTTTAAGCTTTAGTAAATAATTTGCTTTATAGTTGACGCAATCATTTAGTTAAAATTTGGATGAGTGAACAATAAGTAGAGAAGAATAACAAACAAAATCAGAGATATGCTTTTCCAGAACAGGACAGGATTTTGTTCCATTAAAGGTGGGCGGGTCTTGTTTAAAAAGGCTTTGTTAGGATGACGAAGATCATACATGAATTCTGATATTTCACTATAACGCTTGTACGGATCAGGATGCACCGATTTTTTAATGGCTTCATCAACCCAGGCAGGAATTTTACAGCCATTATTCAGTACAGAAGCGTAAGTTAATTTTCGTTGTGCAGTTTTTGTACGCGCTTTTGCTACTTCAATGCCATAAGGTAATCTGCCTGATAACATGTGATAGGCTATCACACCTAAAGAGAACATATCTGAGCGAGTTGTTCCTTCTTCTCCTATAAAATACTCTGGCGCGGTATATAACGCAGTTCCAAGTATATCGTGTCTTTCCAGAGGGCTTGTAATATCCATAATCCCGGCAACTCGTGTCGAGCCGAAATCAATAATCTTCGCCGTGCCAGTGTGGTCGATCATGATATTGTTGGGTCTGAGATCCTGATGCAGCATTTCCTGCCGATGAAAGGCCTGTAATCCCATGGCAATTTGTTCGATGATACTGCGTACTGTCTCAACATCCGGTTCTGGATTATCAATCATCCATTGAACCAATGTCTGACCTTCAATGAATTCTGTCACGATATATAAGTAATTGCGTTTGCGTGTTTGCAGGCAGGGTTTTAAAACATGAGCATTATTAATACGCCGTGCAATCCACTCTTCCATCAGAAACCGTTCCAGATAAGCGACATTATCTCTAAGATCAACAGATGGGGTTTTAATAATCACTTGAGCTTTGCTTTCAGTATCCATAGCTAAATAGACATGACTGCGACTACTGGCGTGGACTTCTCTGATAATCTGGTAGCCGTCAAAAAGCATCCGTGCTTGCAAAGAAGGTGGAAATGGCTGTCGGGTTAATTGCTGATAAATTTCACCCTCATCCTGAAGCGGTAATTGCTCAATTCTGATAATCTGGATGCTCAGGTTATCCGTGCTTCCCTGTTGATAGGCTTCATCAAGTATAGCCTGAGCCGCCTGGTCTAAATTGTTTTCATTGCTGCTAATGGCTTGTGTAATGAATTTTTCATGCGTATATTCATAGATACCATCAGTTGCCAGGATAAAAACATCACCGACTTCTACTGTCAGAGACTGGTAATCGATTTCAATATGCTCACTCATACCTAAGGCACGGCTAAGATAGCTTTTTTCCTGAGAAACCCAAAGGCGATGGTCTTTGGTTAATTGTTCCAATGTATTGTCAAGCAAGCGATAAACACGTGAATCGCCAACATGAAAAATATGTGCGGTGTTTGATTTAACGACTATAGCGCTAAATGTGCAGACATAACCGCGGTCTTTACTTTCAAAGCGATATTGACTTTGCTGGGTTTGAGCATGAAGCCATGAGTTGGTTGACAGCAGGACACGCTGCACTGATGTCTTAACAGACCAGGATTCAGAAGTGCAATAATAATCTTCTAAAAATCCTGTCACAGCAGCGTTACTGGCAATCTGGCTGACATCACTACTGCTGATGCCGTCAGCTAATGCAATGACAATGCCTTTTGAACTAAGTAATGGTTCAGTGGGAATGTAAATGCCGTGAAAATCCTGATTGATTTCCTTACGGCCTTTGTCGGATTGTTGTCCGGAAGTGATTTTTAATTGATTAGACATAATATAAAAAATCCTCAGCCCAAAGCAGGGCTGGGATTACAGTTACTCAATAACAAACCTTACTTTAAATTACGTGCGGGGCTTGTTCTTACATGTGTGTAATACAATGGTAGTGCAACAAACACAAAACCACCAACTAAATTACCTAATGCGGTTGGTAATTCATTCCAGAGTAAATATTGTGCAATAGTGAAATCTCCTCCCATGATCATAGAGAATGGAAATAAAAACATATTTACGATTGAGTGCTCAAAGCCCATAAAGAAGAACAGCATAACGGGCATCCACATGGCCATCATTTTACCACTTGCTGAAGTGGAAATTAAGGCACCAACAACCCCCATCGAAACCATCCAGTTACATAACATTCCACGAATAAAAATGGTTATCCAGCCATCAAGACCATGCGCTTGATAGCCCAAAGTTCTGGCTTCACCGATACTTCCTACTTTTGCTGCCAGAACACCGCCGTCAGTATTATATCCATAGGTCAGGATAAAGGACATCATAAAAGCGACTGATAAAGCCCCGGCAAAGTTACCGACAAACACCAGGCCCCAGTTTCTTAATACCTGATTGAATGTGACTCCCGGTCTTTTATCAATGAGGGCCAGAGGTACAAGCGTAAAAACACCAGTTAATAGATCAAATTTCATGAGGTACAACATAATGAAACCAACCGGGAATAATACGGCACCGGCCAGAGGTGATCCGGTTTTTACAGCAACCGTGATAGCGAATATGGCTGCAAGTCCCAAAATTGCTCCTGCCATAAATGCACGAATCAATGTATCTTTAGTCGACATGTAAATTTTTGATTCTCCCGAATCAACCATTTTTGTGACAAATTCACTTGGTTCTAAATAAGACATAAAATATTCCTCATAAAGTTTTTTGATTGAAATTATTAAATACATATAACGTAAGCAATAATCAGGCCAGGATTTAATTTCTTTGTAAGCGCCTGATTTGTAAATATTTAGGAGGGGTGTTGTGATAGCGTGTTGCTAAATTGTAGAATTTTTTTCACCAAAAATTATCATAAACTGCCATGTTGTTTAAAAATGTATCTTTATAGTGCGTTCGAGTGTTTGGAAGATCAGCATAATTTGTGCAGATTGTTTTATCGTGTATTCTTTACTACTATTAAATTTAAAAAGCAAAATAATTTCCTGTCAATCACTTACTTATTTTTCATGAATCATCGGTGTTCTAAAACTTAACGACCTCAGGATCTGGAAATATGCATTTGAATAAATATATACAATACTTGCTAGCGGCTTGTTTGTTGATAAATCTGTCTGTAAGTCAGGCTTTGGAAACTGCGCCGGTTGTTCAAAAGACAGCAGTACGATATTTTTATCTTGATGGTGTTGTTGAAGCTATCAGGAAAACCACTATCTCTGCCCAGACCCCTGGTGAGATTAAGGAAATTCTATTTGATGTTGATGATTATGTTGCCAAAGACAGCATCATTCTTTCTTTAAAAGATACAGAACAACGGGCCAATGTCAAAAAGGCAGAAGCGGCCATTAAAGAGGTCAGGGCACTCAACCTGAAAGCCAGTCAGGAATATGAACGGATAAAAACCATCTATGAAAAAAAGGTGGTATCCAAATCTTCTATGGATGAGGCAAGAGCACAACTGCATGCAACCAATGCCAGATTGGATGCAGCACAGGCAGGACTAACCCAGGCACAGGAACAGCTCAACTATACTCAGGTAATGGCACCCTTTAGCGGTATTGTTATTCAGCGACATGTTGAACCTGGAGAGATTGTCCAGCCGGGTACACAGCTTATGACAGGTATTTCACTGGATCATTTACGAGTTAATGTGGATGTGCCGCAAAGTCTGATCAATAAATTACGCCAATTTGCTAAAGCTGCAATTATGCTTCCGGAAACAGGCCAGGTTGTTGCTGCACATAATATCACCATCTTTCCTTTTGCTGACCCATTCACTAATACGTTTCAGGCACGCCTTGATCTCCCCGTCGGGATAAAGCAGTTATTTCCCGGTATGTTTGTCAAGGTCTCACTGGTAACGGGAGAGAAGCAGAAATTAGTGGTGCCGTCTAAGGCGGTTGTCTATCGCTCTGAGGTGACGGGCGTTTATGTTATCGCTGAGGATGGAAAAATTGGTTTCCGACAAATTCGCAGCGGTGGTCAAAATGGGGAAGAGACTATCATAGTCCTTGCAGGTTTGGATGAAGGAGAACAGGTCGCGTTAGATCCCATAGCGGCAGGTGCATTATTGATCAAGCAGCGTAAAGATGGACAATAAGGAGAACCAAGGTGAGTAAACTGGGTATCTCTGGTCAGACAGCCAAAATATTTCTTACCACACAGATAACACCATTATTAGCTCTAGTAGGTGTTTTAATCGGTCTGTTTGCAGTTATGGTTACTCCCCGAGAGGAAGATCCGCAGATTAACGTTACTTTTGCTAATGTATTTATTCCTTTTCCAGGTGCTACAGCCTCACAGATAGAGCAGCAGGTTACAAAACCGGCAGAACAGGTGCTATCGGAGATTGTCGGTATAGAAAATGTTTATTCTTCGTCTATGCCCGGTATGGCGGTTTTAACCATACGTTATAAAGTCGGTGAAAATCGTACCGATGCTATTGTGCGTTTATACAATAAGGTTTTTTCCAATGAAGACTGGCTGCCGCAGAACCTCGGTGTTGGTCGTCCAATAATCAAACCTAAGGGTATTGATGATGTTCCTATAATATCTGCGACACTCTGGTCTCGTGATGTAAAAAAAGGTGCTTTTGAATTGAGTCAAATAGCCCATGCTATCGAGGCTGAACTTAAGCGTGTATCCGGTACACGAGACATCTATACTATTGGCTCTGCGGATCGTGTGGTACATGTCGTTCTTGACCCGCAGGCACTGGCAGCCTATCACATTGAAATTAATGATTTGTCTAATGCATTACGTGCAGGTAACCAGACCCGGGATAACCTGAAAATTACCACTGACAACCGGGAAATCCTGGTTCAGGCGGGTACGTTTATGACAACCCCTCAGGAAATCAGTCAGCTGGTGGTTGGTGTGTTTGAAGGAAAAGCTGTTTTTCTTTCAGATGTTGCTCAAATTGATGATGGTTTTGATCTTCCTGCCCAATATGTCACTATTTCTCCTGGTATCTCTGCCGCTCACGCCGGAATAGATCTTGAAAGCACTCGTCCTGCTGTGACGATTGCCATTGCCAAAAAACCGGGCAGCAACGCAGTTGAAATTGCAGAAAATGTTATCCAGCGTCTGGAGCAAATTAAGGGAACCTTCATTCCCGATGATGTTGAAGTCACCATTACTCGTAACTACGGTAAAACAGCCAATGAAAAATCCAGTAAACTCATCCATAAGTTAATTATTGAAACAATTGCTGTGGTCTTACTGGTTATTTTTGCACTGGGATGGCGTGAAGGCCTGATTGTCGGTGCGGCTGTTGCCGTCACCTTACTGGTCACACTGTTTGCTTCCTGGGCTTATGGCTTTACTTTAAACCGGGTTTCACTCTTCGCATTAATTTTTTCTATTGGTATTCTGGTGGATGATGCCATCGTAGTCGTTGAAAATATACATCGACACATGGCCATGGGCAAACAAAAGCTGATTGATTTGATTCCTGTCGCTGTTGATGAAGTTGGCGGGCCAACTATTCTGGCCACTTTTACTGTTATTGCGGCGCTGTTACCTATGGCCTTTGTTTCAGGCTTAATGGGGCCGTATATGAGTCCTATCCCGATAAATGCCAGTATGGGTATGCTTGCATCACTTATTATTGCCTTCGTATTTACACCCTGGCTAACCAATATTATGTTAGCTAAAGTTCATTCAAATCATGATGCTGCACATTCAGATAATAGCAAAAATGATAAGCTCAGTGTTTTTTTCACTCGTCTGATGTCACCTTTTCTACAGGGTCGTGCGGGTAAACGTAATCGCTGGCTATTATTGCTGGGTATATTTTTATTGATTGCAGTTGCTCTAATGATGGTCGCTAATAAAACCGTTGTTTTAAAAATGCTGCCTTTTGATAATAAATCAGAACTTCAGGTGGTGCTTGATATGCCGGAAGGTTCGAGTTTAGAGCAAACCAGTCGTGTACTGCATGAAATCGGTGGTTTTCTGGATACCGTTAATGAGGTCACTGATTATGAAGTCTATGCGGGAACAGCTTCACCTATCAGTTTCAATGGCCTGATTCGTCAATATTATTTACGTAAGGGTGCTAATGTTGGCGATATTCAGGTTAATTTGATTGATAAACAGCTGCGAGAGCGAAAAAGCCATGAGATTGCGCTGGCAATACGACAACCCATTCAGACCATTGCCAGGAAATATTCCGGTAATGCCAAGATAGTTGAAGTACCTCCCGGTCCACCAGTACAGGCTCCTATTGTGGCTGAAATTTATGGTCTGGATTATGCCGGACAGATCCGTGAGGCAAAACAAATCCGTCAATTATTTGAAAAAACGCCGGATATTATTGATATTGATGACAGCATCGAATATCCTTCGACCAAATTTACTGTCATTGTCGATCGCCAGAAGGCTTCTTTACTGGGTGTTAGTCAGTCTTCTATAGTACAGGCACTGGCTACGGTATTAAACGGGGCTGATGTGACCTATATGCATGACCGGCATCTTAAATATCCGGCACCAGTTCGTCTGGAATATTCTGAAATTGATAAGGCTGATCTGGAACAGGTGCTGGCTCTGCGAGTACGCTCTATAAGTGGAAAACTGGTTCCTTTACTGGAACTGATTCAACTACAAAAAGGCACTCGTGAGCACAATATTTATCATAAAGATCTCTTGCCTGTGGTCTATGTGACGGCTGATATGGGTGGGGAGGTGGATAGCCCTTTATACGGTATGTTTGAGATTTCTGATGCATTGAAAAACAATAATGCACTGGCCCAATATTTTATCGAACAGCCTGAAAATTCTTATGAATATAATCTTAAATGGGATGGGGAATGGCAGATAACCTATGAAACTTTTCGTGATATGGGCATTGCCTATGCCGTGGGCTTGTTAATGATATACTTGCTGGTTGTTGCTCAATTCCGTTCCTATCTGGTACCACTGGTTATTATGGCGCCGATTCCTTTAACCATTATCGGTATCATGCCCGGGCATGCTTTACTGGGCGCACAGTTTACAGCAACCTCTATGATCGGTATGATTGCTCTGGCGGGTATTATTGTGCGTAACTCAATTTTATTGGTCGATTTTATTAACCAGCTGGTCGGTGAAGGAATTGCATTGCATGATGCCGTTGTTCAGTCTGCTGCAGTAAGAGCCAAGCCCATTATATTAACCGGGATTGCGGCAATGATTGGTGGTTTTTTTATTATTGATGATCCAATTTTTGGTGGTCTGGCTATTTCCCTGATTTTTGGTTTGCTGGTATCTACCTTGCTAACCCTGATTGTTATTCCTGTTGTTTATTATGCTGCAATGGAAAAGTCTGATTTATGAAAAAGCTGTTGACGCTTATAATTTTTCTAAGTAGCTTTCTTTTTACAATTGTTAACTGTCCGGCACAAGACTGGAAAACACAGGTTATTGAACAATTAAATGGCGGGGCAGCACTGGTTCAAAACCCGTCCGGTCATATAGTTTTTTCCCATAATGCCGATAAACAGCTGGTGCCGGCGTCTATTCTTAAAGTGGCAACAGCAAGTGCAATTTTATCTCATTTAGGGGAAGACTATCGTATTCCTACAGAATTTTACCTGACATCTGATAATTATCTGGCCATTAAAGGATTTGGTGATCCCACACTGGTATCAGAATCTTTGGCACAAATAGCTCAACAGCTAAAAAAGCACATAAAAGAGCCCGGAAAGCTGCAAGGTTTCTGGCTTGACAGCAGTTTTTTTAAACCCCGGCTTAAAGTTCATGGTCAGTCAAACTCTGATAATCCTTATGACTCATCCATTGGCGCTTTGGTTGCCAATTTTAATACTATTCATATCCGTAAATCCAAAACGGGAGTGATCAGCAGTGCAGAGAAGCAAACACCACTGACAGCAACCGCCGTTCAACTAGCCGAAAAACTTCCGCCTGGTAAACATCGAATTAATATCGGCAAAGATCCTGATCAGACATTGCGTTATTTTTCAGAACTATTGCAGGCTTTTTTAAAAGCAGAAAAGATTGAAATTCCACTTCATATTATTAATAAACCTATCCCTGTAGATTCGATAAAATTATTTACTCATCAATCTCAAGCTGTTTCTGATATCATTGAGCGCTTATTTAAATTTTCCAATAACTTAATTGCTAATCAATTACTTATTATTTTAGGTGGTAAACAGAAAGGGCCGCCAGCTGATATGGATAAAGGGAAACAGGTATTAACCGATTTTCTGATTAATACCATAGGGATAAACAATTTTACCCTCAAAGAGGGTTCGGGCTTATCACGAAAAAATCATATCAGTGCGGCTGAGATGATGAAAGTACTGATTCATTTTCAGCGCTATCAGAATTTATTGAGACTTGATCAAAAGCATTTTCTGGCAAAAACCGGAACGCTAAAGGGAATTTCCACTTACGCAGGCTACATGCTTTTGCCCTCAGGGGAAAACTATCCATTTGTAATCTTATTGAATAAAGCCAGGCGTTATAGTGACCGGATGAAAGTCGCAGAATTATTATATCGTTCATTAGATGATGAAAGCTTGTATTGACATTGTTAAGACCTTGGAGGACACTTTAAGGTAATGGAATAAGATAAGTTTTGTGAAGTAATCTATGTCAAAAAAACACATCCTGATTGTTTATGGCGATCCTTCTTTGCAGCAATCAATTGCTAAATATCTGGAAATTTCTGGTTATACAGTAGCTTGTGTTAATGATATCATAGGTTTTGATGATTATATGCTGCAGCATAAGGTTGATATGCTTATTATTGATCAGATGATGCCCGGTGATGAAGGTTTGACTATCATTAAACAGACACGGGCTTCGGGGCATAATATTCCCATTTTAATGATCTCATCCTTTGCTGAGAATGCTGACAGGCTTATCGATGCAAAAAATGGGGTTAATGATTATTTAGCAAATCCGCCAAATCTTATACAACTACGGGATCGGGTTAGAGCTTTATTGAAATAAATTGAATTGAGGTGATAAACAATGAATACTAAAGTTTTAATATTAATTTCTTTCTTTTTTACTTCACTGGCATATGCACACCCAAATCATATGAGCTTTGAAAATGTCACTCATGACAAGTCTAAGATTCACAACTTGCCCGTTGACTCGAAAGTCTTAAAACTTAATTCTATGGATGAAAAACATGGCCAGGATGATATTGTGCCATGCACAGAACAACACCAGATGACACCCTGCAAAAAAGATTAGTATTTACAATAAATCCTAATAAAACATTATGTTGGGCTGTACTTATAAACTCTTTCTATATTACCATGTAGTTCTATTGCTATACCTTTTCTAATTGTCTGTTGCTTATCGCGGTTGCCTGTTTTGTGTTTTCAGTGCATAATGTCCAGTCTTTTTGTAGGGCTTTTAGTCCGGATGAGTTAAGGTTGGTATGGAAAAAATCACAATTATTGGTGCCGGCAATGTAGGCGCTCATGCAGCGGTTTCTGCAGCCACGCTTGAACTGGGTGATATTGTATTACTTGATCAGGATGCCGATTTAGCCAAAGGTAAAGCAATCGATATTACCCAATCCATGGCACTTAATTATAATGATGTGATTGTCATAGGAACCGGTGATTATAAAGACACTGCAGACTCTGATGTGGTCATTATTACTGCCGGTGTTTCCCGTAAGCCTGGTATGTCACGTGATGATCTGCTTGATATTAATGCAGAGATTCTCGAATCCATTGTCAAACAGGTCATACAATATTCCCCTGAATGTATCTTAATTATTGTTACTAACCCGGTTAATACCATGGTGCAGTTAGCCTATGAAGTCAGTGGCTTCAGTAAAGAGCGGGTTATCGGCATGGCTGGCATTCTTGATGGCGGACGCTTTAAATATTTTATTGCCAAAGAATTGAATGTTGGTGCCAGTGAAGTCATGACTATGGTACTCGGTGATCATGGGGAGCTCATGGTGCCCCTGGAAGATCACTGTCAGGTTAATGGCCAGCCTATTGCAGAGCTAATGCCGCGAGAGCGTATTGAGAAGATTGTCAAGAAAGTACAACATGCCGGTTCTGAAATTGTTAATCTTCTAAAAACAGGTTCGGCCTATTTTGCACCGGGGCTTGCCGTTATTCAGATGGTTAAAGCAATTCTGAGAGATGAACACAAGACGCTGCCCTGTGCTGTCTATCTTGATGGAGAATATGGTGTAGAAGGTGCGTTTGTCGGTGTACCGGCAGTTCTGGGCCGCAACGGCATAGAAAAAGTGGTTGAAATTCACCTGAGTGAGAATGAAGCTGCGGCGTTTAACCTTTCAGTGGAACATATTAAAGAAAGAACCGCTGATTTGAATAATAAACGAAAGTAAAAACCTTCTTCTAAAGTTAGTTAAAACAATCAAATAGAGTCTATATCTAAAATATATATTAAGTATTTGCTCATGAATATAAATTGATTTTAGTCGGTTTTTTTAGTATATTACATAATTCTTAAATATTACGATTTATAGATGAACAGCCATCAAAATAACAATCCCAAGAATACTAAGACAGAAAATGAAGTCACATTAACGATAAATGGCAGACAGATCACTGCACCATCCACCTTGTCTGTTATTCAGGCTCTCTGGCATGCCGGTTATCCCCGGGTTGAGGGAGTAGGCTGCCTTGATGGTGTTTGCGGTTCCTGTCGCGTTATGGTGCGACATGCAGGGGCATCTGAACTTGAAATGGAGTTGGGATGTCAGTTGCTGATAGAAGAAGGCATGGATGTCTTTTTTCAGGTCTTTGATACACCTTCCCAACATAACTACAAGCTGTCAGAAATTAATACCTCCTGGGATGTCCAAACAGAATTTCATCGAATTTTTTCAGAAGCAGAAAAATGTCGTCATTGCCATGGTTGTAATAAAGCCTGCCCGAAAGGCATTGATGTTGAAACGGGTGTTGATCTAGCAGTAAAAGGCCGTTTTCGTGAATCAGGCGAGCTTTTTGTTGAATGTGTAATGTGTAATCTGTGTATGACCGGCTGTCCCGAATTTATTGACCCCAACCATGTGGGCTTATTTGCTCGTCGCGTTACGGGGTATTTTCATACCCGACCGTCCAATTTAATTAATCAGCTTGAGGCAATTCGTACCGGTGAATTGACTGTCAATACTGATGACGGGCAGCAGTCATGAGCTCTAAAGCTAACAACAACGGTATTTCATACCAGCAGGCTCTGGAAACTTATCTTAATAAGAATGAATTTCCCGCCGCTGAATTATCCATTGATGAAACTTCTCTATTAGAAGAATTTCATCCTGACCATCGTCAGGAAACCATCGAAACGCTACAGGTTGGTCCCAATAAGGGAGAGCGCTGTCATACCCAGATTGCCCGTTTTTTACAGGCAGATTCCCGTATAGATGCGGCTGATCTGGCGGGTGCACGGATTCAAAAAACCGATGTCCTGGTGATTGGTGGTGGTGGAGCAGGCTGTGCCGCAGCCCTGACCGCAGCTGAATCCGGAGCAAAAGTTATTCTGGCAACCAAATTACGTCTGGGTGACAGCAATACGGTGATGGCGGAAGGCGGTATTCAGGCTTCTATTGAAAAAGGAGACACGCCACAGGCTCATTATAACGATACCTACAAAGCCGGACATAAAAAGGGTAAAAAAGAGCTGATCAAAAAACTGGTTATGGATGGCCCGGAAACTATTCGCTGGCTTATTCAGCAGGGTATGCAGTTTGATCTAAACAAATTTGGAGATTTGCTGACCCGTAAAGCCGGTGGTACATCTGCTAATCGAGTAGTCTATTTTCGTGATTATACCGGTCTGGAAATGATGCGGTCCTTGCGTGAAGCCGTTGTAAACAACAGTGATATCGATGTCTGGGATTATAGCCCGGCAGTTGAATTATTAAGTAATGAATCCGGTCATTGTGCCGGAGCCATTATTTCAAAACTTCAAAATGGCCGCTATGTACAAATTAAAGCGCGTGCAGTCATTATCGCAACGGGCGGCATTGGCCGGGTTCATTTAAACCAGTTTCCGACTTCTAATCATTTTGGTGCAACCGGTGACGGCCTGGTACTGGCTTATCGATTGGGCGCTAAGCTCAGAGACCTGGATTCATTTCAATATCATCCAACTGGTGTTGCTTATCCACAACATTTATCCGGAACTTTAATAACCGAAGGCCTGCGTTCTTCTGGTGCCTATATGATCAATGCCCTGGGTGAACGTTTTGTTGATGAACTTAAACCCAGAGATATTGTTGCCGCGGCAATTATCAGAGAGTGCAGAGAAGGCAGAGGGGTTGGTGAAGGCTGTGTTGAGGGAGTCTGGCTTGATACCGCAGGTCTTGAAGCACGAAATCCCGGGATCTTAAAACAACGTTTCCCTAAATTGGTGCAACTGGGTCTGAAGAGCCAGATAGATATTACTAAAACACCTATGTTGATCTACCCAACCCTGCATTATCAAAATGGCGGTGTGGTTATTGATGAAAATGGACTCTCCTCTGTTCCCGGCCTGTACTGTGTTGGTGAAGTCAGTGGCGGGATTCATGGTCGAAATCGCCTTATGGGTAATGCGCTGCTGGAAATTATCAGTTTTGGCAGAAGAGCGGGTGGCATTGCAGCTGCTCAGCGTAAGAACAGAGGGCATAAGCAGATCAGCATTGATCACATCAGTAATCTTCGTCGTGAATTAATGCAGCATGGTATGCCAATGACAACCAAATCACCTATTCTTTTTCCAGAATATGCTCAGTATGACGCAACAACAGAAAAGGTGAATAATTTTGGAGTTTGTGACTTATGAATGAAGTGCTGCTCCACTTAAATTCAATGGGTAATAACCTGGCTAGCTGGTTAAGCATTTTTGGTGGTCTTGGCCTGAAAAAAGCCCTGTCTGATCCGGATAGTATTATTCCCCTGATTCAGGATGCTGGTTTACGTGGTCTTGGCGGTAGTGGTTTTCCAGCCTGTAAAAAATGGCAGTTTGTTGCCGATCAACAAGCAAATCCTGATAAATATCTGATTTGTAATGGTAATGAAGATGAACCCGGAACGTTTAAAGATGCCTATCTGCTGGCAGAAACGCCTCATCAGATCATCGAAGGGGCATTAATCGCCGCTGTTGCAAATCAAATCAATAAAATTGTTTTTTATATTAATCCGGAACAAACAAAGTCACTGGATAATATCCGCAGCGCCGTGGAGCAATGGCAGCAAAATGACTTATTTGCACAAGTTGAAAAGGTGCTCGATAAACCATTGAGTATTCGGGTCATGGAGAGTTCAGGCCACTATATTGGTGGAGAAGAAACTGCTGCAATTGAATCGGTAGAGGGCAATTTTCCTTTTCCCCGGGGCAAGCCTCCATTTCCAGCGGTATCGGGTGTACATGGTTGCCCAACATTGATAAATAATGTCGAAACACTGGCCAATGTGTCTCATATTTTAAGAAATGGTGCTAAATGGTATCAGGATTTAGGACGTGGTGAATCCACCGGAACAAAAATTTACTGTTTAAGTGGTGATGTTTTGAATCCCGGCGTTTATGAATTACCCATGGGGACACCCTTATCAGAACTGATTTATACCTATGGCGGGGGAATGCTGCTGGGCAAGAAACTCAAAGCAGTATTTACCGGTGGCGCATCAAGTAGCATATTAACCCCTAAAGATCTGGATGTGCCTCTGGATTTTGACTCTGTTCGGGAACGGGGTTCAAGTCTGGGCACTGGTGCTATGATTGTTGTTTCAGAAGGTACCGGCATCGTTAAACGTGTGACTGAGTATGTTAATTTTTATGCTCATTCATCTTGTGGACAATGTCCTCCCTGTAAAACTGGAACATTTTATATCTCACAATTGTTAAATAAAATCGATACCGGACAGGCCAGTACGGTTGATCTGGAGTCATTGGTAGAGTTGTGTAAAATACTGCCGGGTAGCGGACGTTGCCATTTACTGGATGGCGCTATAAAAATTGTTGATAGCTCATTGCACCATTTTATCGATGAATACAAAAGTTCTTTAAAAGCATAACTTGCTGTTTATTGACATAGAGCAAGTATAAAAACATCAAAATATTGAATAATTACAAGTTGAATTGTTAAAAATTCAGGAAAATTTATGACGCAGGAATCTGATAAGATGAGTGATCAAGAAACTAAGTCTCAAAGTACGTCTCAAGGTTTGTCACAAGACAGTCCTCAAAAAATTGAAGAGCATATCGTTGAGATTGTCAGTGATTCGGGTGAAGGTGCACAGAAATGTGGACAAACATTCGGTGTTATTGGCGGTAAAATGGGTAACGGAATCTGGACCGTAGAAATTATTCCAGCTGAAATCCAGCCTCCTGCACGTACGCCTGCGGGCGGTAGTGGTAACCGTATTCGTGTTGGTTCTAAAATTATGACTAACATGGGTAATGAAGCTGATCTGGTTGTCGGTTTTAATGAACAGGTTCTCTATGCCCGTATTGCCAATGGCGCCTATAAAGACGGTACTATTGTTTTATTAGAGAACAAATGGGCAACTGATCCGCAAGAAAAAATTCGCGATGAATATGCCTTTGCTGTTGATGAGTTTCGTAAAAACGGTCTGATTGTCCATGAATTACCCTTAGAACAAGAATGCCTCAAGATTGTGAGTAATGCCCGTAAGGGTAAAAATATGTTCGTTCTGGGCATGCTCTGTCGTATCTACAATCGTGATACCGAGTTGGGTCTGAACGAAATTCATAATGCCTTTAAACATAAAGGCGAAAAAATTATCAAACCTAATCAGGATCTATTTAAAGCGGGTTATCAATTTGCCAAAGATAATCTTGACTATTTTTATGATATTGAACCTTATGAGGGTGCTGAAGAAAATTTGAAAAGTGTTGTTGTCACCAATGGTAATACGGCTGTAGGACTGGGCGTAATGGCTGCTGGTATGGAGATGATTTCCATGTATCCTATTACGCCGGCGACTTCTGCTTCTCACTATGTTGCTGAAGTTTTTGATGATGTTGGTGGTTTTGTGCATCAGGCAGAAGATGAAATTGCGGCAATCGGCTTTGCAATTGGTGCATCCTATGCTGGCAAAACTGCTTGTACTATTACTTCCGGACCCGGTATGGCACTAAAAACCGAAATGATTGGTTTGGCCGTCATGGGAGAAATTCCCCTGGTTATTGTTGATGTGCAGCGGGGTGGACCATCTACTGGCCTGCCGACTAAGGTTGAACAATCAGATTTGCTGGCAGCACTTTATGGTGAGCCCGGTGATGCACCCAAAATTGTTATTGCTGCCACGACGATTCCTGAGTGTTTTGAATTTGTCATTATGGCGCGAAAATTAGCAGAAGAATTCAGAACGCCTGTTATTATGCTCACTGATGCCAATCTGGCAACTGGGGTGCAGCCCTGGCTCAGGCCAGAGATAAAAGAAGAATGGTTTTCTCCGCCGATTGATCAGTCTCCCTGGGATAAAAAAGTTCCCGCTTATGATTGGGATGAACAAACCGGTCTGTCACAAAGACCCATTCCAGGACAGCCTGACGGTATGTATGTTTTAACAGGCTTATCTCATACCACAAGAAGTAAGGTATCTTATAATTCAGATACCAATCAGGTTACTTCTGAGCATCGCAGCCGTAAGATAGCAGCGCTGCAAAGTACTCTGAAACCACCAGTTATTCATGGCGTCTCTTCGCAAGAGCAAGAAGGCGATTTATTAGTTGTCGGATGGGGTTCAACGATTGGTGCAATTGAAGAATCAATTGATATTCTCAGAGAACAGGGGCATAAGATTGCCTGTCTGCATCTGCGTTTCTTATCACCGCTTGAACCAGGCTTGAAAGCTATTTTCAGCCGCTACAAAAAAGTGATGACTATTGAAATTAACTATAGTGATGATCTTAATGCACCAATGATTAATGATGAAAACAGACGTTATGCACAATTAGCCAATGTCCTTCGTGCACAGTTTGTGGTTGATATTGACTGCTGGTCAGTTGTTTATGGACACCCGTTACAACCGGGTATGGTGACTGAAGAACTTAGTAAGCGTCTTGACGCTGTTAACGCATAACACCGCTAATAGAGCGTCGGGAAGGAGATATTATGTTTGGTATTAAAGCAGATTGGTCGTTAGAAGTTTTTGAACGTTATTTTACACTGG
>Ga0209013_10001296_pt1 | contig 23013 bp, 29 predicted proteins | sample Cruoilmetagenom2_FD_187291 | JGI IMG/M metagenome (GOLD analysis project Ga0209013, IMG submission 187291) | Oil polluted marine microbial communities from Coal Oil Point, Santa Barbara, California, USA - Sample 2 (SPAdes) (version 2) | ecosystem: Environmental > Aquatic > Marine > Oil seeps ... | reverse complement strand
GTGGCTCATCCGTCAGCCCAGCAGTTGCCGTCGCAGCGCCTGCTGCACACCGTCTCCAATGCCGATGTACTCCCGAACATAGGCGTCCACCGAGCCGCTCAAGGTGACCATCTCATCTCGGGCCGCGGTCAGGTAGGAGGGCTCAACTCTCAGGAGCCGCTCGAATTGCTTCCTGGTGTCGCGATCGAGTGGTCGTCCCATGTCTTCCAGCCTGCGGGCCCATCGGTCCATGATCTCGTTTGCCTGGTGATTGAGGATGGCGTTCGATTTCAGATAGTCCTTCTCGACATCCCGCCATGCCACGCCAAGTAGCGACAGCAACAGAGCCGCGGCGACGCCCGTTCGATCCTTACCGGCCGTGCAATGGAACACCAATGGCCGGGCGTCTGGATCGGCTACCAGTTCGATCAGGTCCCTGTACTTCGTCGCATGTTCCCGGACGAGGTTGCGGTAGACATCTTCGAAGGGAGGGAAATCGGCGGGATCGAACGTTTGGAAGAATCGCCCGGCGACGGAGTTTCGGTCTCCGGGCGTGATCGGGAACGCGTGGTACGTCACAGAGGCGGGGAGTCGATTGGGGTGGAGGGCGGCTTCGGTCTCGGAGCGAAGGTCGATCACGGTGCGGATTCCGAGATCTTCGAGTCGTGCGAGATCGGAGTCGGTGAGAGCCGATAGCTCACCGGATCGGTAGACCTCGCGTTCGACGACCCGGGAGCCGTTCGTTGAGCGGAGGCCTCCGAGGTCACGGAAGTTTCGTTGTCCTTCGAGTATGGCCTCGGGTTGATCTAGGCGAACCATCGTGCCAATCCGGATCGTCTCAGGTTCGCGGTCGGCCGCATGGGGAATGGATCTCGGCGAGAGCGAACGGGTCGGGTTTCGAATGCGGGGATTGCGGTTTCGGGCATTTGGTTCACTGCTCGGTTCGGGTCGGTCGCTGATTGACGAATCGGGCTATTTCGGTAGCCAGATGGTCGGCGTTGTCGTTGTTACCGGTGTCGTCGATGAAGGCGTGGTTGGCGTTCTTGTAGACGATGAATTCGACTCCGACTCCGGAGTCGTCGAGGGCCTCGGCGTATGCCAGAGATGTCACTCTCAGACCGTCCAACTCACCTACGGCGATGAGGGCTTCGGGGAGTGACGGAAGATCTGCGTACATGTTCGGCGACACGTAGGGATGGTCTGACAGTCGCTTGTCTCCCAGATACAGCTTCATGACTGCTTCGAACGGGCTGGCTGCCCCAGGGAAGCTCTTCCGGATGCCCCCGAACGTGTTGTCGATCGCCGGATAGATGAGGACTTGTCGTCCGATCGACACATCCCGTCGGTCATTGGCCATGGCCGTGAGAACTGCGGCGATGTTGCCACCGGCGCTGTCACCACCGACGGTGACTCTGCCGGGATCGATCCTCAGCTCGTCCGCGTGGCCGATCGCCCACTGCAGTGCCTTGTAGGAGTCTTCGATCCCGGTGGGGAACTTGTGTTCCGGGGCGAGGTGGTAGTCAACAGAGATGACGACGCAGTCAGCCTGGTCGGCGACGCCCTTGCAGAAGTCTTCGACCGCGTCGATGGATCCGCCGAACCAGCCACCACCATGGTGGAACATCATCAAGGGCCGCGTCGCATCACCGTCGGGGGTGTACACGCGGATGCGAAGATCATCGGCGTAGCCTCCGATGGTTCGGTCCTCCCATCGAACGGTTCTCCGTGTGATGTCTCGGCTCTCTCCTCCCATGCCGCTCCTGATCTTCTTCAAGTTCATTCGGAAGAGGATCTTGATCAGGAAGGCCGGCATCCGAGCGAATGTCTTCATCATCTCGGCGTTCGGGTCGGTCTCCTCAGGACCCAGGTCGATTTCGACGTACTTCACATTTGGGCTCCAGTCGCGTCGTGCATGGTCGCAGGTCCGTTGGGTGTCTGACGCCTCGGCGAGATATCGAACTGTATTGCGATCATCACTGGTGTTGTTGCTCGGTATGTTCGTCGGCTGATCTCGGTGAATCCGGAGACTCGGGGATTGCTCTGAAGCGTCTGGAGAGGACGACGAACCACGTGATGGTCAGTCCCGCGGCAAACAGGGTGTCTGCTGCGAAGTGGGCGCCGACTACAACTCTGCTCAGGGCGCCGATGAGTCCCCAGGTCAAGGCGAGGGTGAGGATCGTGTTGAACACGGTCCTGGATCGAGAGAAGAAGAGGGCGATCGGAAGGACGCTGAAGCTGAATGCTGTGTGGCCTGAGATGAATGAGTGGTGACCGTTGTTCCCCTGCGGCAGGTACCACGGTGTGAACAGCAACCGGTCTCCCGCCTCGAGGATGTCTCGGTAGGTCCATCGGCCCCACGGAACCTTGATCATCCAGACGGTGAGGATGCCTGCGATGAGCGGCAGGGCAACGGCGACCTTGGATGCGGGCCGCAGGCTTTCGAGACGCTCTCTGCCCGCGAAGCGCAGCGCCACCTGCATGAGGAGGACAATCGCGATCGTGCCACCCAGGACGATGCCCGGATTCGGATCCGCCTTCGCTTGAAGTCCCGTTGCGTCGGCCATGAAAGCGAGCGCCATGAGCACGGTCAGGAGAAGGAGACCGGCTGAAGCGAGCGCTTGTCTGGCTCCCTGGCTCGGCCGAGAGAGCCGGAGGAGGATGCTGCCGCCTATGGCTCCCAGGAATGCTGCGGGCATCTGCCCGTAGCATTCGAGGAAGTCCGCCCACCCTGAGTGCGGGTTGTAGAGGGCGTCGGAGATCGCCTCGTCGGTGAACGCGAAGATGATCGCGAGCACTGCCCACAGTGCAAGTCCCGCCCAGATGAGCGTGCGGTATGCGGATCGGCGTGGAGTAAAGGTGGTCATCGGCTCTCCGTGGCCTTGTACGAGAGTCCGTGTCCGTGTGCGAAGAGCGGATCCTCGGTTCCCGGTACATCCTCGTCACTGCGGACGACCCCGCGCATAGAAGCGGGCATCTCGACCGGGAGCTTGCCCGACGGTGAGAATCGGCCGAAGACCGCGTCGAGCAACACCTCGTCCCTCACACCGAAGGAGGCGAACACGGCTGCCGCCTCATCGGAGATCTCGGGGATCACAGCGGGTCGGTCGATCCGGACACTCACGACGGTCGGAACGGATTCGCAGATCCCGAGGATTCGCTTCAGCTTCCTTTTCGAAAACCTGAGATCACCCTCGGCGAAGAAGAGTGAGAGGATCTCCTTGCGGATCTTTCGCTCCGTCGGCGCAGCGGTGCTGATGATCGCGAGGTCTGCCTTCTTAGGAGAAGAGACAACGTCGCCGTAGCGTGCAGCAGTCTTCCTGTCGACGCCACGCACATACAACCTTCGTCGACCTGTGGCGGGGAGAGTCGCGACACCAGCGCTGTCTTTGTTGGTGAGGAGGACCATCGAGCGTCGCTGAGCCTCGATGCCCGCGCTCGTGAAGGCGGATGTGCTGGTGGCTGCATCGGCCGCATCGGCGTCAACGTACGGATCGTCGAAGAGGCCCATCTCGAACTTGAGTCGAAGGATTCTGCGCGCCGACTCGTCGATACGCTCCTCTGCGATCTCACCGGATGCAACGAGTCCAACCATCGTCTCCGGATCCGACTGGCCGCCGAACTGGTCAACTCCGGCATCGAGTGACGTTGTGTATCGCTCGGGAATCGACAGGTGCTCGACGCCCCAGGCGGAGGCTTCCTTCACGGTGATGAAGCCGAAGACCTTCTCCGTCTCGTGCGTCATCCAGTCTGTGCACACGACGCCGTCGAATCCGAGTTCGTTTCGGAGAAGGTCGGTGACGATTTCCTTGTTGTATGCCGGTGCGACGTCCTCCGATGTCTGGCCGACGGGAATGCCGTATGACAGCATGACCTGTCGGGCGCCCGCTCCGATCGCGGCCCGGAACGGGTCCAGGTGATCGCGGAATCGTCCACCCGGGTAGAGCTGGTTCGCCCCGAAGGAGAAGTGCGGCTCTGTTCCTTCTTCCTGCGGGCCGCAACCGGGGAAGTGCTTGACCATGCACGACACGCTGTCTGGCGCGACTCCCTGATCCCCGGCTTGGAAGCCTCGCACGTAGGCTGCAGTGAGGCGGCCGACCTGCTCGAAGTTGTCGCCGAATGTGCCGCCGACGCGTCCCCATCTTGGTTCGGAGGCCACGTCTGCCATCGGGTTGAGCACCGTTCGGATGCCCATGGCTCGGAACTCCTGGCGACCGATGTCGCCAAAACCCTCAACGGTGTCCTCATCGTTGGTCGCGGCGAGGCCGAGTTGCGATGGCCACTCGCTGAAGCCCTTCTGCTTCATGCCTGCACCAGGGTTGAACCCGGCCGCGTGCCGAGGATCCGAGCTGAAGGTCACCGGTATGCCGAGCCTCGTCTGTTCCGCAAGCTTCTGCACGCGGTTGTGCCAAGCAGCCGTCGCAGTCGGCTCCGGTGCCATCAGGAGATTGAAGTGGTTGATACGACGGGCAGTGACCATCTCGGTCAGATTGGCCGACCCCCACGTGACTCGACTGTCGATGCCGTCCTTCCCGTTGACCATCACGGGGGTGTGGAACATGAGGCCGACCTTCTCCTCGACGGTCATCTGGGAGAGGATGTCCTCAACACGATCCTCGATCGGGGCCCGGCGGTCCTCGTAGATGTCGAGGCGTCCGTTCCCGTTCAGGTCTCGGAACGGCTCACCATCGACGTCGAGCAGTGGAGCCGACTCGCCGAGAGTCACCTCAGATGGCTTGGTTTGCTTTGTCCGTCTCATCACCAACTCCGTGGTCGATTGTCGAACCACGCGGTATAGTACAGGCGTTCTGGAACACATGCACTATACGTTGCTGGAGCGTTACCGATGACCCCACGCATGATCTACCAAGTACCCGAGACGCGGGAGCGGATCCTCGGCATCGCTAAGGACATCTTCGTCGCGCAAGGCTTCTTCTCAGTGACGATGACCGACATCGCCGATGCGGCCGGAATCTCGCGGACGAGCCTGTATCGCTACTTCCAGGACAAACTCGATCTTGGGCTCGCCGTCTCCCGTGAACTCCTGAGAGAGATCCCGGCTGCCTCACCCGACTATGTGGCGTCCGTTCGCGAGACGACCCCCGACGGGCTCTCGGAGGTAGAGCGTTGGATCGAACTGATGTGGGTGACGCCCGACGGCGACGACATCGAAACGTTCTTCGCCGAGTTCGATTCGTACTTCTCCGGCGAGCGGTTGCCGGAGGACTTCGTTGAGCGTTGGTCGGAGATCCTCGATGAGCTTCCGTCGCTTGCGGACTCGTTCGCGGGGGCGGTCGCCCGAGGCATCGCCGACGGAACGGTTCGGCCCGATGTCGACGCGATGACGACGGTGGCCTCGGTGACCAACGCCATGAGGGGTCTCAATCATCGCCTGTTGCTGAGGAACGAGGCGCTCGTGGAGATGCAAGGCATCGAGAACCAGGCAGTGCTCGAAACGATGAAGGACGTGATTGTCCGTGGACTGAAGGCTGACGAGACAACATGAGTGAAGTGGCAACTATGGAGCGCTCTGGATCTGGCACCGCGCGCCGAGAGAGGGCGAGCTGGGCGATCGGCCTTGAGGGCAGAACATCTTCTACGCCCTCAGCTCAACTTCATCCCGTTCGCGTTTGTCGACATCCTCGGTCTCCTCCCGGCCGCCGTCGGCACGCTCCTGCTCGTGGCCCGGCTCTTCGACGGATTCAACGATCCGATCATGGGAGCAATCGCCGACCGCACCCGCACACGCTGGGGCTGATTCTGGCCCTGGCTCATCTTCATGTCGATTCCGATGGCAGTCGGCACGGCGTTCATGTTCTTCAACCCGGGACTGTCCTACGGCGCAACGTTTGTGTACGCCCATCTCGTGTACATCGCTTGGAGCGTCATGTACACGCTCACCGACATTCGGCTGTGGGCGCTGTCGTCGGCGATGACGCGGGACACGGATGCACGAACATAGCTGATCTCGATCGGACGACTCGCATCGTTCCTCGGAATGATGGTCGCCGGCGGGCTCACGCCCGTCATCGCGAATGCGGTCTCCGAGGACCAGGGAACCGGCTACTTCGTCGCTGCCGTAATCTTCGGGCTCATCGCGGCCCCGGCAATGATGCTCGCCGGGTTCGGCACGCGAGAGCACGTCCAGGTCGACGATGAACGCCCATCGATCGCCGAGATGTGGAACGGGCTGAAAGTCAACAAGCCGCTGCGGCTGATCGTGGTGTCGAACATCCTCGGGGCGCTCACGCTCGGCTTGATGTCCGAACTTTCGTTCTTCGCCGAATACAACCTCGGAGACGACCAGCCCGCCGGAGGCCTCTTCGTCGCCATGCTCGGCGTCGTCGTCGGTGTAGCTCTGACTCCGAAGGCCACTCGCAGAATGGGGAAGATCCGCCTCGTCGCGAGGACCGGCGTTGCTCGAGCCGGGCTGCTCGGTGCTCTGTTCATGGTTGGATGGGGCAACGTCACCATCGTGATGGCGTTCGTGGTCACTCTGGACGTCCTCTCAGGCCCGTTCACGATCCATCTCTCGACGATGATCGGTGACTCCGTCGACTACACCGAGCTCGAGACCGGTGCGCGTCACGAAGGCGTCGCACTCAGCTTCCAAACGCTGATGGCATAGGTCACAGCCGGCATCGGGGCGATGGCTGCCGGTGTCGTCCTCACGGTGACGGGGTTCGTGGTGGACCAGACGCTGACCGACACCGCGCTCAACGGTATCTTCCTCGTGATGACACTCGTCCCGGCGGTCTCGGCACTCTTGTCCATCATCCCGTTCCGTTGGTACAAGCTGAACGAGGCAGAGCACGCACGTATCGTCGCGAAGCTCGGCACATCGGAGTGACGAACGTCCCCGGTGAAACCGACCTCGGCTGGTCGGGGAGGGCGCACCGCCACTCGCCTGACATCAATCTCCCACAGCCACTCTTCGGGAGCTACAGCGGCGACCTCAACCGCGTGCGCCGTGAGCGCGCAGGCGACTGCCCGCTGGCCACCACGACGTCGCGCTGGAGGCATCCGGGAGGTTCCCGACGGCTGATGCTGCGCTGTGTGTGACATGCTGAGAGAACAGGAAGAGAAGACGCATGACCGTACGCAGGGGAGCACCTGCTTGGGCGGCGGTGGCTGTCGTGCATCGTCAATGGGCTGATCGTCCTGCTCACCGGGGTGATGGCGCAGGGACCTGGAGGCGAGTACGGCGGAACCGGTGAAGGGACAGCATTGACACCGAAGCTCGTCATCGCCGCGGGAATCGTCTCTCTCACGGCAGGCCTCGTGCTTGTCTGGCTGCAATTCACCATGTCGAGCAACGAGGAACACACGGATCATCCGAGGTGATCGGTTCGACCTGGGGCTCTTGGAGGCTCTTGAGGGTGGAGAGACGAGCGACGGAGTGAAGGCACGATTACGGGCGAAGCAAGAGTCCCAAGAGGCTCGATCTCGTCGTGCCCGCTGAGAGTGGTTGGTGATCGGACTTGCGCTCAACGGGTCTCCGATGAACCCGGACCGGTCCGCCATGATTGGTGGGCGGGGTTGGGTGGGACTTCTGCCCGATGTTGGCGGGCGGGAGCCGTCAAGGGCACCGTGACAGTGTTGCGACATGACGCGTAGAGAACATTATGAGACGCCCGATGATGTGTATCTGGAGCTTGTGGATTCGGGGTTGATGTCCAGGTACGAGGAGCGGCCGTCGTATCAACGTAACGACTATCTCGGCTGGATCGATCGGGCGAAGCAGCCAGCGACGCGGCGGAAGCGACTCGATCAAATGCTCGCCGAACTCGACGAGGGTGGTGTCTGCATGAAGATGGATCATCCGCCATCGGCGCGGCGCTGACACCTGACTTCGGTTCCGGTTGCGACTTGGATCGTCATCCGGCCTGATCGTTGTTCTAAGAGCTTGTGGGTGTCTTGGAGGCTGTCATCACATGGGCGTGGGATGCCTCGACGAGTCTCCAGATGATGTCGAGCTCGTCGGTGCCGCGGGGCGTGTAGACCATGACGAGGCCCGGTTCGAAAGCGGCGGCCATCGGATGCGGTTCGGCCCAGCCGGCGTCGATGGCTTCGGTGGCGAGGTCAGCGGGAAGGAGGAGGTGCATGCTGCCGTCGGGGTGGATGTGAGCGAACTCGTGGCCGATCATCGCTTTGGTGGGGTCGAAGGGGGCGTCGGGTGTGGCGACGAGCGCCCGGGCGCCCGGCACCGAGATCCTCGTGGGTGCCTCGGCGACGTGGGGGAGGGCGAAGCAGCGTGACGCGAGCTCGGCGATGAGGCTGGGGACTGGTTCGGCGTCGAGTTGGGTGTGGGGCGGGGCTTTGTGGGTGCGGGGCCGGGGTCCTGGCCTCTGTGGCAGTGCGCCTTCGGTCATGTGGATGCCGGTTCGAGGTCGTGTTGGTCTGCTTCGTACCAGCGGGCGTTCCAGTCTTCGAGTTCGGCGAAGACCTGGCGTAGGTCGGCGCCGCGGCCGGTGAGGCGGTAGGTGCCGTGTTTGATGCCGGGTTCGATGGTGACTAGTCCCGCTTCGCGGAGATCTTCGAGGCGTTCGGTGAGGAGCCGGTGGGAGAGGCCGGGGACGGTCTTTGCAATGTCGGTGAAGCGACCGTTCCCGGCGAACAGGGCGCGCAGGATACTCGCCGTCCACCGTCGGCCGATCAGCTCGACCGCCTGCTGGAAGTACGGGCAGTAGGGGTTGTGGGGAAATTCGCTGCTCTGCGCTGTCATTGTCACCGGTCCTCGGTCCTCGGTCGGTCTCCAGGGTAGCGGAATCATCGACGTGTGGTTACGATTCGTCACATAGTTATACTAACTAACTAGAGTTATGAAACATACCTATTCCGAAGGAGTGGTAGACGATGGACGTGGTGATATTGATCGGGCGGATCCTGTTCGCCGTGTTGTTCCTGGCGTCGGGCTTCGCCCATCTTGCCCAGGCCGACGCGATGGGCGGATACGCTGAGTCATTGGGGGTGAAACCGGCTAAGCCGCTCGTGCTGGGGTCGGGTGTGTTGATCATTGCCGGCGGCATCATGGTCGCGGCCGGCATCTGGGCGGACCTCGGGTCGCTGCTGCTAGTGGCTTTCCTGGTCCCGACGGCGTTCCTGATGCACCCGTTCTGGAAGTTCGACGGCGAGCAGCAGCAGATGGAGATGCCCGCGTTCATGAAGGACATCTCGCTGGCGGGAGCGGCGGTGGCGATGTTCGGGTTCTTCCAGATGGTCGGTACCGACCTCGGATTGACGATCACGGGGCCGTTGTTCTGATGGGCGATGCTACGACTCTGGAGCAGCTCGCCGGCGAGCAATACATCCGGTTGACGACATTCCGCCGCAGCAGCGACCCGGTGCACACCGCGGTGTGGCACGTCGTCGTCGACGGCGTCCTGTATGTCCACACCGGGGATCAGACAGGGAAAGCCAAACGGCTGCGGGCGAACGGCCGGGCGGAGATCGCTCCGTCCGATGCCCGAGGCCGCACGACCGGCGGCCCGGTCCCCATGGTGGGCGCGGCACTCAACGGAGAGGACCCCCAGCGGCTCGAATCGGCGTTCCGGGACAAATACGGGTGGCAGTACCGGGCGGTGGGTGCGACCTCGGGGCTCCGCAAGAAGAAGATCGGGGAGCCGACCTACTTCGGCTTCCATCTTGGCGAGGCGACCGGGTGATGAACCCGTTCGCACGGCAAACCATGTTGGTCGAGGCGACCAACAACACGAAAGGAAGACAGGCATGACGACAGAAACACCAGCATCAGCTACGAGGACGGCCGATGGGCGGGAGGTCCCCGTTCCGGGATCGTGGAACCTCGACCCCACTCACACAACAACCACGTTCGAAGTCCGGCACATGATGATCTCGAAGGTACGCGGCGCGTTCTCGATGGCAGCCGGAACGATCGACGTCGCCGAGGATCCGACGCAGTCGACGGTCGAGGTGACGATCGACGTGGCAAGTGTCGAGTCCGGAACCGAGGATCGGGACAACCATCTGCGTTCACCCGAGTTCTTCGATGTCGAGAACTACCCACAGATGACGTTCCGCAGCACCAGCGTCGAGACTGTTGGGGACGGATACCGGATGAATGGTGATCTCACGATCAAGGACATCACGAAGCCCGTCACCCTCGACTTCGAGTTCACCGGAGGACTCATCGACCCGTATGGGAACCCCCGTGTGGCGTTCAGCGCATCCCTTGAAGCGGATCGCGAAGACTGGGGTCTCACCTGGAACATGGCGCTCGAAACCGGTGGTGTCATGGTCGGGAAGAAGATCAAGGTATCGATCGACACCGAAGCCGTGAAAGCTTCGTGACCGCACCGTTTCGCAACGGGACAAGGGTGGCACTCGGGACTCGACCCGGGTGCCACCGCTCCCAACGGGGAGCTCTGTGAACGGCACCGAACCTGTTCAATCCGGCAGAATGCCGACGGTGTTCCTGAGCCACGGAGCACCCTGGCTCGCGGACGATCCGGTTTGGACCCGTGAGCTTGCGGCCTGGAGCCGTGATCTCCGGAGACCGACATCGGTTCTCGTCGTGTCCGCACACTGGGAATCCGCACCGCTCGCAGTCGGCACCACCACGACGGACCCGGTCTACTACGACTTCTACGGGTTCGCTCCCAAATACTACGAAGTGACCTACCCCGCACCCGGAGCTCCTCGATTGGCCGAGGAGGTAGCCAAACTCCTGACCAGACCGAGAAAACGCTCCATCAGGATCCGAATCGGGGACTCGACCACGGCGCATACGTTCCGCTCGCAGAGATGTATTCCGCCGCTAACGTCCCGGTCCTCCAGATCTCGATGCCGACCCTTGACCCCGCCGAACTGTTCAAGCTTGGACGGACGCTGGCGCCACTACGCGACGAGGGCGTGCTGATCCTCGGCAGCGGCTTCTCCACCCACAACATCCACGAATTCGATCCACGCCGTTCGGCATCGGCGCCACCACCCAGCTGGTCCGCCGAATTCGACGACTGGCTCAACCGGACGCTCACGGCTGGTGACGTCGATGCGCTCATCGACTTCGAGCACGAAGCACCTGCCGCATCGATCGCACATCCCCGCACCGAGCACTTCCGCCCCCCTGTTCGTCGCCATGGGAGCGGCAGCCGACACCGTTGACGACAACCACAGTGCGATCGACGGGTTCTGGTTCGGCATGTCGAAACGGTCCATCCAATTCAACTGATCCTTGTCCGCACGACGAGACAGTGAACCGGTCTGAGGTTCCCGGTCCATGAGGTGATGGTCGGGATCGAAGAGGGTGGTTGGAATGGGCAGTGGCCAACGGCGCAGGACTGCACCGGTGAGAATGCCTTCATGACCTCCACGTCGACATTGCTCGTCGACGAGCCGTACTACCCCTGTGCTGTGCTGGGATATCCGCCGACGATCAACCAGATGCCGACCGCTCAATGAGTTCGTCGATCGGAGGATAGTCACCCATCATTTCGCCACGGTGAACCCACAGGGGTTCAAGGGCACTATCGAAGACCGCAATGCCGGGGGCAGATCGAGCGTGCTCTGTGGGCATCTGTGGCCTGAATCCGCTACCGATCGCCCGAGCGTAGTTGGCCCACCCCCCAGCCCTCGTCAGCTGTCGTGTTGTCAAGTCGCCCAAACCGACGAGAGACCTGACCCGCTGGTCGCGGTCGAGCAGAAGGGGCATGCCTACACCTTTGGTGTCTCTGAGCCAGCGGGCCTGATGATCCGTTGAGCCGCCGACGGCGATCACACGGGCACCCGACGGGAAGCGATCAAGTGTGCGGTCGACGTCGCGGACATAGTTCTGGCACGGTAGGCAACCGAAGTAACGAACGAGGATGACGACCAGCGGCTCGGCGACGAACTCACCGAAGGCGACCGGGTTGCCGTCTGGGTCAACGAGAGCGATCTCGGCATTGTCCTGAGGCTTGGGCGACTCCTTGACCGTTTCAGCATCGAACTCGACCCGCCTATTCCCTGTGTGTCAGATTCAATCTCCCGACCACCCGAGTCGGTAAACACAGATCTCGAATCAACAACACCAGGAGGTGGCAGTGAACCCACCCCCGATCTCGTGGTCGTGGCACTCGTCGAGTCCCGGCGGTTGATTCACTGGTCTGGAGGTCGACGAACGCGGGCGTGATCGGCGGTCGGCGGGTTGCTGCTGAGGGTCCGATCGCCATTGACCCGAGTTACCGGAGGAGTTGTCATCGCAACATCTCGCGGGCGTCGGCGTCGATGCCCAGTTAGTCCCGAGTGTATGCGTCCACGGAGCCGCTGAGAGCGACCATCTCGTCTCGGGCCGCTGTCAGGTAGGAGGGATCAACCTTCATGAGGGTCTCAGGTTGCTTTCTGGTGTCGAGATCGAGGCGCACACCCCTGTCGTTCAGCTCGCGAGTCCACCGGTCCGTGATCTTGTGGGTCTGGTTGTTGAGGATGGCGTTCGAATGCTTCGGCGTGCCGATCCTGGGCCGGCTCGTGGTGTGGTTGGCGAGCGGCGATGGCGCTGCGATCCTGTTCCTCCATACCGCGTCCATACCGCGAGAGGGTGGGATGGGAGGGGAAACAACGCGAACTGATGAGAGGCGAGAACCCTGACAGGACAGGCATTTCACGGGTTTCCCCTGGTCAGCGTAACCCCCAGAATCGGCTCATAACCCGAAGGTCGCAGGTTCAAATCCTGCCCCCGCTACGAAGAAAACCCTTGGGACACCCAGATATCCCGAGGGTTTTCTCGCGTCCGGAGTCAGTCCACGAGGCGCATGTCAAACCGTGTCAGACGGAGCTCGGGTCTGTGTCCGCGTTGTTTGATTGTTGTCTTGCGGCGAGGATCTGCGGGTCCTGGTCGAGGAGGTCGAAGAGTTCGGATGCCTCGAATACTCTCGCCGGGCGACCTCTTCGTCCCTTGCGTAGAGGCCGTTCGACGACGATTCCACGTTGGTTAAGGCGTTCGAGTGCGTCGCGGGCAGCAACGGTGGATACTCCAAACTGTTCGGCAACGATTCTTGTGTCGAGGATGGGGTGGTCGAGTAGGCCAGCAACGATCCTGTGGTCGACCGCGTTGCGCCTGACATCGCCGACCCGGTCGTTCCATGACCGTGCGAGGTCTGTGAGGGATGCGGCGAGGAGGAGGCTGTAGCCGCAAGCGCTGTCGAGGATGTGAACGAAGGCGTCGATCCACGTCGATGGTCGACCATCTCTGTAGGCGGTGAGTCCGGCGATGTATGGTCGGCGGTCCCTGGCAATGATTGGGCTGACTGGAGGTGCCGTCATTCGGATCGCACCGCGGGTTGAGAGGATTCGATATACGAGTGCGCGCCCGATGCGTCCGTTTCCGTCTGTGTAGGGATGGATCGTTTCGAATTGTGCATGGGCGATCGCCGCTTGGATGATCGGTGAGAGTGTGCGCTCGTTCGCGAAGCAGAGAAGGTCGTCCATGAGTTCCGGTATCAGGTCCGGTGGGGGAGGCACGAATGCCGCCCCGGACGGTGTGTCGGCGCGACCGCCGATCCAGTTCTGCACGGTGCGGTACGCGCCGATCGTGTGCCGTGACGTGGGCTCGGGTTCCATGACCGCCCGGTGCCAGCGGTGGAGGTCGTCGTGGGCGAGGGGTTGATCGGTTCTGTGAAGGACCTCGGCCATAACCTCCATGTTCCCGACGATTTGGCGAGCGGGACGATCGTCGGTGTCTTCGGGACGCTCGCTTGCCTCGTAGATGCGACGGGTTGACATGACGAGGCCCTCGATGCGCGACGACGCGATGCCCTCCGACTTCATGAGGATGGGCCCAATCCGTGCGAGGTCGGGATCGGCGTTGATGTCGGCGAGTCGGTGCTCGACGTCGATGAGCGCCTCGATGCCCCCGACGTTGAAGGGGCCGCGGATCGGGGCGGGGATGAACACGTTGATGTCACAGGTGCGGCGCGGATCGAGCTGCGAGGACCACGGGCGGGTTTGGTACGTGCCGGTTGGTTGTGTGTCGGTCATGGTTGTCTTGACAAACTACTCTAGTTAAATAAGGAAAGCAATAGTAACTTGAGAAAGAGTCGTCTAGGCAACGGATACAGACGTTGTCTTCTCGACAGAGACGACCGAGGAGCCAACGGTTCCGTGCCGTCAGAATCGCCTGGTTCGCGAAACCGTACTGGTTCGGTACGGTATCGCAACGCTTTGGCGACAGTGGCCGCCGCACGTCAGCAGCAGTCGGCATCGTGTCCACATCGAACCCGTGTCAAACGAACCAAGACGGACGAGGCAACACGGACCGGTGACATCCGGGATGGGTTGTTCGGGGACGGTGTACCCGGCGGAATCCACTCGGACGAGACGGCATCACCGCGGATCAGAGCTCCAGACTCATAACCCGAAGGTCGCAGGTCAAATCCTGCCCCCGCTACGAAGAAAACTCTTGGGACACCCACATATCCCGAGGGCTTTTTCGCGTCGGGGGTCAGCCCAAGTGGCCCATGCCAAACCTGTGTCAAACGGATCGGACCCAGCTCCGGACCCGATTCCACCTCCAGAGCTTGCTGGTGGTGGTGGTATACGAGGTGCGTGTGCGGTCAACTCTGACTTCGCCACCTGAGGCAGCGTTATCACCGAATGCGTCGATGATGACGTACTCGACAATCCTGTCGGTGCCTTTATCGTCAGGGCGCGTCGGTCGGCTCCTCCTTGCGGGTCAGCGCCTCCGAAGGTCTTCTCTGTTGTCTTCTCCACTTGGGGACGTCGAAACCAAGCGAGGCGTACGAGGGGAGCCGTTTGCGGTGCATTCGGTCCAGGACGGGAATGCGTACATCGACGTAGTCGTGGAGCTCTACGTGATGCTTGCCGGCGTGGATCCGGAGCAGGCGGCCGACGTACTGGACCACTCGTCCCTTGAAGGCGACAGGGAAGGCGAGGAAGAGCGTATCGAGTTGGGGCCAGTCGAAGCCTTCACCGATGTACGAGCCTGTTGCGACAACCACGATGCCTGAGTCCTCGTGACGGGATTCGATGGCGTCGGTCACTGCTGCTCGGGCCTTCTTGCCGAGCCCGCCACGTAGCACCAAGGCGCTGTCACCCAATTGGGCAAGGCCGTCGACGATCGCGTCGATGTGAGCGGTACGTTGTGTGAGAACGAGGCAAGTCCGGCCTGCTGCCATGGCGTCGTGGATGTCGGCACAGATCCGATTGGTCCGTTGCTGCGAGTCGACGATCTCGCTGAACACAGTCTGGATCGAAGTCGCGTCTTCCTCGGCTACTTCGCACTCGGTCTCATGCACGATCAGCTCACGTCGAACGAGGGAAGTGGCGGTGACGTCCTGTGTCGTGGTCTCGTGGCGAGTCGGGCCGCATTGAAAAGCGATGATGCTTTCGAGGCCGTCGCTGCGGTACGGTGTGGCGGTCAGCCCGAGCCATCGTTTCGATGTGGCGTGACGAACGCACGTCTCGAATGAGACGGCTGGGAGATGATGGCACTCGTCGACGACCACGAGTCCATACCGCTCGAAGAGTTCGGCAGGTTGTTCGCGGCGAGCAACGCTCTGGATCATCGCAAGATCGACGACGCCGGTCGGCTTGTTCTTGCCTCCTCCGATTACCCCGACCTGATTCGGATCGAGTGTGAGGTGTTCGTAGAGTCGGCTACGCCACTGGTCGAGGAGCGGCTTGCGGTCGACGAGCACGAGGGTGGGGAGGTCGTGGTGGGCGATCACGGCGCAAGCCATGACCGTCTTCCCGGTCCCGGGAGGGGCAACGATCACGCCCAGATCGTGCGGTGTTGCGGCATCGACGGCATCCCTCTGATGTGGTCGCAACTCACCCACGAACTCGAACCCGATCTCTTGATGCTGGGGACGAACGTCACTCACCTCAAGTCGGCTCCCGACACTGACGATGAGTTCGTTTACCCGTTCTGTCAGGCCGCGAGGGATGTGCATCCACTCGAGATCTTCCTCGTAGCAGCGGATGAACCTGGGGATATTCCACGTGGAGAACCGCATTCGTTGCTTCTCGTAGAAGACGGGGTTGTGGATCGAAGCGAGGTGCTTCAGGGCGGCGAGCAACGCCGGTGGTAGACCCGATCGCTCGATCGAGAGGGTGGCACCCAATCGGGCATGGATCACCGCAGGCGGTGCGGGACCATCGGCTTTGGTCAGATCGGCTGGCGTGAGTGTCGGCCCGGCATCGACCGGCCGTAGTGAATCGGCGAGTGTGATTGCTGCGTCGGGAGCGAGGCGAGCGACCGAGGACAGGAATTCCCATTGATCGGGCCATGGCTCCATCGTGGTGGAATCCAAGAAGGCCGTCGCTCCGTGTGGGAGTCGTTCCCCTTGGAGCGGGAGAGCGATCAGGTTGCCGAACGATCCCTTCGGCATGAAGTCCTGGGACGGGAAGAAGCGGTCGTAGCTGGACAGGTCTAGTTCGGCTCGTTCGGTCATGGCCCGGCGCAGCAGCGACGTTCCGAGTGATCGTGCCGTCGTCGCAGGGACCGGACCGTCGAAGAACACCCAGACGTGGGCTCCGTTCCCCGACCTTGACCGCTCCAGCACGGCTGGCACTTCTACTTGATGGCAGGCGTCGAGATAGGCAAGTGAGTCGAGAGCCCACGTTCCACCGTCGAAGTCGCAGGCGAGGAGCGTGCAGGTGTCGTCGCGCAGCAGTGGGTAGATTCCAACCGTTGCGTCGCCGTTGAGGTGGTTGGCCAAGACGGTGTCGGTGAGTGGCAGGTACTCCTTCTTTGATCGCTTGTTCACCCATCCTCCTCGGACCGCCGGGGACCATCCCGACTTCCCGCTCGACTCGTTCTCCCATCGAAGGGCGAACACGTCGGAACGAGCGCCGAACAGTGACCGCAAGAGTGCCAGTTTGTCCTTCAGTGTCGCGGTTGAGTCGATCGCCGGCGTATCGGCAGGTTGCGTGAACAGCGTTGGTGCCCATACGCGCTTGTGGCCGTCGTCAGGGCGTGTGTTCAGTCCGAGCAGATCTCGGAGGCGTGCATTGTCGGCGCTCAGTTCCTCGAGTTCAGCCAACAGGGCGACCAGGTGTTGTTCCTCGTCATGGCTCACGACAGTGATCTTCGCACTGTTGGTGCTCGATCGGAAACATGCAAACGGTCGACGAGTCTCGCGGTCCTGTGAGGCCAATGCCGAACCGTTGGAGCGAGGTCCCCATGCTTTCTGCTCATGGCGAAGACTGTCAGAGAGAAGCGGTGTCCCTCAATGCGGGAAAGCGATAGTCGGGAGTGCGGCAAAGCGGCAATAGAGGGTACGGGGAGTGGCGTTGTGACAGCGTTGCAAGGCCCGGTGTCCGAGAATCACAAGCGCCTTGTTGACCTGGTGGTCAGTGCCGGCGATGACGTAGCCGAGAGGTGGAACTCATGTAGGAATTGCCCTTGTGCCCGACGATTAGAGCTGCGGAGAGGGGATGACCGCCGCTACGACGTAGCCCGCAAGACACTTGAAATCTTGGTCGGAGACACGGTAGTATTGGGGCAACCCCCCAGTCGCCTCGGTGGCTGGGTGCGAGACCCGCTTCGGCGGGTCTCTGCGTTACTGGGGTCACCACGTCGCAGGCTTGCGGAGTTCTCCATCTGCGTCGTTCATCACGTTGGGCAGTTGACAACTGGCGACAACGGTGGGCCGAAGTTGCTTGAAGAATGTGGCCGTCAGGGAACGGCTTCGGTGCTTCGCCGACTGCGGATTGATGACACCGACCTTGATCCCGAATTCCTGCTCGGCGATGATGATCGGTGTACGTAGATCGGAGTCATTAGAGATCACGACAGCGATCTCACAGTCCTCCCGGAACGCGTCCAGCAACAGATACGACGCCAAATTCACATCTGATCCTTTCTCCTCGGTCTTGATGACCTCGACTGTGCGGGGACCTCCCGGGATCGGGTTCGCTAGACGCATGCGAGTCGAATTCGTCAGGAAGTGTCCGTAGTGGATCGACACGAGGGGAAGGGTTTCGAGCGCTCGAAGATAGATCTGCTGTCGTTGAGGCTGTTGCGGATCTCCGGCGCGTGCCGATACCTTGGCCGTGAAGTAGCGAATTCGCCTGATGTCGTCCTTCGGAAGAAGGCGACGGCACAACGCCTCCAGGTCGAGCCACTTGTGTGGCGTGCCCTTCACGGCTCCGTAGTACAGGTTGAACCCGTCGATGTAGACGTTCGTTGCCATTGTGTGAGCGAGGCTACTCGCTCTCTCCACACCTTCGGGTTCGGCCAACTTGAACGGACGGCCAAGTGTCTCGAAGCGGTGTGCTGAGGATTCAGCTGGCAGTCTCCGCAGGACGATCAAGTGCACCGCATCAAACCGGTGTCAAACGAACGGAGCGGAACCAGACATGGTTGGATCGAACGGATCGAGATAGACGATTCGGCGATTCCGGACGCCCCAACACCCTGCCGCACTCGGCACTGCGACGGCGGATTGCGGAGTGCACCTCATAACCCGAAGGTCGCAGGTTCAAATCCTGCCCCCGCTACGAAGAAAACCCTTGGGACACCCATATATCCCGAGGGTTTTCTCGCGTCCCGGGGTCGTCGATGTAGCCGTCGTCGCGCGTCCATCGCGCGGAACGCAGGGCTCGGTCGCACGGGTGCCGGAACTCGAGATCAAACCGACGCTCGAGTCACGCCAAGATCGGAGGCCGTCAAGCTCGACTAGCCGACATCGTCAACATGTGTTGACGATGGATCGTCGGGTTGGTACTTTGGTGTCGTGGACATCGAAGCGAGCGCACGGAAGCACGGTGTCCCGAATGAGGACATGTTGCATGCAATACGACACCATTGGCGAGCCTTCGAGACCGACGATCCGGCCGTCACGATGTTCATCGGACCATCGAGAACGGCGGAGCCACTGGAGGTGGGTGTTTTGATCGACGACGACGGCGCGGCGATCATTCACACCATGAAGGAACGTGCGAAGTTCTTGAAGGGATGGTGGACCACATGAGCGGGACGAGAATCGACCGCGCCGAGGCTTTGGAGCAGTGGGCCGACGATGTCCACTCCGCAGACTTGAAGGTTGCCGATACCGAAGCGCTGCGCTCCATCGCTGAGTTGGTGGAGCAACGCAACGAAGTAGATGAGGATCTGGCTGAAGCTGTTCGTTCTGCCCGTCGCTCAGAACGCAGTTGGGCAGAGATCGGGGCGATGCTCGGTGTGTCGAAGCAGGCAGCGCAGCGGAAGTACGCGAAGGTCGCTGCCTCTGGCTCATAACCCGAAGGTTGCAGGTTCGAATCCTGCCCCCGCTACGAAGAAAACCCTAGGGACACCCACATATCCCAGTGGTGTTCTCGCGTCCGGAGTCGCCGTGGATGGTCTCGTATTCGAGTGAGATTGCCACGTTCTAGACAGCAGGGAACTTATCAGATATGATAAGAACCATGAGCGATGTGAGTCCAATGATGAAGCGGGTTCTGGCATCCGCTGCCCGACTGCAAGAGGTAGTGCCCGACGCCGTACTGGTTGGGGGTTCGGCTGCGGCGCTCCACGCCGGTCACCGCGACTCGTTTGACCATGATCACGTCCTCGCTGATCTGGTCGACAGGTATGAGACGGTGTTGGAGGCCGTAGAGACGACCGATGGGTGGGCGACATCGGTTCGGGCTTCGAAGCCACCGTTCACGATCATGGGCAGTCTCTGGGGTGTTGAGGCGGGCCTCCGTCAGATGCGTCGAACCCGGCCGTTCGAGACCTTCGAGTTTGATGTCGGTGAAGGCAGATCGGTCGTTGCGCCCACGGCTCCCGAAGCGCTACGCGTGAAAGCGTTCCTCGTTGTCCAGCGCAATGCTGTTCGGGACTACCTCGACGTTGTCGCGTTGGCAGAGCATCTCGGACTCGACGCGGCGGTTGGGGTCCTATCCGGCATCGACACCTACTACGTGGATCGATCAGGTGAATCGGGGTCGGTCCTCACATCGCTCGTGATTTCGCTCGCCGATCCGAGGCCACGGGACACCGAGGTGATCGACGAGTTGCCGCGCTACAAAGGGCTCAATGTGCGTTATCACCGCTGGGACGATGTCGTCGAGGTCTGTCAGTCGCTGGCACTTCGACTCGGTGGAGCGGCCTGATGCCGGTCGCATTCCGCAATGTGGATGCATCGCCGACAGATGACGTCCGTACCTGGCCGTACGAAGCGATCGTGACCATGATCGACCGCGGGCTCGTTGGTGACTGGCAGCCCATCTTCGCCGAGTTTCGCCGATCACCGTGGGGCAATGTGGCCCGTCGTGTGGAGCAGTACCTCTCCTACCGTGAACCCGATGGTGTGAGCACGCTGTTCGCCCTTGCCATCGAACGTGCCCGTGCCGACGCCGAGCATGCAGATCGAGCTGAGGTGGCGGCACGCATTCGCAACGCCGTCACCGGTTCCGGTCTGACCAGCGCCGAATTCGCCCGGCTCGTTGGGACCAGCGCCTCGCGGCTCAGCACCTATCTGAGCGGCAAGGTCACTCCATCATCCGCGATGCTCGTGCGAATCGAACGGGCGGCCCGGGACTTGCAGCACATCTCGAACGGTGCAACCAGAGTGATGCTTGGTGTGCCGAAACAGGCAGTGCAGCAGAAGTAGGGAAGGTCGCAGGCTCAAGTCCTGCCCCCGCTACGAAGAAGACCCTTGGGACACCCACATATCCCGAGGGTTCACTCGCGCCCAAAGGGAGGTGTGATGGGCCCGATTCCTGGCGACTCCGGGCAGCAACCGAATCTCAGAGTACGGACGTCCGTGCAACGGTGTGGTGTCGTCAAGATACGTTGTCGCTAGGTCGCGGTGTTCTCATCGTGCTGTCGTGGACACTGGAACGAGCGCGCGGAGCGCGAAATCCCCGATGGAGATTGACGATGAGGGGACGGCGATCATCCACGCTGTGAAGGCTCGCAGCACGTTCCGGAAGTGCTGGTGGATGAGATGAGCAAGACAAGAGCGGACCGGTTGAGAGCGCCGCAGGAGTGGGCTGCTCGAGTTGACAAGGCGGATCTGAAGCTGGCCGACACGGAGGCGCTGTGGTCCATCACCGAGTTGGTGGAGCAGCGGTACGACCTCGAGGACGAACTCGCCAACGCTGTGCACTCAGCTCGTCGGGCGCATCGCAGCTGCTTGGAGATTGGGGTGATGCTCGGCGTGTCGAAGCAAACCGCCCAGCGGAAGTAGGGGTTGAGGACCTCGGAGTAACACCACCGCTCCGACGAGGATCCGCTAGTGCCCGTCACAGTGTGGTACGTGCGAGGATCTCGATGTGCTACAATGTAGAACATGTCTGAAGTGGGAATCCGTGCCTTGAAGCAGAACGCATCGGCTGTCGTGGCCGAGGCCGCCGGTGGAGAACTCGTGACGATCACCGATCGTGGTCGTCCGGTTGCCCAGTTGGTGCCTGTCCCCGCAAGTCGAATCGAGGCTCTCATCGGGGCTGAGAGGGCTCGACCGGCGCTTCGACGCCTGAGTGACTTGCCGCCACCCGCTCGACGACAACGTGGCCGCCCGTCACTTTCCGAGGAGCTTGACGAGATGCGTCAGACCGAGCGGTACTGAACGTGTTCTATCTGGATACATCTGCAGCAGTGAAGCTGGTCGTTGTCGAGAAGGGATCGGCGGCGCTCCGGAGATGGATGATGGTTCGTGATCAGCAGCTTGTTTCAAGCGACCTTCTGCGTACGGAGCTGCTGAGGGCGACTCGGAGGGCAGCGCCGGAGCAGATGGTGCAGGCGCGGTCGGTGCTCGAATCGGTGATCCTCGTGACGCTCTCGACGGCCGTGTGTGAGCGGGCGGCAATGCTTGAGCCCGACCTGCTGCGCAGTCTGGACGCGCTGCATCTGGCCGCTGCGCTGGAGATCGGTGATGAGCTCGAGGCAGTGGTGACCTACGATCGACGCATGGCCGAGGGTGCTCAGGCGCTGGGAATCGACGTTGTCTCTCCGATGTGAGAGCCGCTCGCTTCGTGATGGCGAATCGTGATGAGAGCGATTTGACGCGGTGGTCGTTGAAGACGCGCCGACATAGCCGCCCGGGATATCCTGAGACCCCGTAAACCCCGTCGATCGACGCATCAGTTCTTTCGCAGTCGGCAGTGCGACGGTGGATCGCGGAGTGCGCTTGATAACACGAGGGTCGCAGATCCAAGACCTCCCCCCGCTACGAAGAGAACCCTTGGGACACCCACATGTCTCGAGGGTTATCTCGTGTCAGGGCCAGCTATCTCGTGCGGCGGTCAACAGTACAGGGCGGATTGTGCATCTTGACGGCGGGGGTAGTGGCGACCGGGTGATCCACTGGGATGGATTCGTCGGCGGATGCGCCACAGATGTCGTTGTTACGATCACCTACGAGACATTGACGCGGATCTCTGTCTGCGTGCCGGGGGCGTGTCCGGCCATGAGGGATGAGAGCAGGCTCACATGAACCACTTCACTCAGCGACTCGCTGATGTTGATCCTGATGTCTATGCAGCGCTCGAGGCGGAGACTGCTCGCCAACGCGACGGGATCGAACTGATCGCGTCGGAGAATCTGGTGAGCCGAGCAACCCTGGAGGCGATCGGCTCCCCGATGGTCAATAAGACCGTAGAGGGGTATCCAGGCGGTCGGTACTACGGCGGTGCAGAGTACGCCGATCGGATCGAGTCACTTGCCATCGAGCGGGCGATGGAGCTGTTCGGGGCCCGCTACGCCAACGTGCAACCTCACTCAGGTTCGCAGGCGAATCTTGCTGTGTTCCTGGCATTTCTCTCGCCCGGCGACACGGTTCTCTCGATGGACCTGTCGGCGGGTGGCCACCTCAGTCACGGCGCTGGGCCCAACATCTCGGGGAAGTGGTTCGACATCGTCGGCTACGGCGTCGATTCTGACGGGTTCCTGGATTACGAAGCCATGGCCGCAACCGCGGGCGCAAGCTCTCCCAAGCTCATCATCGCTGGAGGCTCCGCCTACCCCCGCGCCATCAACTTCGAACGATTCCGTGTGGTTGCGGATGAGGTCGGGGCGATCCTCATGGTTGACATGGCGCATTGGGCAGGTCTGGTGGCCGCCGGTCTCCATCCCGACCCGGTGCCTCTCGCAGA
>Ga0209013_10001295_pt1 | contig 23045 bp, 27 predicted proteins | sample Cruoilmetagenom2_FD_187291 | JGI IMG/M metagenome (GOLD analysis project Ga0209013, IMG submission 187291) | Oil polluted marine microbial communities from Coal Oil Point, Santa Barbara, California, USA - Sample 2 (SPAdes) (version 2) | ecosystem: Environmental > Aquatic > Marine > Oil seeps ... | reverse complement strand
TAACCCATTCTTTGGTGCTGAAAAACGTATGGCTCCATCTGAGTCTTATGTAAGACTTGGTACTGTGCCTATTTACGATAGAGGGGAAGTAATTTACCCTGATATCGTTATGATTTTCCACCCACAAGTTATTACTATGGGTAAATCATACACAATGCCTTTTTATGCAGGTATTAAAGAAAATGGTCTAGTTATCATCAACTCTGATAGAGATCTTTTAACTGATACTGATAAAAAGATTCTTGATGACTTAAATGTAAAAGTTCTTACAAAAGACTTTACTCAATTTGCTATTGATCAAGCAGGAACTGAACTTGCTACAAATATGGCAATGTTAGGTGCACTTTTTGGAGCACTTGGTACTGTTAGTAAGCCGGCTATTGAAGAAGGTATTAAAGATAGATTCCTTAAGAAATATACAGCTTCAGGTGGTACAGCTACACTTGACTCAGTAATTGAGAAAAAGTTTAAAAAGAAGCAAGAACTTATTCAGAAAAACCTTGACACTGCATCTGCAGCATTTGATTTAACTGCTGCATGGGCAAAAGAAGTTGGTTTAGAACAAATTCTAGATAACCCTGAGAAGTAATTCTTAATATTGCAACTGTACCTCTGGTACAGTTGTTAATATAATCCTACACAAGTCACTACAATTATTAGATTTCTTTCATAACCCTTTGCAGCTAACACAAAAGATTACGAAATAAATCTATTTATAAACATTCAATCAATTACAATCTAACTTACAAGGCAGAAGCATGATACAATCATTTATTATTACGGGATTTTTAGGTGTTGGTAAAACTACCATGCTTACCAATACGGTCAAAGAACATTTTTCTGATAAAAAAGTTGCTATTGTAGTAAACGAATTTGGTGATATTGGCGTAGATGGTAATATATTGAGCAATGTATACAGTGAGGTACTTGAAATTTCAGAAGGGTGCATTTGTTGTCAATTAGCCGAAGAGTTTGAAAGCGGTGTTATGGAGATCATTCATAAGTATAACCCTGAAATCATATTTGTAGAGACTTCAGGGGCATCTGAGCCTTTTCCTATCTTTCTATCCATGCAAAACCTTGGTGTCTCTGTTGAGGGTGTCATTTGTGTTGTAGATTCTAAAAATCTTGATTCCTATAAAGATAATTCAACTGCCAAATATCAAATTGGTGGTTCCAATATAATCGTACTAAACAAGACTGATCTAGTGAATGATGATGAATTGGAAGCTGTAAAGAAAGATGTTATTCAAATTAAAGATGAATACAATATCAAGAACACTCTTACAGGTAAAACTATATTTAATAGCTATGTGATCAACAATGCGGAACAAGGTGTTGTGAACAAAGAAGTTTTTGAGGGTGTGTACAAAGTTGATGAGATTATTGGATTGGCAAAGGATTATAAACGTCTTGATCACACTACAAAAGATTCAATCACCCAAAAAGTTGCTTACCTCAAAGAGGGTATTGAATTTGCAGATGTGGATGAAGTGTTAAAAAACCTTCCAAAAAGTATTTACAGGGTAAAAGGTGTTGTAAAAGTTAAAGATGTACCAAACCCTATTGTTATAAACTACTCATTTGGTAATGTCTCATTCGAAGAACTAGACGAATATACAGAACCATCTATTATGATATTTATCGGTGAATCAATAGACAATGATGTGAATGAATTATGTGGAAAATTTGATTTTTTAAATTTACCTAAATTTAGAATGAGTAAGTAGCCTATAGCAAGCACTTTCTCATTGCCACCACTTCTACCATGACATTTAGCTACTAAGTAATTATCTAGTAGCTACTATGCGACAAACCTCCCCATAAAACCCTATCTACCAACCTTGGATTAATAATCATTAAAATACATGTTATAATGCAAAAATCAATCCAAAAGGATATAAAAATGAACGAAAAAAGAAGACTGCATATTCATATGTCAGTAGACAATCTAGAAGAGAGTATTGCTTTTTATAATACTCAGTTTGGAACAGAAGCAACTAAAGTAAAAGATGACTATGCACAATGGTTGGTAGAGGACCTCTCTCTTAATTTTGCCATATCAACAAGAGGCTATGAAAAAGGTGTAAATCATTTGGGTGTACAGTATGAGAGTGATGATGCACTATTGAAAGCACAGCATACCTTTGAAGAAGAGGGGATTAAAGGAAAGGTAGAAGAAGGTGCGGTATGTTGCTACAAATCTTCAAACAAATACTGGGTAACAGATCCTACAGGTATGATCTGGGAGAATTATCACTCTATGGATGATGTGGAAGTATTTGGTGTAGATGCTTCTGATACTGCAGATGGTTGTTGTATGCCGACATTTGGTAAGTTTACTGAAACACCATCATGCACACCAACAAAAAATGATGATACTTGTTGTAGTACTAGTTCAGATGACTGTTGTTCCTAATAGACTATGAATGCATTGTAAACAAAGAGGAGAAGTATCTTATGCAAATCGATGAAGAAACTTATACACACTATTCTGAACTGTATAAAGATGAAGGCATATATGACCTTATTGACAAGGTAAGTAACAAAGAAGAGGCAGCAGTACTTCTTTTTGCTAGTAGAAACTTCAAGCAGTCTATACTTGATACACCTCCAAAGAATATGGATACAAATGTTGAAGTGAGGGGATTTATGACTTATCAATTTTATATGAAAGACTTACGATGGACGCTACAGGCATTTTTTGGAGAGGTCACAAATGAAAAATCTGCAAAAAAACTAACAAAGGCACTCATCAATTTCTACCTAAAAGACTAACTAAGAATCTTTTACCTCTCCCTATTGAGTTATTTAAAGCTTAAAACATTTATTAAGCTATGAGACTACACATTTACTACATTTAAATTGTATACTATGAAAATAATTTATAGATAGATCAATGAAGAAAGGAATGTATCATGAAATATTTTTTAAAAATTTCTCTTTTTATCATGGCTGTATTGTTTATGCAGGGGTGTGCATCACATCAAAAATTTGTGACTAAGTATAACTCTTGGGTGGGGCAGAATATTAACGATCTAGTGAAGCAGATAGGGTATCCTGACAGTACTTATACTTTACCCAATAAAAATACAGTTTATGTTTATGAAAGATCTAGAATTTACAGTTATCCAACTATGTCTATGGGATATGGTGGATTTGGTGGGTACCATGGTGGGTACTATGGTTTTGGTTATGGTACTGATGTTGTACAAAAGACATGTAAACTTTACCTTGAGACAAATAGAAAAGATATTATTGTAAAATGGGGTTCACGGGGTAATTCCTGTGTTTCGAATTAATATAAGTATTTTGAAAAGAACAGATAAGGAAGTATTGTATGTTTGAAGTTGCAGAGTACATTGGTATCATCGCATTTGCCAGTTCCGGTTTTTTCGTAGCTGTGCGAAATAAACTGGATTTTCTGGGTGCGTTGATCTCTGTATTTCTTACTGCGCTGGGTGGGGGACTCATCAGAGATATCGCAGTAGATAAAACGCCTTATACGTTTACACACAATATGCCTGCGCTTACTATCCTCATTGTGATGATCTTATTGATACTCTTTAAGTTTCATAAAAAGGATAGCATAGAAAATAAACCGCTGTTTATACTCAGTGACTCCATAGGGCTTATCTCTTTTAGTATCACGGGTGCACTTATCGCTATAGAATCGGGGCTTAATCTTACAGGAGTATTGGCTTTAGCCTTTGTTACGGCAGTAGGGGGAGGTATCATCAGAGATGTGATCATCAATGAGATTCCTTTTGTACTCAAAACAGGATTTTATGGGACGATCGCACTTCTCATAGGTTTGTCTCTCTATGTGTTAAATCTATATGACCTGATATCTTTTTATACGATGACCATGGTTTTTTTCGCAGGTATAGTACTTAGAATGATCGCATACTATAAGAAATGGGCCATACCGATGCCATCATAAGTTAACCTTGAGGAATGTATTTCTCAAGATACGCGTCAAACTCTTTTTTTTGTGTCTCACTCATGGCACGGGTAGGAATGACATTGAATCTACGAGGATTTGTATAGAGAAGGTAAAAATGCTCATCATTTTTCCACTTGCTAAATGCACTCCATGGTATGGAAGCCTTATTACTACTTTTATCTAACCTGATACCTTTTCCAGATATATGTAGTGTGATCTCATAGGGTAAAATAGCACTCTTTTTATAAACACTTTTAGCTTGATAGACAGATAGCATACGTACAAAGAGCATGTAAAAAGAGATAGAAAAAAATGCAGCGATAATGTTAGTGATGATTTCACGAGTATTTGAGAAGTCAGTTCCGAATATGACTATAACGGTTGCAAGCATTATATAGATAGCGAGCAATAGGAATCTTTTGCCTTTTTTGTTGTGTAAATTTACTGCTTGCTGGTATTCATCTTGAGTGAGTTGATAGGTGATATTCATGTTTTACCTTGTGCTAATGTTATGGTATTATACAATTATTACATATACAGTACATACAGAGTATTGATATGATACACTTTAAGTGTGAAAGGACTTAAAATGTTATACAAAGTGAAAGCAAAAATAGACAAACTTAAAATGAAAGCTTTTTTTACAGCTTTGATCGATGGAAGCATTGCCGGTCAAGAGCCAGATGGTTCTTATATCGTGAATGCGATGCAAAAAGCAGTGATGACAGATGCTGAGACACTTGAATGGTATCAAACATGTCATTGTGAGACACCACTTAAACATGAGAGAGAAACAGTGTATGATAAATACCTGCATGACTTTGAAGCAACATTGGTATCTGAAGAGAAAAATGACATCAAAGGTAAGTCATTTTGGGAGTGTCTTGAAGACAGGCATTCTGGTGCTTTTGATGATGCTTTTGATGATGAGTTATACGACTAGACAGCTTTAACGTGAAACAGGATCTCTTTAGATTCCTAATGAGGTAAATAAAATGTATCGCTATGCTTGTTGTAAGCATAACGATGAAATCTTATTTATTGGCTATGAAATTTCTTTGCAGTGTAGATTTGAAGCGTGTTAGTTCAGAATCCATATCTAAGTCACCTTTAAATATGTCGTGTATAGCATATGTTTCAAGTGGCTCTGCACCACAAAATTGAAATAATTTATGTGTAGCAACATTTGCCTCATCCAACGAGAGACCATCAAAGAAACTATCTTTATTATCAAATTCTGAGTCGGGACAGTTATAGGTTAAACTCAACATATATTTTTTACCTTGCATCAGTCCGCCGCTGCCATACCTTTTAGAAGCATCATCTCTACTTCTTCCATCACTGACATAGGTTACAGTGTTCACACCAGCAGAGAAGACTTCATCAATGTATTTTTTAGTGATCCAAGGCACACCCATCCAGAAAACAGGATACTGAAATAAAATATAATCCGCCCAGGCAAGTTTTTCAAGCTCATCACTGATATCATACGCACTTTCGATGACACTATGTTTAACATTCAATCCCTTTTCAGTCAAAAAATCGCTGGCAGTATCTATAAAGAGTTTGGTTAATTTACCTTCTGCGATCTGATCATATCTCTGGTGTCCGTTGATAATAAGTATATTTTTCATAATTTCTTTCCTTTTTCTAATATTTTATGGTTATATTTTCTGACATTAACTCATGATTTTCAATGCAATGTAAGGAACAAGATTGAAAATAAAGATTGCGATTTTGTATTGTGCCAGATACTGAAAGTAGGCACGTGAGAGATGAGTATCATCTAATCCGAACATTTTACTATGTGTACTCATAATACTTTTACGCATCAGTACCAATACTATGGAGCTAAGAAATAATATAGCTATATTGATAACAGAGGCCCAACCTAAGAATTCTGTTAGTGTCTGAAGTGTAAACATTTGATATCTCCTTTTATTTCTGGGTGAAGCTTTTCATCATCTCTTGCATTTGTTGTATTTGCTCGGGTGTCATTTGAGGCATTTGAGATGGTGTATCACCATTGTTCTCTTGTATGTGCTCTTCCATAGTTTTTACAGGGAAGTTTGGCAGTTTAAGATCCTCATCCGATACAGAAATATTGAATTGAATATTTGTAGCTTCTGTTGTATGTGTTCTTCCCATCACTCTCACTTGAGATTTGAGCATGACACCTTTGTGCAGCCAAAATTTCATATGCTTCGCCTCCCATACTTCACAGTCATAGTTATGTATAGTCTCTTCACCTGTTTTTGTACCACCCATGGCAAGCATCATCTCTTTAGCACTTTTAGCAAGCTCTTTATGCTCAGACTGCATTAACATAGAAGGGTCATACTGAACAATGCTCTTTTGCTCATAGTCCACTATATATACTTTGCCAGCAACGATCTTTGTAGTCTGACGTGTATGTTCTTCTCTTCCCATGATGACGGATTTCGTTGTTTCTTCATGAAGTTCTACTTTTCCCCACTCTTTGAAAATTGCTTTACTTGTTCCTTCTATCTTGGTTTGTATTCCCATCATATTTCCACCACCACTGATAGCATACTTAATGATACCTGATTTGATCTCATAACGTTTTGTTTCGGCATTAAGAGTGCTTGTAGCCAAAATGAGTGCAAATACTACACTCCATATCTTCATTTGCTTCATAACCATCTCCTTTTCATTATTATAACTTATTTTGCCATATTTGTTTAAACGAAAATATATTTCAGGTACAGAGAGTGCCTTTAGAGAAGGTGGTTATTTGGATGGGGCTATCACTTCTGCTATGCATGCAGTAAAATCTCTTTAATTTATTTAGGGTTGCATACTATCTAGGGAGTGAACTCGTATCATTAAATAATGTTGACGTACTGAAAGAAATAGGATAGTATAATATTTAGATCAGGCACGATATGAGTTCATTGTGGGAGAGATAGAGTTGATGAGCTTAAATAGTGCTGCTTTTATTTATACTGACAAGGGTTTTATATGTATTTTACTTTGACTAGATATTTTTTATTTTTTATTTTTTTAACGCTCTGTTCTTATGGTGGGGGTAATACGCAAAAGCCATCTGCAGAAGAGGAGATCAAAGATACTATTGTTGTGCATGGTATGGTCTTACATGGACAGGTTACGGCTTTTGGTCCAGAGAGGCTTTCTTTTAAGTTACAGTACAGTGAGGGGATAAATCGTATCTTGTATAAAGACATTGACTCAATCAATACAAAGTACAATTACCATATTTCATTTAAACGTATGGACATTGAAGGCCGTGTTGTAGGTCTAGAAGATAATAAGTATATTAAAGTCATGGAAGGCGAGAATCAAAGAACGATCAAAATAGCAGATATTGACAATTTTGTAACGTCTGTGAGTGATGATGCTTCTTTTGAAAACAGACTACGAAATAAATATCCTTACACAAAAGGCCGTATCCATATTGGTTTTGAGAATGAAAGTGGTTCTAGTGATAAAAGACAAGCAGATATTGAATTAAAGTTACGAAATAAACAGGCAGAACATGAAATCCAGCTATTTGTAGAGTATGAATTTGAGACAACAAAAACAGCAGATACCCCTGAAGTAGAAAATAAAGATGCACTTCTAGCCGTTTTAACCTATAAAAATCATTTTGTAGATAATCAATATTACTACGGGGCACTTATGGGTGATTATGATCGTCCAAGACTTATTGAGCAACGTTTTCTTCCTTCTGCCGGATATGGCTATAGATTTAGGTATGGTAAAGCCAAATGGCTGGAACCCTCTATCGGTCTAGCATATGCAATGACCAAGTATACTGATGATGCTTATGCAGATAATAATTTTGCTGCAGCGGCACTTAAGCTGGAAGGAAAGTATCAGTTTGATGATCTTGAACTTCTCAATACTCTTATTTTAAGTGGACTTGTAATGTATTTTCCAAGTCTTGAGGATAGGGGTGAAGATTGGATAGCTAGAGCAAAGTTGAATTTAGTTGTACCGCTCTTTGATTTTTTCTCTATTAGATTGTCACAAGAATGGATCAATGACAGTAATCCTGATCCTGAAGTTGGTAATAATAAAACAACAACAAAACTTCTGTTTGGTCTTGACTTCTAAACACAGTTTATTCATTATGTAATTCTGTTGATTGAATAGAGTGATAATAGCAATTTTTGCAAGAGCAGGGAGATAGAGAAGAAAGAAAGTGGTATAACGAGGAAAATGTTAACCGTTTGTCCATCTCTTAATTAATTCCATACCCATGTTAAAACATAGATCTCCATTAATACTACGTTTTTCTACTTCTTTTTGTAGTTGTGATGTACTCATATTTTGATATGAACTCTCCAGAGTTGTATAGTCTTTATTTTTTAGACTGTTAAGATTCTCAGTATTACTACCATAGGTCATGGTTACTGTAATCAATGAAAGTACAATGATCTTTCCTAATATTTTTGTTCTCTTTACTTGCATGGCTTTTCCTTCCAAAGGTTTTAATATAAATCAATACTATAGATAAAGTATATAATAATAATTTGCTTATAGTGAGATACATAATGATTAATATTTGATCATTAATACTTTTAAATGTACATCAATATTTATGTGAGTTTAGCCAAATATTTTTTTAATGTCAAGTAAATCTATAGATTTAATTATAAATAATTTATTATGCCATTATCTCTCTATTATAATCATTGGATACAATGGCGGAATGAAGAAAAAGAAATTACTTGTAATCGGTGCAGGGCTTAGTGGGCTTTATAGTGCTGTGCAGCTTCAAGATACTTATGACGTGACGATCATAGAAGCGCGTGATCGTACAGGTGGACGAATCATGGGGATAGATGGACATGATATGGGGCCATCTTGGGTTTGGCCACATCAAAAAAACATTTTACAGCTTATAGAGACATTAGGCTTGGAGCTTTTCTCACAATATACAGAGGGACTTGCCTCGTATGATGCTCCTGATGGTGTACAACACTTTAGAGCTTCTGAAACAGCACCTTCTTACCGTATCAAAGGTGGCATAAGTCAAATGGTCCTGGCTTTGGAAAATCGACTTGAAAATCCTGTCAATCTAAATGAAAAGGTTCTCTCTTTAACGTACTTAAATGAAAAGGTAGTGGTTAAAACGACAGCTCAAACGTATGAGGCAGATAAGGTGATCTCAACACTGCCTCCACGTTTAGCTGTAGAAAGCATAGAATACTTTCCTTCATTACCCGAAGCACTTCATACAGAACTGAAGAACATACCCACATGGATGGGGTATTCTGCCAAGTGTGTTATAGAATACTCTGATGCATTTTGGAGAGAAGAGGGCTTAAGTGGTTTTGCCGTTTCGCATGTGGGACCTTTGGGTGAGATACATGATGCATGTACTCAAGACAAAGCAGCACTCTTTGGTTTTCTGCACAGTTATGCAAAGTATGACAATTTGGAAGAAGATATCATTAAGCAACTCACACGACTTTACGGGAAAAAAGCTGCCAATCCTTCCAAGTTTCATCTTGTAGACTGGAAAAAAGAGCCCTATACTTCAACACCCCTTGACGCTATGCCTCTGCGCGAGCATCCTTCGTATGGGTTTACTGCAACACATTTTGGTGATCAACTGATGTTTTCAGGTACCGAGAGTGCCTTTAGAGAAGGTGGGTATTTGGATGGGGCTATCACTTCTGCTATGAATGTAGTAAAATCTATTTAGTGTAGTATAGTCTGTATAGGAAAGAGGTTATCCATTTGTCCATCTCTTAATTAATTCCATACCCATATCAAAAGATAGATTTCCATTAATACTGCGTTTTTCTACTTCTTCTTGTAGTTGTATTGTACTCATAGTCTGATATGATTTGTTTATCATTGTGTTAGCTTTATTCTCTATAGTGCCAAAGCTCTTTTCATTGGATGCATTTATCATTGTTGTAATGAAAAGAGAAAGTGTGGCTATACTTCCTAATGTTCTTGATATTTCAGTTTTCAATACTTTTCCCTTTATTATTGATAGTGGAATAATAATGAAATACTATTACAAATTTATTACATTAGTGTATTTGAAAAGTTTATATGTTAGACAGAGAAAGGAGAATAGTTTTTTAGCAAAACAAAAGCCACTCCAAAGTACTATGAAACCAATACACTATAAAGAGCCGTAATGCACATCGACCTAACCCAAGGCATCATCAAACAGCACATTGTAAAATTGGCAGTTCCCGCAGTCGTAGGGTACTTCTTTCATACGATGTTTAATGTCACTGATACCTTTTTTGCCGGGCTCATTTCCACGCAGGCACTAGCAGCACTCTCTTTGTCTGCTTCTGTATTTTTTATGGTGTTAGCCATAGGCATAGGGATGTCTGAGGCGGTGACTTCATTGGTGGGGAATGCTTTGGGAGAGAAAGATATACCTAAAGCACAACATATCGCACTCAATGCCATAGCATTTGGGGTACTTCTGTCTGTGGCTCTTTCCGTGTTGGGTGTGTTATCTGTGCCATACCTGGTAGAGGCATTGGGTGACCCTTCTTATGTAGTGGAGACGCTTGACTATATCAACCTGATTTTGTATGGTGCGGTGTTTTTTGTGGGCTCCTTCTTTTTTAATGCACTGCTGAATGCTACTGGAGACATGAAGTCGTTTAGAAATGTACTGATCGTCACGGCACTTCTTAACATCGTGTTGGACTACCTGTTCATAGAGCATTTCACGATGGGTGTAAGCGGTATAGCTTTGGCAACCATTATCGCTGAGATTATTACGATGTCCTACCTGTTCTACAAAGTAAGCCGAACGAAGTTGTGGTGTGGATTTTCTGTGTTTAAGTATGACAGCCATGTCATAAAAACGTTACTCAAACAGGGGATGCCGCCAAGTATCAATATGTTCATGATGGCATTTGGTATGTATATTATTACGTACTTTGTTGCACCTTTTGGTAAAGAAGCCGTAGCTGCTTTTGGTATAGGGATGCGTATAGAACAGATCTTTCTTATGCCTGTGATAGGACTCAATATCGCTACACTTGCCATAGTCTCTCAAAACAACGGAGCAAAAGCCTATGAACGCATTAAACCTACGGTAAGCTTAGCCATACGATATGGATGGCTTATGAGTACGCTGGGTGTGAGTTCCTTTTTGCTTTTTGCAAACTATATGGCAGCGCTTTTGACCTCTGATCCCATAGTCATAGAACAAACCGCACTCTATTTACGTGTGAGTGGCCTGGCATCATACGGTTTTGTCGTGATATTCATTTACATTGCCATGTTGCAAGGCATAGCTAAACCAGCTGTTATCATGCCTATAAGCATTTATAGACAGGTTTTGGCACCGGTGGTCGTATTTAGTGCTTTGGCATGGATGGGGTTAGGTATTTTGTCTCTCTGGATAGGATTAGACATGATCATCTTCTCCTCAGCACTCTTTTTATGGTGGTATGGAGAGAAGAAGTTGAAGAGGTTAACTATAGCGTAGGCTATCTGGTTTTGATCCACTCTTTTATCATCATCAATTCATCTTCGACAACATTATGGTCTTTATCATAACTTTTAAATGTAATTTCAAACCCGCCATTTTGTAATGTTTCCACTTGTTCTTTTGATGTCTCAAATGGAAGCACACCATCAGAAGTCCCATGCGTACATAACCAGTTTGAAGTATTTACATTTTGGTTCATTTCTTGCAAGAGATTGTTGGCATCGTAGATGTACCCACTGACTGCGATGTAACCTGCAAGTACCTTCTCATACCTAGATCCAAACTCAAAGGTCAGTAGGGCACCTTGTGAAAATCCAAATAAAAAGCTCTCATCTGCGTTAAACTCTTCTTCAAACAGTGTGTCTAATGTATCTGCAAGTATGGAGCTTGAGTATGCTATGCCTTCTAGTTGGTTAGGTGGTAAGTCATACCATGAAAAGCCTCCATAGTAATAATAGGGAGCATCGAGTAAAAGATAGTTCATGTCATCTATGTTGAGGTAGGGTGGTAAAAAAGTAAATCCACGAGATGAATCTCCACGGCCATGAAGGATGATCATCAGCTTTTTAGAAGCTACTTTAGATGGGATAAAAATATTGTTTAGTTGTAAATCTTCACGATTCTGCATTTCACATCCTTTCATTTAGAGAAAGGATTGCATCAGGCTTTAGCCTAGAAGTTCCTCTCTGCATTAAATTGTTGATTGATATCATAGGGGATTATACTAAATTTATATTATAGTGTTCATCATTAGGATATTCTTGCCATATATGCATGTAAAGCATAGAGATCTAGTACTGCAGTTGAGAATGATGTAAACATAACCTATACAAATAGGCGAATTTTAGATATCCTATCTTAACGACACTAATAAAAGGATAAGCAGATGTCTAAAACAACACCTGAACTAAAACTATTCACCGTATGCTATAGACCACCTTTTTCTCAAGGTATGAATACTTTTATAATAAATCATGTTACATCTTCTATGGTTTCACCACATAAAGGTACACTAGATGAAAGAGAGACGGAACATTATCTTTTCTTGAAAATAATTGAGGCGATCGAACAGCATAACCCAAGCATTTCAAAGTCAGACCAACTACTTCTCGATAAATTGTATGAAGCTGAGATTGAGTTCGTAGAGCTGTAACACTTAGAGATATATAAATGTCATCATCTCTCGTTTATTTTGTTTTGCAGACACGCAGAAACTACAAATATATAGTTCTATGAAAACCTTATAAAATTATATATTTTATAAGGTTTTGAAACAAGACTTATCTACTTACACTTAGAAAAAGTATCAGGTCGTCACTAGACCCTAAATTTCCTTTTCCCTTATTTACGCTACTTCCTTTTGTTTGCTATTTTTCTATTTGATATCTGGAATTTAATAATGATTTAAACTACTTCATTTTATAATAGATTCTTATAGTCATGTAGATTATAATAAATTGTTGATTGCTAAAAAGAAAAGCCAAACTATTTGCGAAAATAGGACGGAATGCCTATGGGTCTCTTTAGAGAAAGCCAGGTTACCTAGATAAGGGTAATCTGGCTTTTTTAGTTTAAATACTAAACAATTTTTAAAGGGGTTCAAAATGAAACAATTCAAAATGCTCTTGCTGGCAAGTATGGTAATATTATTCACTGCATGCGGTGGAGGGAGTTCCTCTTCTACAACAACTTCAGATTCTACACCTTCTGAAAATGATGGAATTGGTCTAATGTCACTCAGTATCACTGATGCAAAGCCACGGTTGCCTAAGGAACCTATAGCTGTTAATATTACAGTTACAGGTATTGAGTTTAATTATGACGGTAAGTGGACCGATGTTAATGATTTTGAGTTTGAAAATGATCAGTTTAAAAATGATGGGTTTGAACCTCAGACATTCAACCTGCTCGATCTTCAGGATGGCAAATCACTGCACCTGGGAAACTTTGTATTACCAGTGGGACACTATACAGAGATCCGCTTTAAGTTGGATGCAGCAGAAAAAAATGGAAAAGTTAAAAGTAATCCTGGTTGCAATATAGTATTTGAAGATGAGGAAGATGATGGAACAGTGACAGTATGGTCAGAACCCTTGTTTGTTCCGAGCGGAGGACAAAGTGGATATAAAGGCAAAGGTGAGTTTGATATTACTGCAAATGCGAAAATTGAAATTATGGCAGATTTTAATGTGGAGAAATCAATTGTTGTTACAGGAAATGAAAAATATCTGTTGAAACCTGTTATCCGACTGGTTGTCACTGAACTTTCAGGTACGATAAAAGGTACAGTGGTTGATATTGAAGAATACCCTGAAGAAGATAATGATTTAGCTGTTTATGCTTACGTACATGATGCCGATATAGAGATAATAGATGAAGTAATGGGAGATAGCGAAGGGATACTTTTCCCAAATGCTGTTACCAGCGGTGATGTTAATATGACTGACGGAAATTTTACGTTGCCTTTCCTGGGAGAGGAGAGCTATACTCTAGTAACTGTAAACACTGACGTTGTTGGAGTGACTATTGTCGATGTGGAAGAGGATGTCGAGGTCCTCAAAGGACAAGTAAAACTAGTCGATGTGAATACTTCAGACTATATACCACTTTAGTTTTGTATTCCAGGCTGCGTAGGCGGAGCCTGGAATAACACTTAGAGATTTGATTTTAAAAGTTAACCTTATAAAACAACATATTATATAACGTTTGTTGCTGCAACGACATTCAAAACTACTGGATCAGAAACGAAAACCTTATAAAGTTATATATTTTATAAGGTTTCCATTTCTACACCAATAGTTCTGAGACTTCAGACACAGTGTTACGTACAAGCTTTTAAAATCCAGTTTACTCTGGATCCACACAGCTAAAGCTGCTAACATCACGTGTGTCACCTTTACCATCATACTTGGCAATTTTAGGATAAGCACAAACCAGTCTTGAACCATTTGGTTGCATTTTCTCATCCAACCAATAGGCGGTGGCTTGTTCAGGCGCTTTGTCTGTTTCAAACCACCGATCAATCTCCGTTAAGAAATTCACAAATGAAGGACCAGGTCCGCCAAAGCAGTGTTCAACACCGGGCATCATTATCAGACGGACATCTTCAGCCGCAGTTTTATCATGCGCGAGAACCTCGTCATAATAACCAATGGTAGCATACGCAGGAATCGCAGCATCCGACCAACCGGTGTACATCAGCAATTTGCCGCCACGCTTACGAAACGCGGACAGATCAGGATTGGTAGCATTAAGCGTTTCAGCAACCCGCTCCGAATCTTTACGGAGTGTATCAAAATTATAATTTTTATATGTCCACTCCGGGTCATTGTAAACAAAGTACTTCATGATCCCGTTACCAAAACCGATATGGGCGTTGGGGGCGACAGGTGCCTTGGTATCGCCAACATCCACACCACCCTGGAATTCATCCAAATTAGATTGGTATTTTAAGCCACCCGTCAACCAGCGCGGCCAACCACCCTCAGAGTTTTCACCGCCAAAGGGATAGCCGTAATAAAGTGAATTACCTTTTGAGTCTTTGGGCCCATCATAGACAACCTTGACGGCCGCGAGTTGCTCCCTACTGAGGCAGCTGTCGGTTTTCTCGCCCTTGCATAACAAGGTGTCCACATCAAATTTACACTGCCGAGGATCGTTGAGGATACCGTCTTTAATCCCGTCTAGTTCATCGCACATGGCAAGAATCGATGACTCGATTAGTTCCTGCTCTTTGGGGCCGACCACCGCTCCCTGCAAATTGTTTGGGTCTGGATACATCGCCTGGTTAATCTGGCTAGTCATACCGCCAAGTCCCATGGTCCAGTTATAGGCAGGCGCTCCGGAAACAATACCGTCAAAATCTTCGGGATAACGTTGCGCCTCCATTAATGCCTGGCCACCGCCACGGGAACAACCAGTAAAGTAGCTACGAGCAATATCATTCTGATAGTACGCTTTAATTAATGCCTTCGCCGTCACCGCGGTACGATGCACTGCCTGGTGACCAAAGTTAACCAGGCGTTCCAGGTTATTGTGCGCCCAGCTGGCATCCAGGGGATGGCCCTGGTGGCCGGTATCGGTACCGACCGTGGCATAGCCGGCTTGCAGGGCTCCGTACATAAGCGCGCTATTTATCACCAAACCCACAAATCCGCCACCGCCGCCCATAGCAAACTTGCCGTTCCATTGTTCAGGAAGCAATAATTCGAAATTTATCTCCGGACCAATCACGCCAGAAACTTTACAGTGTGGCGCACCTTCAGTTTCTTTCGTAACAGATTTGATGGTCACATCAGGTAGTTTGGTCAATGCTTCAAGTTCACATACAGGTTTCGCATGAACAGAAGAGTGTAATAGCCCAAATACAACAAGGGTAAGTTTAATCGATAATATTTTTTTCATTTTGTGGTTCACTCCTATATTAATAAGTTACTTATTTTATAAGCTTTTTAAGGTTAAGTTCCTATATACTCACTGTTGTGGATAATATCTTCTTCACTCAATAGTATATACTTTAGTATATTAAATCTTAAAATAAATAAACATAAGAAATATTAGCTGATTTAAAACCGTATAATCTAACATATTTTATAATGTGTATCGCTGCAGCGATACCTTTTTACTATTTTTATGAGAACAAGAATACATAACATTATAAAACATGCCTATATAGGAGGTTTTATAAGGAAAAGTACTAAAGAAAACATATACTTCAAAGAGTTCAATAAATTAATGAATCAAATTTTATGAAAAGCACCGAATAGATTGTAAAATATGAAATAAGTGTGCCTAAAAAAATAAAAAGAAGTAATTTTAAAATTTAGATTTCATTTTTTAGATGCTAGAATAGAAAAATATCTTTAAGGTTAAACCTTTAATAGTTTACAATTTCAGAAAGAGATGAAAAATGGCAACCAAAGCAACCATCTATAAAACGTTACTGAACATTGCAAATATGGACAGTCATTATTATGCTGATCACAATTTAACTATGGCGAAACATCCGTCTGAAACTGACTTACGCCTTATGGTCCGATTGGTTGCATTTATACTCAATGCTGATGATGAGTTGGTGTTTTGTAAAGGCATATCTCAAGAGGATGAGCCTGATCTATGGCAAAAGTCTTTAGATGGAGAGATAAAACTATGGATAGACTTGGGTCAGCCTGACGAAAAGCGTATCAAAAAAGCGTGTGGACGTTCTGAAAAAGTGATTATCTATACCTATCAGGAAGGTATGGCTACCTCCTGGTGGAAACAGATCAAAACATCACTGACACGTTTCTCTAATCTTCAAGTTATACATCTCGATATAGATGGTGATATAGAAGAGCTTGCAAAACGTGCAATGTCATTACAAGCCAATATATCTGATAATGAACTGACTCTGATAGATGAAGAACACAGTGTGGTAATTAGAGAAAAGAGTTGGACGAGATGAAGTAATTATTTTACTTCTTAAGAAAATATGTATATATTTATTTTATGGTATGATGCGGCCTTATATGGTTTACTGTCACCGGTAATAAATACATACATATAGGATTTAAGGTTAAGATGAAGAAGTGTTATTGTAAAAGTGGATTGGAATTTTCAGAGTGTTGTGAACCTATTTTAAGAGTGCAACAGGTAGCACCGAGTGCACTTAGTCTTATGCGTTCACGCTATAGTGCCTACTGTTTAGGTGATGTGAACTATCTTCAGGCTACAACCCATGACCACACATGGAGTGATGAAGAACTAAAATTTATACAGGACTGGGCAGATAACAGTTTTTGGCAGCACTTGGAGATTGTGGATTTTAACGATGATATGGTCGAATTTAAAGCCTATTATATCTTCGATTATGTACAACATGTACATCACGAAAAATCAACTTTTTTGAAAATAAACGATATGTACAAATATGTCGATGGTGAAATCTATGAAGATAAAGTAACTTTCAGCAACAATCAAAAATGTATATGTGGAAGTGGTTTGAAATACAAGCGTTGTTGTCTACCTAGATTGAAAAAATAAATTATTATTCTATAGCATTTTTGTCTGCTATCCTCCTTTCTGAAGAATTAATCCCTACAAAGAAATATGATTATCATATAATTTACTTATGATAATCATAACTTCAACTTTATCTTAATTTAAGATTCGTTTGTTATACTGCCATTAGACAAACTAATGATTAACATAAGGATTAGAAATGAAAAAATTAATATTATTGGCTCTAGTGAGTACTTTTGCAATGAGTGGTTTTACAACTGCTACAAATATGAAGAATATGACTGTTGACAGTTCAGATGTAGAACTTTGTAAAACATCTATTAAATATGCACATGCGTATAAAAATACGATGGAAAAAAATGAAGCAGCTAAAAAAGCATTAGAGTATTATAAAAAGGATGTTGTTGCAAACTGTGGAACAATCTCAGCGAGAGCATCATAATAAATTATTCAACCTCAAGTATATGGTTAGCTCTAACTAACCATATACTCTTTTAAACATTACCCCCCCCACATTATTTATATCTATATACACTCAACACTCTAACGCTAATAAGTATTTTTATAGTCTCGTTAAGATTCGTTAAGAGTTCAGTAAAACTTCGTTTATATTCATACCGCATACTTACAGTGTCGAAAGACTACATTAAAACTAAAGGTATAAAAATGAAAACATTAAAAGTATTAACAATAGTAGCTATCACAGGATTGATTGGCACCGTTGCAGCAAATGCATGTCCACTTGCTGGAGAGAACAATGCAATGTGTCAAAAACAAGAAAAGTGTGAAAAGCAAAACAAGTGTCAAAAGGACAAAAAATACAATAGAGGTGAAATGAAAGAGATATATAAAAAACTTGATTTAACACCTGAACAGCAAAGTGCTATGCAAGCACATCGCAAAAGTATGCGTGAACAGAGACAAGCCAAAAGAGCACAGATGCACGGTGAACGTGGTATGGCTGGTATGAGTAAATTTGTAACTGTAAATGGTTTTGATAAAGAAGGTTTTATAGCTATGGCAACACAAAGAAGTCAAGATAGAATAGAAATGCATGCAAATATGTTTGAAAATAAGATCAACATCTTGACAGAAGAACAGCGTGTTAAGCTTACATCCCTTATTCAAGAAAAGCAAAAATAATAAAGTTATAATAACTCTATGACAAAGATATTGATGATAGAAGATGACGCGGGCTATGCGTCGCTTCTTACTGACTATTTGAAACAGTACAACCTTGAAGTAACCAACTATGAAGACCCATACTTGGGTTTGAGTGCAGGTATAGAGAAGTATGACCTGCTCATACTGGATCTAACTTTGCCTGGTATGGATGGGTTGGAAGTATGTAAAGAAGTGGTCAGTAAATATGATATCCCTATCATCATTTCTTCTGCACGTTCAGACCTTAGTGACAAAGTCATAGGGTTACAGTTGGGTGCAGATGATTATCTACCTAAACCTTATGATCCACAAGAGATGTATGCGCGTATTATCTCCCTTTTACGACGTTATAAAAAAAACCATATTCAAGAAGAACCTGATCATCGTCTGGTACTGGATGCACCAAAAGAGACAGTACTTTTAGATGGTGTCGCTTTAGATCTTACTGCTGCTGAGTATGCGGTACTTAAACTTCTTATAGAACACAGAGGCTCAACGGTCTCTAAAGAACAGATACTCTATGACTCTGAAGTATTTCAGTTTGGTTCGGATGGTTCACTGGCCGTGATACTCAACCGACTGAGAAAAAAGTTAGGTGAAGAGATAGAGCTTAAAACAGTGCGTGGTGTAGGTTATAGGTTGTTGTCGTGAGTATTTATAATAAAATTCGCATTATTTTTTTAGTTTCTTTACTCTTTGTGACTGCATTTTTTGCTGCTTTCTTTTACATCGAGAAGTCGCAGCATATCCAAGAGATAGAAAAAAGGTATATGCAAACTTCACTTTTTTTACATAAACATTTTAGACAGAGTATGAGACATGATGCTCAGGTTGACTTTTCTGATGCTACTGTAAAACTCTATTTGAAAGAGAGTAACTTTAAACTTCTTACAGATAAAAAGCATATAAAAAACATCCGTAAAAATGCACAGGTCATGAAAAAAAGAAAAGTCCTGCGTGGTAAGGTTCAAGTACTCAGAGTGAAAAACAGACTTTATCTCTCTTTAGGAAATCCGAGGTTTCAACTCCTTCTTTTGGATCAACAGGCTCAAACTCCACCATGGAACTTACTTCTTGGGTATTTACTCTCTTTACTCTTTTTGATACTGCTTTATGTCTGGCTCACTAAGAGTTTAAAACCACTTAAAACCTTGCAAGATCAGATACAAAAAGTGGCGGGGGGTGATCTGTCGGTATCAGTAAAAAGTGATAAAAAAGATGAGATAGCACAGGTCTCTAATGCATTTGATGATGCCTTACGCAAGTTAGAGTCTCTGATAAACTCACGTCAGCTCTTTTTACGTACCATCATGCATGAACTCAAGACTCCCATAGGAAAAGGGAAGATACTCAATGCATTTTTAGAAGAAGATAAGCTAAAAGAGGGCTATGATGAGGTCTTCGGACGTTTGGAACTCTTGCTCAATGAGTTTTCTAAGATCGAACAAATGCTCAGCTCTCACTATGAACTTCATCTGGCAAATTATAATGCAAAAGATCTTGTGGAACAGGCTTTAGAATTGATGATCATGGATGAAGATGCATTGGCAAAGCAGGTGCAACTCATAGAAGAGTCACCCTTAGTACTCACTACAGATTTTACACTCTTCCCTTTGGCGCTGAAAAACCTTATAGATAACGCTATCAAGTATGCACCTGATCATTGTGTTGAAATACGCATCTCGAAAGAGGGGATCACTGTGTCAAATAAAGGTCCACAGTTTACAGATCAGATAGAAAACTATTTTAAGCCTTTTCATGGAAAAGGAGAGGGCTTAGGTTTAGGACTTTATATTGTACATAGCATTATGGAGATGTTGAAGTTGAAACTTACATACCGTTATGCTGAACATCAAAATAGTTTCATGATTACTATAAAATAATTCACTTTTTACAGATATATCGACCTTCGGGGTATGAGAGCGTCTTAAAATCCCTATTTTAGGACAAAAAACACAAAATGTCACCACAAACCGCACCAAAATATTTAAAATAAATTAACTATGTATTCCATAGAAAAAGAGTAGATCATTACTCTTCATTAATACTCTCCATCACACTTTCAGAAAACATATAGTCTGTCTCTTTGCCGTATGCATGGCATTGTATACAGGATTTTATTTTGCCCTGATACCATCCGTCCATTCCTGTTTCATCATAGACTCCATACCACCAATCACCATTATCAGTGTCATAGCCTTTTTCCATTTTTATCATAATGGTAAGTTTGGATGTTTCAGAGCGCTCTTGATCAGGATAAAGTGGTTTCACTACAATTGAACCCACTGGAAATAAATCTAATTTTTCAACATAAGACTCTTTAGCCAGTGTATTGACATAGATATCAATCCATGCCCGGTGCGAATCGGACTCTAATGCTTCGGTATTGAGTTTATGTAGGCTTTTCCAGTCTGGAAAGGTAAATTGATTTTTAGAATCATCTTTAATTATTCCTTTATCATAATCTGTGTTAGAGGCAAACAGACCGAGCATCAACATCATACTAAGTATAAGAGGTAAAAGTATTGGTCTGAGTATCAGAATACTTATTAAAACTAATTTCTTCATAATCGTTCCTTTCGTACTAAATTTTAGAAGTCATTCCATTTTTGGGGAGATATTATACTAAAGCTGTGTGTAAAAGGTGTGTAAAATTTATATACATTTGGCAAAAAATTAGTTTGAGTAAAACCTTATAAAATATATAACTTTATAAGGTTTTCAAGTAAGAAATTATTAACGTTCCTTTTTTCTTTTGAAAACCTTAACTCAAATCGACACAAGCATCGGAAAATTATTTTTAACTAAAAAGTGTGCAACTTTAATATATAGTTGTACCAAGTAAATAATTCTATATTCCCTCAGCAATCATTACATCAGCAACTTTTTTGAATCCGGCAATATTTGCACCATCCACATAGTTGCCTTCGACACCATACTCTTTAGCTGTTGCAGCGATATTATGACAAATATCATACATTGTCGTTTTAAGTTTGGCATCAACTTCTTCAAAACTCCATTTTAGCATAGCGGCATTTTGACTCATTTCAAAATTACTTACAGCAACCCCGCCTGCATTGGCTGCTTTAGCTGGACCAAAACAGATTTTATTTTCTAAAAAGGTTGCTATGGCTTCTGGAGTAGATGGCATATTGGCCCCCTCGGTCACACTAATACAACCATTTGCAATCAAATTTTTAGCATCAAGCTCAGTCAGCTCATTTTGTGTAGAACAAGGAAAAGCGGCATAACACGCTATGTTCCATACTGCATGTCCTTCTTCTGGATATTCTGATACAGGAATATAAATCGCTTCAGGATGTTTTACAACATACTCATCCAAAGACCCTCTACGGTTGAATTTCAAGTCTTTTAAAAATTCTATATCTACACCTCTGGCATCATAAACCGTTCCTCTTGAGTCTGTACATGTAACAGGAATGGCCCCTATCTGAAAAAGCTTTTCTATGGCATAAAGTGCTACATTTCCCGCACCGCTTACGGTACAAACCTTACCTTGAAGGCTCTCTTTGTTTTCCGTTTCAAGCATAGCTTCGGTAAAATAAACCGCTCCATAACCTGTAGCTTCTGTACGCCCGAGAGATCCCCCGAAGAAAGAAGGTTTACCGGTTAAAACACCATCAAAAGTCGTCGTGATCCTTTTGTACTCACTAAAAAGGTATCCTATTTCTCTGGCACCAACGCCGATATCTCCAGCAGGAACATCCATGCGTGGACCGATATATTTGTGCAGTTCTCTCATGAACGCCGTGCAGAATTTCATCACTTCAAAGTCGCTTTTACCTTTTGGATCAAAGTCACTTCCTCCTTTACCGCCGCCTATCGGCAGTCCGGTCAGTGCATTTTTAAGAATCTGTTCAAACCCTAAAAACTTCAAAATTCCTTCATTGACCGATGGATGAAAACGAAGACCGCCCTTGTATGGTCCTATTGAATTATTAAACTGAACTCTGTAGCCGGTATTGACCCGAATTTCGTTATTATCATTCAACCATTCAACCTTAAACTTTATAATCCTGTCAGGATTCGCCAATCTTCTGATAATGTTATGTTTTGCATATCTTTCATCCAAAAGATAAAGTGGAGCGATAGATAATAAAACCTCTTCCACTGCTTGATAAAAAACATCATGTTCACAACGATGGTTCTCTATTTCTTTGTGTATCTCTTTTTTTATGTACTTATGAGCTTCTTCTAGCGTGACATTTTTATGCGGCATTATTAGCATTCCTTAAAATTATAATATAAATGTTATACCATCTATGTTGATTAGAGATATAAAGACAAGAGGGTTAATATAACTCTTACATAATTATTGTAGCACTTGTAAAATTAATAATCAGTAATAGGAAATTAAGAGATTAGTAGAGCTCTATTATTAGAAGACAATATCATAATAGTAATTGAATTATTAAGTCAACAATTTACTGTTATTGAGAAAAATAGAAG
>Ga0209013_10001294_pt1 | contig 23046 bp, 21 predicted proteins | sample Cruoilmetagenom2_FD_187291 | JGI IMG/M metagenome (GOLD analysis project Ga0209013, IMG submission 187291) | Oil polluted marine microbial communities from Coal Oil Point, Santa Barbara, California, USA - Sample 2 (SPAdes) (version 2) | ecosystem: Environmental > Aquatic > Marine > Oil seeps ... | reverse complement strand
CAATCTCTCTTAAAGTTACTTCAGCAGAGGTTGAGATATCACCCGGGACGATCTCGTTAATATCCGATTCAATCCTTGTCGGGATAACAACAAGATTAAATGTTGCCCCCAGGTTGTAATAGATCTTGCTCACTTCCTCATAAGGGAAAAACCTGTTGGCATTAAATTCCTGCTTTACTAGCCTGAGAATATTCTGGCTGTCCAGTGCCATGTTTTTTCTGATTTTGTCAAAATTCTGAGAATTTTCATTTAAGATCGGAAATTTCTCATATTGATAAAAACTTATCACCCACTTTTCAAGACTGATCCTCTTCAAAAAAGCGGCAAAATTATATAATGTATAAATATTTAATTGAAGGAAGCTTCTTTTATAATTTTCCCAGGCATTTTGATATCTGACAAAAAAAGTGAGAACATCACGCTGAGCCTGACTGTTGCCGATCCGTCCAACACTCCTTCCCTCTTCATCTGCCAATTGCGAGAGCAGTACAGTAATGCCCCCTTCGACGGTCATCATCACCGCACGCATATTCACCCTCGCCCTTCTCCCTTCCTCATAAAGTGCATCAATTATGCTGGAAAGTGTTTTATCTTTCTCTTTCAAATCATTAAAAGTAAGGGTGGTGTTATTAACGAACACCAAAAGTTTATCCTCTTTTCTAAGAACACTTTCAAAAAAGTACCTGACCCCTTTTTCATAAAAATCATTAAAATTCGTGACACTGAAAGCCAGCACAAAAAGTCTCGGTTCATAAAATTGTTTTCTTTCAGAGTCCAGTTCAATGCTCTGACTTGAGATCTTTTTCCTGACAATGTTGAATCCGTTGATCGGTAATTTTTTACCATTCTCGAACAACTTGAAATCGGATTTTTTTAAATTATCTACCGGTTTTCCTTTAAACATAACCCGGACAGGGATTTCAACATTGATTACAACCATGTCCTCCCGGATATCCTTCTCCTGACCTGATATTAATGGCGAAAATAACAAAACAATTACTAATGTACTAATTATTGGAATTCTCATATTCCCTCCGGTTCTATTTAAATATCAAACTTTATAACAAATCCTGCAAGGTATTTGAAAGCAGTGGAGGGAATAATTTCAGAATATTTCATGCCCGTACACATCCCCAAGAATTTTCATTATTTTGTTAATTGTAAAATTAGTAGCAAGAGAATTTCCATGAATTTCATTGATTATTGTCCCCAAAAAGCCACAAATACTTATAAATGTGGTTCATTATTAATTGTAGGGGCAAGGCATGCCCTGTCCCTACCAAACACAATCAATTGCAGAGACAGGCAATACCCAATGAAATTTTTTATATTATCTGCTATAAATTAATCATGGCGGGAAAATTGTCCTATGAGCGGTATTTGTGGTTTCATTCGAAACTGAAAACAGGGCGGCATCCCAAATTATCTGACCTCTCGGAAAAATTTGAAATCTCACAGAGGCAGGCCTCCAGAGAGATAGAATTTATGCGCCTGTTCTTCGAAGCACCGATCGAATATTCATCAGAGGAGAACGGGTACTACTATTCAGATGAGAAATTTGAACTTCCGGGGATATGGGCATCTGAAGAGGAGGTAATCACCCTGATAATAGCAAAGAGACTGGCTTCCACTATTCCCCATAAAAACAGAAAAAAAAGATTTGATGAGTTCATAAAAAAATTTCTCAGAGAGACAGGGATCGATATTTCTACAATTGAGAAGAAAATATCAATTAAGAACATACGGTACTACAGGGTCGATCCTGCAGTTTTCGAGACAGTTGTTCTTGCTCTCAGTTCAGGAAAAAAACTTAGGATCAATTATAGATCACCTTATAAAGATGAACCAGGAAAAAGAATTGTTAATCCTCTCCACCTTCTTCTCTATATGGGGAACTGGCATCTATTCGCCTGGTGCGATGAAAAGAAAAAAGTAAGAGATTTTGTCCTCTCCAGAATTACTGATGGCGAAATAACAGAAACACCTATCCCTGAAAAACTGAGAAAAACAGATCTGAGAAAAAAAGTGTTCAGTAATTACGGAATATTCATCAATGGGGAAAAAAAAGAGATAATTCTTAAATTTACCGAGGAAACCGCAAAGCTGGCAAGAGAGCAGGTCTGGTTCCCCGACCAGGTAATAGAGGAATCTGAAAAAGGGAGCGTTACCATAAAATTCCCTGCTTCTGATTTCAGGGAGGTATTAAAAGATATTCTGTCTATGGGTCCGGGAGTTAAAGTATTATCACCTCCCGAATTACGGGACATGGTGGTAGAGAGCATTAAAAGAATGTCAGAACTCTACAAAGTGTGACAATCTTAAGTTGTTCCGGTTGATTCTATATCAATTAATTGAGATAATCATAATTGGGGCCGGATATTTCAGGTTCGGCACGGAGGTAACAGGTGAAAGGAATAATTCTTGCCGGCGGTCATGGTTCAAGACTCTACCCGATGACCCTTCCCGTATCTAAGCAGCTTCTTCCTGTTTATGACAAACCGATGGTCTACTACCCCCTCTCAACGCTGATGCTCGCGGGGATCCGGGAAATACTTATAATATCGACACCCGATGAACTACCTCGGTTCAAAAAGCTTCTCGGGGACGGGAAGCAGCTCGGACTTACAATTGAATATAAGGAACAACCCGAACCGCGTGGAATTGCAGATGCTTTCGTAGTCGGAAAAGATTTTATCAGTAATGACAGCGTATGCCTTGTACTTGGCGACAACATATTTTACGGTCATGATCTTATAACTATGCTTGAGAAGAGCTGCAGGATCAAAAACGGGGCAATTGTATTCGGATACTATGTGAAACATGCTGAGAGATATGGAGTAGTTGAGTTTGATAAGAATAAAAATGTTATTTCAATAGAGGAAAAGCCGAAGGACCCGAAATCAAACTATGCTGTAGTCGGCCTCTACTTCTACGATAATAGTGTGGTTGAGCTTGCACACACGATCAAACCTTCTGCAAGAGGGGAGATAGAGATCACAGACATAAACAATGAATATCTGAAACGGGGTAAGATGAAGGTTGAACTTATGGGCCGCGGTTATGCATGGCTGGATACAGGAACAAACAGTTCGCTCCTTGACGCATCTATGTTCGTCAAAACAATTGAGGACAGACAGGGGCTGAAAATATCCTGCCCTGAAGAGATAGCATTCAGAAAGAACTATATAAGCAGGCCGGAACTGAAACACCTTGCAGACAAACTTTCAGCGAGTGATTACGGAAAATATCTTTACGGTATTCTTGAAGAGGAATAAGTGGCTGGCATCAGAAGATCTTTAAAAAACATCATGGTTACAGGCGGGGCCGGATTCATAGGAAGCAATTTTATAAGGTATATGTTTGAGGATACAGATTTTAATGGAAGGCTCATTAATCTTGACAAACTAACCTATGCAGGGGACAGGGAAAATCTAAAAGATATAGAAGACAAATTCGGGGGGAAAAGATATTTTTTTACTAAAACGGACATATGCAACAGCAAGGATGTAAGATCAATTTTTAATGAATATGAGATCGATACTGTGATCCATTTTGCCGCTGAATCCCATGTTGACAGATCTATAACCGGGCCGGCCGAGTTCATTCAGACAAATATAATCGGTACATTCACCCTGCTGGAGACAGCAAGAGACAACTGGAAGGACAATTCAGGGAACCTTTTCCACCACATTTCTACGGATGAAGTTTACGGAAGCCTGGGGGAAGAGGGATATTTTATCGAAACTACTCCTTATAATCCTAAGAGCCCTTACTCAGCATCAAAAGCATCTTCAGATCACCTTGTCAGAGCATATGCAAACACCTATGATATGCCGGCAACCCTTTCAAACTGTTCCAATAATTACGGCCCTTACCAGTTCCCGGAAAAACTGATCCCCCTTATAATCCGTCATGCTGTTGAAGGGAAAGAACTTCCTGTATACGGTGACGGGGCAAATATCAGGGACTGGCTCTACGTTACCGACCATTGCTCAGCTATATGGAAGATAGTTTCAGAAGGGAAAACCGGAGAAACCTACAATATTGGAGGGGACAGCGAAAAGAAAAATATCGACGTAGTTAATGAGATATGCTCTATCCTTGATAAAATATATCCAGTTGCAGACAATCCCGCATCAGGATGCAGATCAAATTATTCAGAACTTATAAAATTTGTTAAAGACAGGCCCGGTCATGACAAAAGGTATGCAATTGATTCTACAAAGATCCTGAAAGAACTGGGGTGGAAACCGTCTGTGAACTTTAATCAGGGGCTTGAAACCACAATCAGATGGTATCTGAAAAATATTCCCGGATAAGCTGATCTTCAACAGCAGCTCTAATTCTCAATAATGGGGAAATGATATATAATGACCTATATGATAAAAGGGGAAGCGGAAAAAATTTACAGATCTATATTTAAAAAAGATATCCCTGAAATAACCATCGAAAGATTTAAAAAAATATCAGAGAGGCTTGAGCAGGGATTCCAGCCGGAGGAAATTGAAAAGCATCAGAAAATTACCTCAACTATTTCCGACCTGGCAGCCGCCGAATATACATCCCGTATTCTCAGGAAAAATCCTCTACTGATCAGAAAATTTCAGACAATGATCTATCTGGGAGAGTGCCTCCCCGAAAACTATGATCTTTTTATCAATGAAAAAAAAGGGATCATAAAAACCCTTCTCATGTTTGCTGTAGTTCCGTTCAATTCTGTTTACAAATTTGTAAAAGGTTTTTTACTCCTTAAAATAAAAATCTGATGAAAAAGGTTATAACAATAATCGGCGGAGGTGCTTCAGGAGTGGCCGCTGCACTTGGTTTTGTAAAAAAAGGGATCATTCCTACAATAATTGATGTAGGTAAAAGAAATTCAGGAAACCATAATACAGAAGGAAATCTTTACGATTACAGGAGAGAAAATGATTTGTTCGATTTAATGATCGGGGATGAAATGGAGGGCCTATCAAATATTATTGAAGGAACAAACCTCCCGCCGAAGTTAAACAATCCAATGAATAAATATGTTACATCAGGAGCAAAGGATCTTTCTCCTATAGAGTCATCAAATTTTAATGCAATACAAAGTTTTGCGGCAGGCGGACTCGCTTCCGCCTGGGGAGCAGGATTATACAGGTACAATGATAGTGATCTTAAAGAGGTCCCATTAAATTCACAAGAACTTGAACCTTTCTATAACATACTTTCTAAGGAGATCGGGATTTCCGGAACTAATGATGATCTCATCCCGTTTTTTGGCAACGACAACACACTACTACCTCCCGTAAAGCTATCAAAAAAATCAGATTATATATATAAGAATTACCAAAGAAAGAAAAACAAGTTAAACCGGAAAGGCATTTTTGTCGGGCATCCCCGGATGGCAGTCCTGACCTCTGATCTCAATAAAAGAAAGCAATGTGATTATTCAAATTTTGATATTTGGCTAAATAACATCCCCTGGATATACAATCCTGTCCAGACACTTGATCGTTTAATAAAAGAGAAAAAAGTGATTTACAAACCGGGGATTCATATTGATTCCTGGAAAAGAAATGGTGAAGGGCTAATTATCCTGGGGAAAAATACTTCAGACAACTCTCCATTTCAGGAAAAAACAAACACACTTGTCCTTGCAGCAGGTACGATCAACACAGCAAAGATTATTCTTAAATCAAAGCAAGATAATAAAACAAAACTAAGAATAATCGATAATAATTTATATCAAATCCCGCTTGTCATTCCTGCATTTTTCGGCTCTGTAATTGAAAAAACAACATTAGGCATGACAAATCTGAACCTTGTATACAATTCTCCTGACGGTGGTCCTACACTTCAAGGAAGTATTATAGAATTAACATCTCTCCCACGATCCGTTTTCTTTGACAGAATACCGGTAAGTTCAGTGATGAATTTAAATATGATCAAAATGACTTCACCTTCTTTCCTGGCAATGTTCCTCTATTTCCCATCATCTTACAGAGATGGAGGATTTATTAGATTAGCAGGTAATAACAATTTACAGATTGGACATAAAGACTACTTCCCGGAGAAAAAACAAATACGCAATATTATAAGAGCACTTTTTTCGATGGGTGCATGGACCCACCCCCTTCTGATCCAGCAATCCAAACCAGGATACGCTATCCACTATGCCGGAACTATCCCGATGAAAGAGAAAACTACCTCCGATTATGAGTCTTCCATGGATGGGAGACTCCATAGAGAGAAGGGGGTATATGTCGCCGATGGATCCCCATTTTCAGAAATCGCAGCTAAAAATCTCTCATTCACTTTAATGGCTAATGCCATGAGAATTGCCGACAGGATCTCAGAAAAAAAATGAATTTGAAGAAAAAAATTCTTATCACCGGTGCTGGCGGGCTTATCAGCAATGGCACAGCTTCATACCTCAAAATAAAAGATAAAAATATTGAAGTAACCGGAATCTCACGCACAGAGAGAAAGAGAGGCAATTATGATCATATTATTTGCAGCCGATTCGGGGAACGCCTTAAGATAACCGATAAAAAATTCGAGCTGATAATCCATAGCGCCTTCGATAAAGATGACAAGTCCAATGAAATTAATACAAGTGGGACAAAAAAGTGGGCACAGGATGCAGAAAAAGCAGGTATAAAAAACCAAATTTTCCTCAGCTCGATATCTTCTCAGTCTGAATTCTTGTCATCTTACGGGAAAAGTAAAAAGGAACTTGAAAAATGGTTTCTCGACAGAGGGCATATTGTTTTCCGTCTGGGGCTGGTTATTGCAGATGGAGGAATGTTCGGAAGGTTACTGAGTTCAATAAAAAATTCTCCGATCATTCCGCTTATCAGTGGAGGGGAATTCCTGGTTTTTCCAACAGACCCTGAGACGATATACAACCTTATCCACCGGATATCCCTTGGAGAAGTACCAGATAATTGCGGAGAACCTTTGAATCTTCACTTCGAGAAAGGGTCAACACTAAAAGATATTCTTCGAGAATTGAGTAAAAGTATGAATAAAAAAGCTGTTTTTCTCCCTGTCCCATATTCTCTGGTATATCCAATTGTAAAAATTGCATCCTTAATTAAACTTCCGGGGCTTAATATTGATACCGGAAATCTTAAGGGATTGAAATGGAATTCAAAACTTTCTCTCAGATCTGACCTCAAGGATCTGGGATACAAGGAACAGAATCTGACTGAACTGATCAACAGATTATAATCATCCAAATTGACACTCCGTTTTTTAGATGATATAAACTCTATAAATTAAGGCGGATAATCAATGGACAGGATCTTAATCGTAATCCCGGTATATAACGAAGAAAAAAATATCCGTAGAGTTATCCTGGATATTCAAAAAAACTTCAATTCTGCAGATATTATTGCTGTAAACGATATGTCAACGGATAATACCGTGAAAGAACTTGATGCAATGGGAATAAATCATCTGGATCTCCCATTCAACATGGGATATGCAGGAGCTCTTCAGGCCGGATTAAAATATGCTACAAGGAATGGTTATAATTTTGTTGTTCAATTTGATGGCGACGGACAACATTTGGCTAAAGAGATCGGTAAGCTTTATAAACAGATCACAACAAATAAATCGGACATAGTTATCGGATCACGATTTAAGATCAACACAGATTATCCCCACCCGCTATTCAGAAAGATCGGCTCCTGGATATTTTCTCTACTTATCAGGCTGACATGCCGGAAAAAGATCACAGATCCAACCTCCGGGTTCCAAATATTGAGCAGAAGGGTATTTACGGAATACAGTGAAATGTTCAATTATCCCCAATTCCCTGACGCCAACCTTATTATAAAAATGTTATTGCATGAATACAAAATAGAGGAAATTCCGGTCGAAATGAGAAAAAGAGAGCATGGAGAGAGCATGCACACGGGATTAATCGCCCCGATGAAATATATGATTAAAATATTTTACAGTATACTGATCATTATTCTGACTTTTAAATTCAACAACCCAAAAGGGGAGGGAGGTTCTGATGTATAGGATATTTTTCGCATTTTTCGGAATTGCAGCAATATTATATATTTTTATCAAAGTGAAGAAGAACAAGTTTTCAGAAAGCAGGAGCATCTTCTGGGTCCTTGGTGGTATAGCTATTTTTTTCCTTTCCATATTCCCGAAAACAATTGATAAAATTTCCGCTGTTTTAGGGATCAATCATCCCCCTTCACTTCTCTTCCTTCTCGCTTCAATTTTTATAATTTATTCTATTTTTAAACTTGAGGAAGAGATTACAATAACAAAGGAGCAACTAAAAGACCTGGCACATAAAAATGCTATCCTTGAAAATAAATTAATAAAACAATCGAACAACGAAAAGAACAAGTAGGACAAAGATTTTCCGTTAAATAAGTACTCGTAAATATGATATAATCCAGGAATGACCAAGGATAGAGATTATAAATCTTTTTTGATTTTATTTGGAATATTAATTATAGCTTTCTTCTTGAGAATCAATCAGTGGTTCAACTTTCTCGGGGCTGATGAAATCAGGATTATGGGGTGGGTCGAAGATCTGAACAAAAACCCGTTCCCCATCCATCCCTACCCGCCTCTATTCCTGTATATCAACTTTTTGTTTTCAATTATATTGAAAAAAATTTTTCTTTTTCTCGGGATAATAAATTTTGATATCGATTTCTGGCAAAGTAATATTGGATTTATAACTACTCTTAAAGCAGGCAGGATCCTGACAACAATATTTGGAACTCTAAATGTTTATATGGTCTACAGGATTACAAAAGATTTTATAAACAAAAAAGCGGCACTTATCAGCTCAGCAATACTTGCAGTTTGCTGGCCTCATGTAATTGATTCCCACAATTTTAAATCTGATATGCTCCTTGCTTTGCTCTTCTCGCTTATGGTCTATTTTATCCTGAAATTTTTAGATTCAGGGGCTCTCCGTTTTCTTGCAATCGGATCATTCCTCTTTGGACTTTCATTCGCAGCTAAATATAACGGATTCTTTGGTGTTATAATAATTTTAATCGCAATATTTATTAAAAGAAAAGATATTGGCATATTTAAAGGCTTCGCATATTTTTCAATCAGCAGTCTCATTGGATTCCTGACGGGTGCTCCGAACTGGATAGTTCATCCTATTTCAAATTTTAAATCTATGATGAAACTATTACATGACCTTTCAAATGAGTTAGTGTGGTACGACAAATTCCCTTCTTCTTATATTCTTTACGGGAAAAACCTGATTGAAACTTTCGGGTGGGTTCTAATCATCATCCTAATTGCAGGACTTCTCTTGTCTTTCATTAAAAAAAACAGGGTGGAATCACTAATTTCAATTACTTTTATCTTTTATTTCATGATGATTGGGAGAGAAAACTACCTGAATTACAGGGCAATTCACATCCTTTTTGTTCTGGCATCAATAATAATCGGAAAATTTATTTTTTCAGACATTAAATTTTTAATAAAGAATAAAACAATCAACACTGTGGCAGTAGTCTCTTTTACTATCATTGTTTTGGGGTTTACATTTATAAACCTTGGCAGGAGCTATAAAAGCCTCAATCTTCTGAATTCTTTTGCTTCTCATGCAACAAAAGAACGGCCCGGTATCGGGAATCACGATTATTCGGCCTATTACCTAAAAAACCATCTCGAATATGGAAGTTTGTTTTTCAGAGAAATGTGGACACCCCCTGTAAATAGTCTTGGGGTTGGAATATTCGGTACCGATGTGACAAGAGTTCCTCTACACAAATTTAGAGGGGATAAAAGTTTCAACTATCTTCTTACCAGTTTCAGGACAGATTATATAATCAGAAAAGGAAAAAACAAAAAATTCTTTTTTGCCGCAAAAAAAAGACTCGAAAATTATATACCTTTTTATAAAGTTTACAGACCAAGAATATTTACATGGAGTAATGATATTCAATTCTGGTATAAAAAACCGGCATTTATAAAAAAGAAGATTGTCCCCGATTCACAAATAAAACTCCCCCGAACACTTTATTCTGACGAAAAAAATCCTTCGATATTTTTACCACTTCAAAGATATGAAAAAAATCCATGTTCAGGTAAAATCCAGAATGGCAAATTTACAAAACATATTGTTTCAAAAATTGAGTTGAGTAGCATTAGTTTTAATTTCCTTAACAAAAAGCTGGCTGAATTAACAATAAATATAAACGGGAAATCATATGAGACTAAATTATCCGAAGATAAATTTATTAAACATATAAGCCTGGAAAATTTTAAGCCGAAAACTTTTAAAGGAATAGGATTAAGAAGACTTTGGGAAGTTTCGATGGACAAAGAAGGATTAGAAACAGAACTCTTTATTTACAAAATTGAAATCAGTTCTCATTCTAAATCAAAAATCCCTTTTGTTTTCCAGCCGGTTTATTCAAGAAAGGAACCCATTTCGAAGATTCCTCCATACCCACTTGTATCTAAAGCTGGAAATAGCAACCCATCAGATTCACTTGATAATGTAAAATCATCAGACTGGATTAAAATGATTTATAAGAAGACAGGAGTTGATTTTAATCTGCTCTCAAAAATAAATTCATTAAGTTTGTTTAAGAATACTAAAAATTCTACAAATAATATTGATACCGGTTATTTCCCGCTTAGCCATGGAACTTATTTTTTAAATCTTGAAATGAAAGAAATAGTCAATGGGGTCTATCCGGAAAAAAAAGGAAAAATTGTAATACAAAGAATTCTAAATAAAAACAAAATAACTGAATATGATTTAAAAAAGGGACAGTTTAAATTTCCTCTGAATGAGGAAGAAAATTTTGGGTTTTACAGAATTAAAATAATTGATGCCTCAAAAGCTAACCTGCTGATAAAAAATGTAAAAATCTCTATTGATTTTCCGACATATATTAATAAAAACTTCTTAATAAAGTAATTAGTTAAATAAATGCATCCATTTTAACTGGAAATGAGTCTTAAAAATTGAAAAAAGGGAGATTCTGTGATAAATTCTGGTTCAATGAAAAGGAGATTATTGCTTGTTTCAAAAGTGTTGGGGATTGGAGCATTCTATTCCTTAATACTGGTTATCTCCATTTTCTTTACAATGAGCATCCTTATCAAAGGTGATGAGATAAAAGCACCCGATCTTATAGGTAAGAGTATCGAGGAAGCATCAGTAATAGCAAATGAGAACGGATTCCACCTGAAAAAGATCACAGGGAATTACAGTAGAAACTACAAACCACTCACAGTTATAGAACAAATACCGGAACCTGGAGTTTATATAAAAACAAACTCCAATCTCAAAATATTTATCACTTCAGAACTCATTGAAGTTATTGTCCCGGATCTTGCAGGTTATACAAGGGAAGAGAGCAGGAAACTGATAAAAAAGAGTGAACTGAAAAAGAGATATGTATCTTATGTTCATTCAGACAAAGTACCCCATGATTTTATTATTTCTCAGTCTTTAATACCCGGTTCTCATGTCCAGATTAATTCAAATATAGACATCCTTGTCAGCAAAGGGAAGAGAGGAAGTGAATTTATTATGCCCGATATCATCGGTAAGAATGCGGAAAGAATCCTTACATATTTCGAGATCATTGGGCTGAAGATAGAAAAAATAACAAAAGTATCCTACCCAGGCTTGAGGCCCAATATAGTAATCTGGCAGAACCCCGCACAGGGATTTAAAATAAGTTCCAAAAACAGAATAAGCATCCAGGTGAGCGAATGAACCCGGTTTTCCCTTCTATCCTGTCAACAGACTTTTACGATCTTCATGAAAAGTTACAAACATTCAAAAAGGGGGGGATAAATTTTATCCATCTCGATATTATGGACGGGCATTTTGTCGACAATCTTTCATTCGGACCTTCGATCGTGAAACCGGTAAAAAAAGAGTTTGGATTTGAAATAGATTCTCATCTTATGGTCTCTAACCCGGAAAAGATCATACCCTTTTTTATTAAAGCCGGATCTGACTGGATATCATTCCATATTGAAATAGAACACGAGACCGGAAAAAATATCAGCCTTATAAAAAATTCCGGCAAAAAAGCAGGATTGGCAATAAATCCTGATACAGATATTTCAAAACTGTTCCCTTTCCTGAGCAAGGTGGATTATGTTCTACTTATGAGTGTTTTCCCGGGTTACGGAGGACAAAAATTTATTGAAGAATCATTAAACAGATCGTTTAGATTAAAAGAAAAAATAAAGTCGGAAAATCCTGACTGTCTGATCCAGATGGACGGGGGGATAAGCGCCTCTAATACAGGCATTCTCAGAGACAAAGGTGTAGACCTTTTTGTGATGGGAACTTCACTTTATAATTCAGATAATATTGAAGTAGAGATAAAGAAAATATTAAAAACACTGGAAGGAGAAAAAAATGAAAAAACTTTTAGCAATTAGTCTATTATTCATATTGATAGCCGTAACAGGGTGTAAAGCAAAGAAAGAAATCGCCGTCGATTCATCAGGACTCGGTTCAGACAAAGCCATATATGAGAGAGCTCAGAAACTTGGACGAAGAGATGCCGAAAGATCAAGATTATTATATAAGGAGATCCTTCAGGTTTACCCGGACAGTGTATATGCACGAAAAGCCAAGATCGGGATAGCTGACTCCTATTTCAAACAGAAAGATTCCGCCTCCATGATAATCGCAGCATCAGAATATCAGGAATTCGTAAATCTGTATCCAAACTCTCCTGATTCAATTTATGCAAAATTCAGGATCGGAAGATGTTATGAAAGACAAAGCAAGAGTGCGGGGAGGGATCAGACAAACACTAAACAGGCCATAAAAGCTTATGAAAGCCTGCAGAAGATGTATCCCGGATCGGAAGAGTCTGACAAAGCAGACAAGATTTTGAAAAAACTGATGGACAGATTAGCCCAGCACTATTTCAGTATCGGAATGGCTAACTACAGGTTGAAAGCTTTTAAAGGGGCAATTGACCGGTTCAAGCAGGTTATTGATAATTACCCTGATTTTGCAAAGATGGGCAAGCTTTATTACTTTACCGGCAAATCCTACTCGATGCTGAGAGACTATGATTCCGCTATATCATTTTTCCAGAAAATTGTTAATAGCCTCCCTAAGTCAAAATATGTTAAGGGTTCCAAAAAAAATATCCAAAAGCTGATGAAGGCTAAAATAGCCAGCGACAGAAAAAAACCCGAAAAGAAAGATGTAAAGAATAAAAAGGAAGAGGAAACAAAGAAAGAGGATTAATCACCCTTACCGAGTTTTTCTGAAATTTCCTTTGAGGTTCTTGCTCCGAGTTTTTTAAGATTTTCTATTCTTCCGAGGATAGTATCACCCTTTTTTCCCCCAGAGGTTAGTTTATTCATTGCTGAATCATAACTTGCCCTTGCTATATCTAGTTTATCCCCGATATTTTCAAGATCACTAACAAAGTTAACAAACTTATCATAAAGGGCACCTCCCTGCCTGGCTATTTCCGAAACATTCTTTTTCTGCTTCTCATGCTTCCACAAATATGAGACCGTCTTCAGTGTAGCAAGAAGTGTGGGGGTTGATACAAATACAATATTCCTCTCAAGAGCATCCTCCACTATACTCTGATCATGCCGGAGGGCAAGGACCAATGCAGACTCTATCGGCATGTACATTAATATATAGTCAGGTGAATTGACCCCATACAGATTCTGATAATTTTTTTTACTCAATCCGGAAATATGTTCTGTAATGCTTTTTATATGATCTTTAAGGTATAACTCTTTTTCAGCATCATTATCAGTATTAAAATACTTTTCATATGCCGTTAGTGAAACTTTTGAATCTATTATCACCTGTTTGTCTTCAGGAAGATGAATTATAAAATCGGGCCTCTTCTTCCTCTTATCATCATCTGTAAAAACATCCTGTTTGGAATAGTGGACATTCTCCTCCAATCCAGCTTTCTCAAGAACTCTTTCGAGACTTATCTCACCCCAATCCCCCTGAAGTTTCGAATCACCTTTAAGGGCTTTTGCCAGGTTATCAGCATCTTTGCTGACCTGTCTGTTGAGATCCATAAGAGACTTTATCTCAGTCTTCAAAGAAATAACCTCCCTGCTTTCCTCTTTGTGTAAACTCTCTATTTCCTTTTTCATCTCTGATAGTTTATCTCTGAACGGGAAGATGATTTTTGAAATTTTTTCTTCATTTATCTCGGTAAATTTTCTGCTTTTCTCATCAAGAAGACGATTTGCCAGGTTTTCAAATTCAGTTTGAAATTTCAACTGGAGATCACCCATCTCTTTTTTCTCGCTTTCCAGTCTCTCTTTAATATTCCTGAAAGATTCTCGGATGACTGTCAGATCATTGTTCAGGTTTAAAATTATTTCCCCTTTCTCATTCAGAAGCTTTTCTTTATCCTTCAAGACTGTCTCAAGTTTTGTGTAGATCTCCCTGGGAACATAATCCTTCAGGATCTGTACGGAACTGATACCGGCCGTTCTGCTGCCTGCTATTTTAAGGACAAGGAGTATAATTATTATTAGCAATCCTCCAAGAATTATCATTAATTCGGTAGTTCCCATATGCTCTCCGTTTAAAAACTTTAATTTAATTACTCCTCCTTGTCAATGAATATTTGATTCAGCTCCCGGATTTGGAATTAAAATCTAATTAAAGTGAGATATTATTATATATTTTTTATACTACTTATGTAGAATCTGATTTAGGAGGTAACAATGAAAAAAATTTTAATTGCTTTTATAGTAGTAACATTTATTTTGTCCGGTACAGCTCTTATGGCAGATATTTCACCTTCACTGAAGAAAAAATGCTGCATTGCAGGTGTATACCAAGGATGGAACAGGGATATTGCATCAAAAACATGTCCGGAACCGAACAGGGGCAAGTTCACAATGTATATTTATCAGGAAAAAGGATGTGGAAGTAAAATATGGGGTAAAACCATAGATCCTTCAAATCCGAGCGAACCAATGACTTTGAAAGGGACTGTAACTGTGGGCTTAGGTGGATGCTGCATTATAAAGGGCACGGTTTCAAAACTGGGTGAATGGTCAAAATTCGAAGGAAAGATCTGTAAAATCCTCGGCAAGTGGGTAGTAAAAAAAGGGACCTTTGTGAGTTCAGGTGGATGCAAGGGGACTTTCGGAATGAAGTGGGTGAGAGCTAACCTGCTGCTAACACCGCATATTATAAAAAAGAAAGAATAAATATCTGAAATTGGCCGGAGTATCTTCAGATGCTCCGGCTTAATCCCAGACAAATTTCCATTTTCCGTCAACTTGTCTCTTCCAAACAGTGTGGAAAATTCCATTCGATTTTAATGGTTTTCCCGCCTTATCCTTTGCTGAAAACTCAAATTTTCCATATGTATAAGCCATCTCGCCATTTAACGATACATCCACAAAATCCGGTTTCCATTTCAATCTAATATCTTTCAGTTCAACAGAATCAAAATATTTTTCTATCTCCTCTCTCCCTTTATATACCCTGCTATTTCTCATAATTACGGCATCTTCAGCAGCAAAATAGATGAAAGCTTCTGACACACCTTTCTTGGCCGCCATATTTGCAAACTGTTGCTCAACATCCATTATCTCAAGTCTAAGATTGTCCATATCAATTCCACTCCAGGCTTCTCCGTATATAAGGTATGCGAAGGCTGTTATCGTCAAAAGAATTCGGATTCCATTTTTCATCATCCCCCCTTCCTGAATAAGGATAAACAGTTTCATTATGGATTTCAACTGAAATCCTTCAACTGGAGGACAACAATAAATATAAAAAAAAAATTGAGATTTTTTTTTAAATATTTTATTTAGATTACAAGGGGGGAAATATGAGAAAGACTTTTGTGTTAATTATTGTCGTTTTTTTCATTTCCGGGATTGTCATGGCTGAAAATAGTTTCAGACAAAAATCAGTTATCACCATTTCAAATCCAACTCAAAATACCGTATGGAAGACTGGTAAAAGTTATAATATTAACTGGGCTCTGAATGGAAGCAATTCTTCTATGACCATACTGCTTATCCAGCATCTTGAAACTTTAGCCAGGCCCAAAATAATTACCATAACGGAAAAAACCAATAACGACGGGAATTTTGTATGGACCGTGCCAAAGAACCTGAAAAGCGGAAAATATTTTGTTCGTATCAGAACTCTGAATGGGAAAGTAGAGGGAGATTCAAAAATTTTTAAAATTGAAAGATTCATTCTAGTAAACGATGTTTTTCCTGACAAAATTTTATTTATGAAAGTTCTAAAACCCGACTATGGCAGCTACTGGGACATGGGAAAAACCTATAAAATCAAATGGGATACCAATGCCAAAGGCCTGATACACATCAACCTATACACCTATAACAAGAATTTTGTCAGAAGTATTGCAACAGGTCCGAAATTGACCAACGGTAAGCAGTATCCTTGGCCCATTCCGTCTGACCTGAATATCGGGAAATACAAGATTAAAATATCAACATTGGATAATAAGGTCTCAGAATTCAGTGAAAAATTTACAATCAGAGGAAGTTTAACGACAAACAAATATACTGTACCTGTTGTATTCACCTCAAATAAGAGAAAAACTATAAGAAAAGCAGATGATACCAACATGGATTGTCCCTCACATGTTGATCCCGGACCGAAAAAAATGAGAGTGGGGCATGCCACTCTTGCCACAGAAAATCTTACATGTAAAACTTTCTACCGCTCCTATGCATATTTTGACCTGACATCATTCGCAGGAAAAGGATTTCTGAAAAAAGCAAGTATTGTAACTACCAAAATAGCCGGAGGACAATACGGAGGTGCATATCCCAATGTTCTGGATGAAAAGTGGAACGGAAATGCCCTAGCGCTCTTTAACGTAAAAACTCACCGGGAGACATCCACTTCATCAGGATATGGCAATGAATCCTGGCGTAAATTCACAAACACAGTCCGCAGCTGGATAGCTTATCCGGATCTAAACTATGGAGTGGTTTTTACTGTATTTAATGAGGATGGGCTTCAGAGTGGATGGAATAGTATCCGGCACTACACAGTTCGCCTGGAACTTGAATTCGTGGAAGCGGAATAAATATAAGAGAACTGGATCAACCTAGTATTCTTAAAACCTGGAAAAGAGAATAATGACACAGATCAGGGCAAGGTTAATGGAGGCGATCCAGATATAATAGAGCGGCCCTGTCTTCCCTGTTTTCTCATTGGTGATTTTTTTGTACTTGTTTACATTCGGTATCATTGCGAACCGAATCCATAAAAAGCTACCTCTTTCACCCGCCTTTCTCAAATAATCAAAGATCATGATTGTCGAAGTAATATACAGAACTACTGATACTGCTGCTATTATGATAAGTGTTGAAGCCATAGTCCCCTTCTATTAATAAGTGTTTTGATCATATCTATAATACTCATCAGCGCCGTAAAGGGTTTCAGAATTTCTAAAAATAATCAGACTCAAAGTTCCGGCCTCAATATGATATAATTTTTTAATGGAGAACGGAAAAGTCACCCCTATGGTGAAGCAATATTTTGAAATAAAAAAAAACTACCCCGACTCCATACTCTTTTTCCGGATGGGTGATTTCTATGAGATGTTCTTTGAGGATGCAAAGATCGCTGCACCGATACTTGAAGTAGTCCTGACATCCAGAAATAAAAAAAAAGATAATTCAGTGCCGCTCTGCGGTATCCCCTATCACGCCAAAGATCATTATGCTTCCAAATTATTAAAGAAGGGTTACAAAGTCGCAGTTTGTGAGCAGATAGAAGATCCCGCTACGGCTGTCGGAATAGTTAAAAGAGATGTAACACAGATCCTTACTCCGGCAACAGCACTTGAAATTGACCTGCAGGAAGACAGGATCAACAATTATGTTGTATCAATATTCAGAGACAAAAAGTCCATCTCCATGGCATCCATTGATCTTGCTGTTTCATCATTCGAAGTCAGAACTTTTGATCTTACAAATACCGACTCATTCTATAATGAATTTTATAAGAAAACCTCTCAAGAGATAGTGATCCCTGAGGATTTTGACAAAGAGTTGGAAAAGATGATGGTTAGGTTTCCTGAGTTTTCTGACATTCTGGTTAATAAATTTGAATTGTATGAATACAACTATTTTGAGTGTGAAAATATTATAAAAAAACAATTCGGTATTGAAACACTTGAGGGATTGGGGCTGAACGGATTCAACGGAGCAGTTATTGCTGCAGGAGTATTGTTGAAGTACATCAGATCTGTAAGGAGATCTGATCTTTCAAATATTTCCGGACTCCACTTTATTCCCAAAGAAGACTATCTGATCCTTGACCAGGTATCTTTTAAAAACCTGGAGATACTGAAAAACCTGCAGACCGGGACATCAAAGGGGAGCCTGATAAATTCTATAGATATGACAGTTACCCCCATGGGCAAGAGGCTTCTTAAAGAATGGCTCTCATACCCCCTCACTGATCCGGAAAAGATCGGCGACAGATCAAACGGAGTAGACGAATTTTCACAAAACCTGATCGTAAGAACAGAAATGAGAAAACTCCTTAAAAGATCAGGCGATATGGCAAAACTCAACACAAAAATATCACTCAATATAGCACTGCCTCTACACCTTCTGACATTAAAGGAGTCATTAAAGATAATTCCGGAGATAAAAAAAGAATCGGCCAGTTTGAGATCGGGTATTCTCCGGGATTCAATTGACAGCCTGAACAACCTGGAAGAAGTGATAGAACTGATAGATTCTGCAATATCGGATGAGCCCGCCAACAACCTTTCAGGAGGTAAGTTCATCAGAGACGGATTCAACAGGGATCTGGATGAACTCAGAACCATCAGCAGGGATGCCAAAGAGATCATTTCTGCTATGGAGAGAGAGGAGAAAGAGACTACAAAAATTCCCTCACTGAAAATAAAATATAACAGGGTATTCGGGTATTTTATTGAGGTTACCAACACCCATAAAAATCTCGTACCTCCCAATTATGTAAGAAAGCAGACCCTCGTAAACTCTGAAAGGTTCATTACAGATGAGTTGAAGAAATTAGAAGATAAAATACTCAAAGCAGATGAGAAAATAATTCAGATCGAAAAACAATTATTTTCCGGGATCATTGACAAAATATGTGAATACTCATCTTCTCTGAACAATAATTCAGACCGATGCGCCCTGCTTGATGTCCTTTCTGCAGGTGCCGAGCTGGCAATGGGGAGAAACTACACAAGGCCTGTGATCACAAAAAACGGCGATATTAATATAAAGGATGGAAGACACCCGGTTATCGAGACAAGAACCGAAAACAATTTTATCCCCAACGACACAACGATGTCATCAGGGTCTGATCAGATCCTTGTTATAACCGGACCTAACATGGGCGGTAAATCAACATATCTGCGTCAGAACGCACTGATCGTTATCCTCGCACAGATAGGATATTTCATTCCGGCCATAGATGCATCGATCGGGATCTGCGACAGAATATTCACAAGGATCGGAGCGTCAGATTCACTTATTGAAGGAAAATCCACTTTCCTGGTTGAAATGATCGAGACCTCAGTCATACTCAATAACATAAGTAAAAGATCACTTATCCTTCTGGATGAGATCGGGAGAGGTACTTCGACCTTTGACGGACTATCAATAGCGTGGTCGGTAATTGAATATCTACACTCCGTTAAGGAGAAACCTAAAACACTGTTTGCTACTCACTATCATGAACTAACTGAACTTTCAGATGTGCTTCAAAGAGTGGTAAATTATCATATTTCAGTAAGAGAGTGGGACGACAATGTTGTATTCCTCCACAAAATTGTTCCGGGGGCCACTGACCAGAGCTTCGGGATCCATGTCGCAAAAATAGCAGGGATACCCCAACAGGTTATAGAGAGGGCAAAAGATATACTCCTTAACTTGGAGAAGAAAGAACTCGACAGAATGGTAAAAGAGAGAATATCAGGGAAGATCGATCTTGTTCCCGAAAAGCAGAAAAAACTTTTCCCTGATGATAAAGAACTTAAAATATGGGATGAGATCAGAGAAAAACTCAAAGAGATCGATATATCAAAAATGACCCCTCTGGAAGCACTCAATATTCTCCACTATATGAAACACAAAAGCGAACATTTCAAATAGAATTAATATCTGTAGTGGTCAGGTTTGTAGGGCCCGTCAACCGGGACCTGGAGATATTCAGATTGTTTCTGAGTCATTCTTGTGAGTTTCACTCCGAGTTTCTCAAGATGAAGCTGTGCAACCTCCTCATCAAGTTTCTTTGGAAGAGTATAAACCTTTTTCTCATAATCATTTTTTGCAAGTTCGATCTGCGCAAGAGACTGATTTGTAAAACTGGTGCTCATTACAAAACTGGGATGTCCGGTAGCACATCCCAGATTAACCAGCCTGCCCTCCGCCAGCACAATGATAGATCTGCCTGATTTAAGAGTCCACTTATCAACCTGTGGTTTTATATTGGTTTTTTTACATACTGACGAATTCTCAAGATATGACATCTCTATTTCATTATCAAAATGGCCGATATTACACAGGATCGCACCATCTTTCATCCCTTCCATATTCTGTCCGTTTATAACATTAAGATTTCCGGTTGCTGTAACAAAAATATCGATATCATCAACTACATCCTCTACTTTGCAAACTTCAAATCCTTCCATCGCAGCCTGAAGTGCACAGATCGGATCGATCTCTGTCACAAAGACTTTAGCACCGAATCCCACAAGTGATTGTGCACTCCCCTTTCCAACATCACCATAACCGCAGACCAGTACTTTCTTCCCAGCAAGCATAATATCCGTTGCCCTCTTTATCCCATCCACAAGAGATTCACGACAACCGTAAAGGTTATCGAATTTGGATTTTGTAACTGAATCATTAACATTGATCGCTGGAAAAAGAAGTTTCCCCTCGTTTGCAAATTGATACAACCTGTGAACACCTGTTGTTGTCTCTTCAGAAACTCCTTTTATAGCAGAACCGAGTTTACTCCAATATGACGGATCTTTCTTCAATCCTTCTTTAATTCTCTCCATTAGGATCTTTTCTTCCAGAATATCATAATTTTTATTCAGAAGTTCGGGATCGTTCTCTGCAAAAACACCTTTATGAATTAACAATGTTGCATCTCCGCCATCATCAACTATAAGATCAGGACCTGTCCCATCCGGCCATGTCAGCGCCTGTTCCAATGCCCACCAATATTCCTCCAGGTTTTCACCTTTCCATGCAAATACTGCCGCTTCCCCTTCTTCAGCAATTGCTGCGGCTGCGTGGTCCTGTGTTGAAAAAATATTACATGATGACCATCTGATATCCGCACCAAGTTCCAGAAGTGTCTCGATCAGCATTGCGGTCTGGATTGTCATATGCAGACTACCGGTAATTTTCAAACCCTTAAGAGGTTGTTCTTTACCGTATTTCTCCCTTACAGCCATTAAGCCAGGCATTTCCACCTCGGCAAGCACCATCTCTTTTCTGCCCCACTCGGCAAGCGATATGTCAGCTACTTTATTTTCCAAATTAAGATCAAGTTCTATATATCCCATTATTTCTCCTGTTAATTTATAACGGTTTCTCCTGAATACTGGATATAAGTTTAACATTTTTTTCGCACTTTGTCTAAAGGATATCCACATACTCCAATGTTCAGCTTGACAATGTTTTTCAAATAAAGTAGTTTATAAATTGAGAGTTAAAATACAAAGTTGAGGGGCGGATTTGTATAAAAACTTATTACCGGGCAGATATCCGATAACAGTCGAAGGAGAGACGATCAAATTTTCGATCGGAAGAAAAAAATTCGGCATTTCCAGAACAAACTTCATGAACAGCGGAGATATCACAGTCGACTGCATTTTTGACCTCAAGAAAGATGATGTTTTATTCCCTCTGCAAAAGGGGACAGGAAACAATTTTTATTTAGGTAAATATTCAGAATACCATATTAAAATAGATTTTAATGACCTCGAAATAGAAAGAAACCCCTCCTGAAAGATCTATCCTGACAAAATATTTTTTAATTGTACGTCGTACTTTCTTAAAAAATAGAGACATGCATGACATTGATTTCCGAACTCCTGCATTAATCCTTTTGTTTTTGTTGGATCGAATTTCTGAAAAATTCCGGATGGCCCATGCTCACCAATCATCCGGAATAACTCCACAACCTTTTTATACTGCAATTCAGGCCGCCCACCATTTCTGATGTTTCCTGTTGAATACTTTTCAAAACCGGGAAGTGAGAACAGACCACAGCATGGATAAACATCTCCACTCCACCCCACAACAAGATCTCGGAAAACCAATTTGCACCCTGTATTATTCAGGGATGAAGTTTCAGGCAGGCTATACGGGTCATTTTTATCAATTGGGACATGCGGAATATGGTGGATCCATCTCGGATCACTCATCCTTACTGAAGTATAGTCCGGGTAATTGATCTTTATACTGTTTAAAATTTTAGATGCAGATTCATCACCGGGTAGATCACGAACAGTAAAATTCAATTCTATATTTTTTTTGAGGCATTCTCCGGTCAAATCGAGAAGAAGATCTTCTCCCGAAAAGAGAATATGTTCCGAATCAATACTGATTCTTAATGAAAAGTTTCCTTTTTGAACAAGTTCAGTCAGCATTTCCGGTGTATCTCTGAACCAGTAACCTGAACTCAATATTTCCGATCTGAATTTTTTGTTTCCAGCCATTGCTATACCGTATTCAAGAACAGAAAAATTCTCAAAAGGTTCTCCACCGGTCCAGATAATATATTTTTTATTACTCCCGGAAACATCAGGATTAGATAAAAAGGAGTCTATATCTTCAATTTTAAGCATTCCCGAATTCCCGGGAACCGCTCTCACATTGCAGGTAGAACACCCGCTTCTGCACCTGTCAGTAAGAAATATTATCAGATTGTTGTAACTCATTCCGCTAATGCGGGTCTGCAAACGGGGACAGATCTAATATCCGATAGCAGCACCATCCTTCCTGGATTCACTACCACCAATAAGGACTCCCTTTTTCCAGTCGATCCATATTCCCTGATACCCGCCA
>Ga0209013_10001293_pt1 | contig 23061 bp, 23 predicted proteins | sample Cruoilmetagenom2_FD_187291 | JGI IMG/M metagenome (GOLD analysis project Ga0209013, IMG submission 187291) | Oil polluted marine microbial communities from Coal Oil Point, Santa Barbara, California, USA - Sample 2 (SPAdes) (version 2) | ecosystem: Environmental > Aquatic > Marine > Oil seeps ... | reverse complement strand
CGTCATTGCGAACCTGCCTAACGGTAGGCAGGCAAAGTGAAGCAATCTGTTGGTTTGGAAGAGATTACTTCAGTCGTGCCTCTTTCGCAATGACACTGATTTTTATAACTTAAAACTATTTATTTTCAAAAATAGTTCTCGATACATTTTTTCTATTTTATTTCAAAAAATCACTCGAACTAGCAGATTGCTTTGCTTTTCCCTCGACTACGCTCGGGATGACAGCTCGAGATGACACTAATTTTATAACTTAAAACTATTTATTTTCAAAAATAGTTCTCGATATATTTTTTTTCATTTCATTTCAAAAAATTACTCGAACTTATATAACAATCCGTTTTAAAGTGGCATCATTAAAATAAGTTAACTCAATAAATAAGTATTAGCTGCTTAATTATCCATAACCCTACTAAAATAATGAGGGCAATAAGTACTACTGTTCTTATTTTAGAAATATTATGGGTATTACGGACTTTCATTTGCTGAAATTTATAGCTATAAAATTAGGTTTCTACACAGCTTCGCTATGGTAAGTTACATAGTAACCTATTAATTAATAACATTTTTATTACATTTAAACAGCTTTTAAAATAGTGTTAGCTTCTTTCAGATTAAGAGTAATTTTAACTCCTAATTCTGCTAACAATAACTGCAACCTGTTTTTATTTACTTCTTTTATAATGCCTTTTTTACCTTTAAAATAACCCGAAGTAACTTTATATGCTTCTCCTGGTTTTAATTTAGATACTTCTACTGCTTGCGAATGATTTAATAACCATTTTTTAAGGATTAAAATTTCATTATCCTGCACAATTGCTGGTTTTCCTAACCAAAATAAATACCGAATAACACCAGAACATTCAAAAACAATATTTCTATCCTTTTCCTCTAACTTTACAAATATATACGAGTTAATTAAGGGAACTTCTACTTTCTTTTTTCTATCGGCCCATTGATGCGTTTCCATAATAAGGGGACAATATACCTCAACACCCAGCTCATGCAATTGCAAAGCTGCCTTTTTTTCATTCCGAGGTTTTATGTATAAAACGTACCAATTCATATAAATTCAACTAGTAATTTTTTAAAGCCATTTTATGACTTTAAAAGTCTATTTTACAGCAATGCCACTTGTTGCCATTTAACCAACCACTAAATTAGAAAGTACTGCTTCATGTTTATCTACTCATTTATGAGTATTACAATACTCAATATCTAATTATATTTGAATTTCAATTTCAACTTTTAATCTGTCCACTTTCTTTTTTCTATCAGCCTATTGGTTTGTTTCCTTAAAAAATGTCAATTCACCTCAACACCCAACTCATGCAATTACAACGCAACTTTTTTTTCATTTCGAGGTTTTAGGTATAAAACGAACCAATTCCTATAAACTCAACTAATAACTTTTTAAAGTAATCTTAAATACATTAAACATCTTCAAAATCTTCAAAATCTTCAAAAAAAATCGGAAAGTTTTCGCTTAGCATTTTTCAATTACAATTTTACAAATTAAAATAAGGATATAATATGAAATATATCATATAATTCTTAAAATAGTAAATTATACACCATAAAAACAACTTTCCTTTTTTAATAATCTAATTCATAACAAAATTCCCTTTCCTCTTTTTAACTTTTACATTCATAATTTTTATTTTCTTTTTCTAGAACTTTCCTTTTTAAATACTTGTCAATATTTTTTATTGAAACTAAGTCAAAATAAAAGCGTTACCATTTATTTCTTGTCAAAAATGGGTTGTATATTTGATATAATAAATCCTCGCATAATAATAAGGTTATGTTTTATTCTATTTTTTAGAGGTCAGTAGATAGCTTCATATTTTACGCCTTATTTATATGATTAACTGTCTGGTCGAGCGCAGTCGAGAGCTTCTTTGAAACCTATACCATTCTCGACTGCGCTCGAATTGACAAGGAATTAAAATTTATTTAGCTAATATTCAATATTTTAAATATTGATTTTTCTATGTACTTATCTACTGACCTCTATTATTTATATTTTTAATGGGTTAAAAATTAATCCTTATAAAAGAACGGAGTACACTAAAAATGATGAGCTATGGGCATTTAATTTAAAATTAAAAACATGGCTTTATTTAGGTACTACCAGCTTTAAGGATTTAAAAAAAGTAATACCCTATAAACATTCCTTGCTTTCCTTTAACAACAATGGGATTGAAAAAATAGATATATTACATAATAAAATAACCTTGTTTGAACATAGTTTTAATAGTAATGATTTTTTCGTTAAAGGAACCTCAGGGTATTACCTGCAACAATTTTATTATGTGGTTAGAAAAGGAAATCAGGTTTATTTAAAAAGGATAGGCGAAAAAGATTTTTTTGGTAAAAAAATATCAGAAACTTACGTATATAAAAATAACACTTGGTGGAGAAAGACCTTTTTACTTTATGTATTAATACCAATATTGTTACTATTTTTAACTTTATGGGGCTACAGGTTTTATAAAAAAAGAGGTAAAATTGTTTTGCTTAAAAATGGACTAAAACTAAAAAATCATTTTATAGAATTAGATAGCGAATCTTTAGCTATTTTAAACGTTTTATTAGTTAATGAAAGTGTTACTTCTCATTTTATTTTAAATATTGTAGAAAAAGAACAATATAGTGTTGCCCATAATGAACGATTAAAAGTTCAGAAAATAAAAGATCTTAATTTAAAATTAGCTGCTCTTATAGAAACAAAGGAAGATTTAATTTCTTCAACTAAATCTATAAATGATAAACGCATACATATGTACACGTTAAAAAAAACATATTTTAATTCTAAAAAAATTAGATAATTTAAAAATGGTTCTTTAATTAGCGCTGCACTAATTTAAACTGTTGTACATTATAAATTATTATTTTGAACTCAACGTCAGGTCGAGTGATTTTTGATAAAAAATGGTATCGAGATCTATTCTTTATTATAAAAATTCTATTCTCGATATAAATTTCAACCCTAATAACGTTTGAAATTTACTCGAATTGACGAAATTTTATAAATAATGCGTAATGGATTAATTTAAAAAAAATAAAGGATAAGGCTATAAGCAAAAAATCCTGCAATACAAACAACAAAAAAAACCGCCGCTAATAATAAATTCCCTTTAATATTAGCAATCCTATCTTCAAAATAACACGAACAGTTATATTTATAGCAGATGCACATAGCTATAATATACAAAAAAAAAGTGATTTTTTAAATTTGGAGTTTATTTTATCTGAAAGTTCCTACCAATTATCAATACAAAAACCGCTTAAATGCAACAAATTTAAACGGTTTTATTAGATTTGCTAATCTAAAAGAATTGACGAAATTTATAATAATTATCAATAAGTAATATTAACTAAAAAAAGCGGCAATTGCCGCTTTTTTTTATTTTTCAAATTCTTTGAAAGTTTTCTTTATTATGGAAACACAATCTAATAATTGTTCTTCATTCATTACCAAAGGTGGTGCAAAACGAATTATATTACCATGAGTAGGTTTAGCCAACAAACCATTATCTCTTAATTTTAAGCAAATATCCCAAGCGGTTGAGCTATCTTCAGAATCATTAATAACAATAGCATTTAATAATCCTTTTCCTCGTACTTGTTTTAACAAGCTAGAAGCATCAACTAATTTCTGAATTTCAGCTCTAAATAAATTCCCTAATTTAAATGCATTTTCAGCTAACTTTTCATCTTCAATAACTTCTAACGAAGCAATAGCAACTGCCGCAGCTAATGGATTTCCACCAAAAGTTGAGCCGTGTTGTCCTGGTTTTATAACTTCCATTATGTCATCATTTGCCAATACCGCTGAAACTGGATAAACACCACCACTTAAAGCTTTTCCTAAAATTAAAATATCTGGAATTACATCTTCGTAATTAACCGCTAATAAATTACCTGTTCTGGCAATTCCTGTTTGAACTTCATCGGCTAAAAACAAAACATTATGTTGTTCGCAAAGTTCTTTTGCTTTAGCCAAATAACCATCTGTAGGAACGTAAACTCCAGCTTCTCCTTGTATAGGTTCTACCAAAAATCCTGCAATATTTTTACTTGAATTTAAGGCATCTTCTAAAGCTTTAAGGTTATCGTATTCTATTTTTATAAAACCTGCTGTATAAGGTCCAAAATTTTTGCGAGCATCCGGATCATTAGAAAAGGAAATTATAGTGGTTGTTCTTCCATGAAAATTGTTTTTACAAACAATAATTTCTGCTTCATTTTCAGGAATTCCTTTTTTCTCATAAGCATATTTTCTACAAAGTTTTATGGCAGTTTCAACTGCTTCTGCGCCAGAATTCATTGGTAAAACCTTATCAAAACCAAAAAATGAAGTCACTTTTTGTTCGTATTCTCCTAAAATATCATTAAAAAATGCACGAGATGTTAAGGTTAATTTATCAGCTTGGGTTTTTAAAGCATCTATTATTTTAGGGTGACAATGTCCTTGATTTACAGCGGAATATGCAGACAGAAAATCGTAATAACGTTTTCCTTCAACATCCCAAACATAAACACCTTCACCTCTGTTTAAAACTACAGGTAGTGGATGATAATTATGGGCGCCGTATTTGTTTTCTAATTCAATAGCTTGTTTGGTCGAAATAGTATTTGAAACCATTATAAAAAAAGTTTAAAAATTGAAAAATATCAATTCCTGCTTATTTAGGAGAGAAATCATCCTCTGAGGGCTCAAAAATACAAAAAATATCGATTATTTTTTTCAAAATATAGAAGCATTAATGTAAATTTTTTGAAAAATTTTATTTTTTTATAAACTAAATTACATTTAATAAAATTTAATTAGATAAATTTGTATAATAATATAATTTATAAAACATGAAAAAATCATTATTAGTTCTAAGTTTAACTGCACTAATTTTTGCAAGTTGCGGTGAAAAAAAGAAAGAAGAAGTAAAAAAAGAAGTAAAAGCTCCTGTTGAGGTTGTAAAAGAAGCTACTGAAGCTACTACAGCAACAAAAGAAGTTGAAACAACAAACGATGCTGTTACAGATAATGTTGCATTAGGTAAAAAGCTATTTACCGAAAAAACATGTGCAACGTGCCACCAACCTAGCGTTAAAGTAATTGGACCATCTATTAAAGATATAAACAGAATTTACACTGAAAAAAAGGGTAATATTGTTAAATTTTTAAAAGAAGAATCTAAAGCAATTGTTGATACAGATCCTGGTCAAGTTGCTATTATGAAAGCTAATTTAGATGGTTTTGTAAAAGACTTATCTGGTGAAGAGTTAGCTGCATTAGCTGCTTACATTAGAAGCGTAAAATAGTTTTAATGAAAATATAAATAAAGCATCTCTTTTAGAGGTGCTTTTTTTATGCTAAAATGGTACATTTGCAACATGGCAAGAAAAAAGAAACAATTAATTTTTGAAAATATTGAAGTTGTGGATGCGGGTGCACGTGGAAAAACCATTGCTAAAGCTCCAGATGGAAGAGTTATTTTTTTAACCAATACTGTTCCTGGCGATATAGTGGACATAAAAACTGGCAAAAAAAGAAAAGCTTATTTTGAAGGTACTGCTATAAAATTTCATAGGTATTCCGATAAAAGAACAGAACCTGTTTGTGAACATTTTGATAATTGTGGAGGTTGCAAATGGCAAAATATGGCTTATGAACACCAACTAAATTATAAACAAAACGAAGTGGTTAATAATTTAACCAGAATTGGCCATGTAACATTACCAGAAGTAACTCCTATTTTAGGCTGTGAAAAAACATATTATTATCGTAATAAAATGGAGTTTTCATTTTCTAATAGCCGTTGGCTAACTTTAGATGAAATAAATTCCAACGAAGATATTGACAACAGAAATGCCTGTGGTTTTCATATTGCAGGAATGTGGGATAAAATTTTAGATATTTCAACTTGCCATTTACAAGAAGAACCTTCTAATGCTATTCGGAATTTTATAAAAGAATATGGCATTAAAAACGGATTAGAATTTTTTAATCCGAGAGAGCAAAGTGGTTTATTACGTACTATTATGTTGCGTATTTCTTCTAACGGAGAAATTATGGTTGTCATTCAATTTTTTAAGGAAGATAAAGAAAAACGTATAGGTTTATTAAATGCTTTAGCAGAACAATTTCCTAAAATAACCTCCTTACAATACGTTATTAATAGCAAAGCCAACGATACTTTGTACGATCAAAATATTATTTTATTTAAAGGTCGTGATCATATTTTTGAAGAAATGGAAGATTTAAAATTTAAAATTGGACCAAAATCTTTCTATCAAACAAATTCACTTCAAGCTTATGAATTGTATAAAATAACAAGAAATTTTGCTAATTTAACTGGTAATGAAGTTGTTTACGATTTATATACTGGTACTGGAACTATTGCTCAATTTGTTTCTAAAAAAGCAAAAAAAGTAATTGGAGTAGAATCGGTTCCTGAAGCAATTGAAGATGCAAAAATAAATGCACAATTAAATCAAATTAATAACACAGCATTTTTTGTTGGAGATATGAAAGATGTTTTCAACTCTAGTTTTATAGAAAAACACGGAAAACCCGATGTTATAATTACAGATCCACCAAGAGATGGCATGCATAAAAATGTGGTTGCCAAATTATTGGATATATTACCAAAACGAATTGTTTATGTAAGTTGTAATTCGGCAACACAAGCAAGAGATTTGGCTTTAATGAAAGATTATTATACTATTGTAAAAACACAGGCTGTAGATATGTTTCCACAAACACACCATGTTGAAAATGTAGTATTGCTCGAATTAATATAAGGTATATGAAAAAACAGATAATCCTTTTACTCCTTTTAATTATAGCCGTTACAAGCTGTGAAAAAGATGATATTTGTATTGATGCGGTAACTCCAAACTTAATTATTCGGTTTTATAAGGATACCATACCTACTGAATTAAAAAATGTACAATTAGATTCTGTTTGGGCAATAAATAAAAGTAAGCTCAGCAACTATAAAGGAATTGAAACAGATTCTATTGCTATTCCATTAAATTTAAATGAAAACTCAACCAAATACATCCTTGAAAATAACACCGTAAAAGATACTATTGAATTCACTTATACAAGAAGTGATGTTTTTGTATCTCGTTCTTGTGGCTATAAAACTATTTTTAATGATTTTCAAATAGATAGCAACACTAATAACTGGATTAAAAGTATAACTATTAATAACACAACCATTACCAATGAAAAAGCTGCACATATTAATATTTATCATTAGTAGCTTTTTTGGTGTACAAAGTTATGCCCAGCAAAGCTCTGATACTATTAAAAAACAAGAATTATATGGCATTAGAGTTGGCATAGATATAAATAAACCAATTACTACTTTTTTTGACAATGAAAATAAAGGTTTAGAAATAGTTGGTGATATTCGTATTTTAAATAACTATTACCTTGCCACAGAAATTGGAAATATTACCAAAACTACCAACGAAGATTATATAAATTTTACTACAAAAGGTTCCTATATTAAAGTTGGATTTAATTATAATGCCTATAAAAACTGGATTGGTATGCGTAACGAAATATATGTTGGCATACGTTATGGCATTAGTTTTTTTAATCAAACCTTAAATAATTATACACCTAATAGCAACGGAACCTACTTTAATAATATACCAATTGAAAATGGAACAAAATTTAGTAGCTTAACCGCACAATGGTACGCTCTAGTTTTTGGAATGAAAGTAGAAACTTTAAAAAATTTATATTTAGGGACAAGTGTAAGTTTTAACAAAATGATTTCTACCAAAGAACCTGAAAATTTTAAAAATTTGTATGTTCCAGGATTTAATAGAGTATTTTTAAATAATTCTGGAGTAAGTTTTAACTACACTTTAAGTTACTTAATACCAATAATTAAAAAGAAAAAATAATTTTTGTATTTTTAAAATTCACTAATACCTAAAAAAATGAAAAATATACCAAGCGTAGATTTGTCTGATTTTTTATCGAATAATGAAAAAAGAAAACAAAAGTTTATAAAAGAAATTGGTGAGGCCTATGAAGAAATTGGTTTTGTAGCTTTAAAAGGTCATTTTTTAACCGATGACTTATCAGAAGAATTATATAACGAAGTTAAGAGCTTTTTTGCGTTACCAAATAAGGTTAAACAAAACTATGAAATTGAAGGTATTGGTGGACAACGAGGATATACATCTTTCGGAAAAGAAAGTGCTAAAGGTAAAACGGTAGGCGATTTAAAAGAATTCTGGCATTTTGGACAAGAAGTAATTGATAATGATAAATTAAAGGAAGAATACCCTGATAATGTGATGGTTAAAGAGCTTCCAAATTTTAATAAAATAGGTGTAAAAACCTATAAAATGTTAGAAAAAACTGCAATGTATGTTTTACGAGCATTAGCATTATATATTGGTTTAGATGAGTTCTATTTTGATAATTATGTAATTAACGGAAATAGTATTTTAAGGCCTATTCATTATCCACCAATTATTGGAGAACCAAAAGGTGCAGAAAGAGCTGCAGCTCATGGCGACATTAATTTAATTACGCTTTTAATGGGCGCTTCAGCAGCTGGTTTGCAAGTTCAAAATAAACAAGGAGAATGGATTGGGGTAACAGCATTACCAGAACAACTAGTAATAAATGTTGGCGATATGTTGGAAAGACTAACTAATAATAAACTCCGTTCTACTATTCATCGGGTGGTAAATCCACCTAAAGAAGATTGGGCTAAACCACGTTATTCCATTCCGTTTTTTACACACCCAATTAGTGAAATGACCTTAAATTGTTTGCCAGAATGTATAGATAAGGAACATCCTAAAGCTTATGATGATATTACTGCAGGTGAATTTTTAAATGAACGATTAAGAGAATTAGGACTTTTAAAATGATTACAAATAAAGTAATTTCCTTTTTTACCTTCGGTGTTTTTTTAATAATTATTGGAGTCATCACTAACTTTTTTAATTGGAATCAAGCGAACTTAATTTTAGCAATAGGATTTGTTTTTGAACTATTTGCCTTAATACTTTTTATTTATCAAAAGTTAAAAAAATAAGTTTGAATTCATTACTTTTGTTAGTCTTATTTGAATTAAAAAATGAGTAAAAAAAAATTAAATAACTTAAGCGATTTAGGAGGTTTCGTCTTTTCAACCAATACTAATTTTGAATTGGAAAAAGAAGAAGAAACAGATACGCCACTTCCAAAACAACAATATTTAGAAGCACATTTTTCTAACAAAGGACGAGCTGGAAAAACAGTAACGGTTATTACTGGTTTTGTTGGAACTGAAACCGATTTAAAAACCTTAGGAAAATTACTAAAAACTAAATGCGGTGTTGGTGGAAGTGTTAAAGATAACGAGATAATAATTCAAGGAAATTATAGAGATAAAATAATAGAAATCCTTACTAAAAAAGGATATAATGTAAAACGCGTAGGCGGATAATTATGAGCAAAATACAATCATCAGAATTAATTCTGAACCCTGACGGAAGTGTGTACCACTTAAATTTAAAACCAGAAAATATTGCAAAAAACATCATTTTTGTAGGAGACCAAAATAGAGTGCCAAAAGTTGCAAAACACTTTGATTCTATTGAGTTTGAAACTCAAAAACGAGAATTTAAAACTATTACTGGAACCTATAAAGGAACTAGAATAACCGTATTATCTACAGGTATTGGACCAGATAATATTGATATTGTTATGAATGAGTTAGATGCTTTAGTTAATATTGATTTAAAAACAAGAACCATAAAAAAAGAACTAACAAAACTAAATATTGTTCGTATTGGAACTTCAGGATCTTTACAAGATTATATTCCTGTTGATAGTTTTGTATTAGCCAAATTTGGTTTAGGGTTTGATGGCGTTTTACACGCTTACAAATGTGAACATATTTTAGATGCAGACTTTGAAGATGCTTTTATAAAACACACGAATTGGAGCTCAAGAAAAGCAAGACCTTATATTGTACCAAATAGTAGTGAATTAGAAGCTAAATTAGAAAGTGAATTAATTTTTAAAGGAGTTACCGCTACTGCAATTGGTTTTTATGGACCTCAAGGAAGAGTTTTACGTTTACCTATACAAGATGCAGAGTTAAATCATAAAATTGATAATTTTGAATTTAATGGTATAAAAATCACTAATTTAGAAATGGAAACTTCTGTTATTTACGGTTTATCAAAATTATTAGGCCATCATGCCTGCTCTATGAACTGTATTATTGCTAATAGAGCAACTGGTAATTTCAGTAAAAATCCTTTGGCAGCAGTTGAAAAATTAATTAAATATACGTTAGACAAGTTAGCGTCTTAAAATATTTATAAAATATATTCGTTATATTTATAAAATAAACTAATCTCAATATGAAAAAATATATTTTTAACTTCCTTACAATTGTTGCTTTACTACTATTATTTAGTTCCTGTGGAGCCACAAAAGGTGGTTGTGGCTTAACTAGTGATGCAACTCAAATTCAGCAAGTTCCAACCTCTCAAACTCATGTAGTTGCAACTTTAGATTAATTAAAAATATTAAAATATAGAATCCGCCAATAGGCGGATTTTTTTTTCAATTAAATTTAAGTACGTATCTTTGCAATTCCTAAAAAAATATAGAAAATGAATAACGGATTATACGCAAAATTTAACACCTCAAAAGGGGTGATTTTAGTAAACTTAGAATTTGAAAAAACTCCAGGAACCGTAGGTAATTTTGTTGCCTTAGCGGAAGGAAATTTAGAAAATTCTGCAAAACCACAAGGAACACCTTATTATGATGGATTAAAATTTCATAGAGTAATTCCTAATTTTATGATTCAAGGTGGTTGCCCACTTGGAACAGGAACAGGGTCTCCAGGTTATAGTTTTGATGATGAATTTCACTCTGATTTAAAACATAGCGAACCAGGAATTTTATCTATGGCTAATTCAGGGCCTGCTTCTAACGGAAGTCAATTTTTTATTACACACGTTGCAACACCTTGGCTAGATAATAAACATACCGTATTTGGAAATGTGGTTGAAGGACAAGATGTTGTGGATGCTATTGCTCAGGATGATTTGATAGACACTATTGAAATTATAAGAGTTGGCGAAAATGCTGAAAAATTTAACCCAATTGAAGCATTTAGAACTTTTGAAGGTGCTCGCGAAAAAAGAGAAGCAGAAGCAAAAAAAGAACAACAAGATGCTTTAAATAAACTTTCTGAAGGTTATAAAGAAACCGAAAGTGGTTTACGCTATAATATAATTCAAGAAGGTAATGGAAAAAAAGCTACCAAAGGAAGTACCGTTTCTGTACACTACAAAGGTCAATTAGATAATGGTCAAGTTTTTGACTCTTCCTATACAAGAAAACAACCAATTGATTTTACATTGGGTGTTGGACAAGTAATTAAAGGTTGGGATGAAGGCATTCAATTATTAAAAGTTGGAGATAAAGCCCGATTTGTAATACCATCAAACTTAGCTTATGGAAGCCAAGGTGCTGGAGGAGTTATTCCTCCAAACGCAGTTTTAATTTTTGATGTGGAATTAATGGATGTAAAATAATATAGTTACAAATACACTTTAAAATCGTCTAAATTTATAAGAATTTAGGCGATTTTTTTATTTTTACATATTATATGCCACTATTATGAAATCATATTCCATTTTATTAATAACAGTTTTACTATTACTTTTCAGCTGCAGCAGCAACACAAATAGTGAAACATTTATCCATAAAACCTCTGGACGCTATTTATATAATTCAGATAAAGTGATTACTATTTACTTTGAAAAAAAGGAATTACATATGAAATGGTTGGGGTCCAAACATATTAAACCTTTAAAATTAAGTGAAAACATCTTTTTTGTTAAAGAAATGAATGAAAAAATAGAATTTTTAACAAATCCGGAGGATAATAAAGAATATATAGTTTTAGTTCCAAAAGAAAAAAATGCAAAGAAAATATTTAATTACAGAAAACTTGATGCCAATGAAAAAACTGCCAAAGAGTATTTAGAAAATAACGAGTTTAATAATGCTTTAACAGAATATTTAAAAATTAAAACTAAAGATTCTCTAGATATCGCAATCAAAGAAAATAATTTTAATTCTTTAGGATACAAAGCGTTACGTAATAAAAACTACGCAAAATCTATTAATATTTTTACCTTAAACACAAAATTATATCCTAATAGTGCTAATGTTTACGACAGTTTAGGCGAAGCTTATATGAAAAGTGGAGATACTATTAATGCTATTTTAAATTACAAAAAATCCTTAGCTTTAGATTCTGGAAATCAAAGAGCAAAAAACATCCTTAAAAAAATAAATAAAAAGAAGTAAATTTTATAAACTAATTTTGAAAATAGAATGAAAATCGGTTATTACCTGCCCAATATGTGGATATAAAAAGGAAGAAACGATGCCAGCAGAGTCTTGTCTGTTTTTTTTACAAATGTAAAAATTGTAAATCTGTTTTAACTCCTAAAAAAGGTGACTCCTGTGTTTTTTGTAGTTATGGAACAAATTTCTGCCCATCCGTTCAAATAAAAAAATTAAACAACACTAACCTATCAAATTGTTGTTAATAAAATACATTGTATATATTAATTTTAAAAGATTTTTTGTAATATTATACATTCAAAAATATTTAAACAACACTAAATGAAATCGATAAGTCAATGGTTTAATGAATATGCCGAAAGTCATCAAAATAAAACGAACCAACAAATTCATTTTATTTGTGTACCTGCTATTTTTTTTAGTATTGTTGGTATGCTTATGAGCATAAATCCAAACCCTATTTCTTCAACCTTAAACATCCACAATCCATTTATTGAAAATTGGGCAGCAGTAGTTCTTGCTTTATTAATGATTTTTTATATTCGATTGTCCTTCAATATTTTTGTTAAAATGCTAACTTTATCTATTATTTGTTTAGTAGGCAATTATTTTTTAGGAGAATTAGTTCCTTTATTACCAGCTTCCATAATTTTATTTGTTGTTGCTTGGATTGGGCAGTTTTACGGTCATAAAATAGAGGGTAAAAAACCTTCTTTTCTTAAAGATTTACAATTTTTATTAATTGGACCTGCGTGGGTTTTTGAAAAATTTTTAAAAAAGAGAACAACGGTATGAAAATATATTTAAAGTTATTTCTGTTATTTTTATTTTTTGGTAGTAATTTATTTGCGCAACAAGAAAACTACAAAATTTTTAATACGTCCATAAATTCAAAATATGCAGAATTAGGAGTTACTTATTTAAATAGTAATACTGTTTTATATGCTTCTTCTAAAAAAACTAAAAACGACAAGGCTTTTACAAAAAATAGAAGAAAAAATAATCGTCAATTATTTTTAGAGTTATATGAAGGTAAAATAACTGATAAAGGAGACATTATTGAAACCAATACTTTTTCTAAAGAAGTATATAATAAATTTTTTGAATGTGATGTTACTTTTACTCCAAACCTAAAAACTATATTTTTTATTTGGAATAATTATTATGGTGATATTCTAAGAAAAGATATGAACAACAGAAAACCACTTTATCTTTTTAAAGCTAATATTGATGAAAATTATAAATTAACTAACGTAACACCAATGCCATTTAACAGTAAAAATTATTCAATTAGAAATCCTGCGGTTAGTAAAGATGGCACTAATTTATTTTTTTCTAGTAATATGGAAGGTGGTTATGGTGGTCTAGATTTATATGTTTCTAAAATAAACAACGATGGCTCTGTTGGATGGCCAAAAAATTTAGGACCTAAAATAAATACAGAAAAGCATGAAATGTTTCCTTATGTAGATCTAAAAAATAATTTATATTTTTCTTCATTTGGACATAAAGGAAAAGGTGGTTTAGATATTTTTAAAAGTAAATTTGAAAACGGAAAATACGAAGAAGCTGAAGATTTACCATCTCCTATAAATTCAAAAGCAGATGATTTTGCTTTTGTAATTAACAGTAGTTCTAATACAGGTTTTTTTACTTCAAGCAGACAAAAAGGTAAAGGAGATGTAGATATTTATGCCTTTAAGCCAAAAAGCATTGCTTGTAGTTCCTATTTAACCGCCAATTTTAAGGAGGTAAACAGTGGAATCAATTTAGATTCCGTTAAGGTTACCTTATTTAAAAACAATAAACAAATTGCAAAACAAACTAGCACTTTTACAAATCCTTTTAAATTTAAATTAGAATGCAATCAAAGTTATTCTTTAACTGCATCTAAAAATAATTATGAAGATGAGATAATTGATTTTAGCAGTAAATCAAATTCTAATATTCATAAAACAATTACTTTAAATGGATTATCTTGTAATCAGTTAATTTCAGGCCTACTCTTCAATAAATTAACTAAAAAAATATTAGATTCTGTTGAAGTATCTATTTATAAAAACAAGGAGTTTATTGATAAACAATTTATAAGTAAAGGGTATAAATATCAATTTGATTTAGATTGTGGTGAAAGTTATACTATAAAAGCCTCTAAAAAAGGATTTGCTCCTACAGAATTTAGTTTTAAAACAACCCTTGAAAATAAAATTAGCATTACCAGAACTTTATTATTAGCTCCTATAAGTTGTAATCAAATTATTACTGGGCAAATTATAAATAAAAAAACAAATGAATTATTGCCATTTGCCTTAGTAAAATTATTTAAAAATAATACTTTATTAGATTCCTTAAAATTAGATGCAACAGCCAAATTTAGCTTTAAAGGAAAATGCGCAACCAGCTATAGAATAGTTGCATCTCAAAAAAATTATGATGATGATATTGCCAGTGTAGTTACAACTAATACCGATGGCAAAGTAGTAAATCGTAAATTGTTTTTACAACCTAACACTGAATTTGTTGAGGTTAGGAAACAGAAAATGATAAATACCAAACCTATTTACTTTGATTTGAATGAATCATCTATTAGAAAAGATGCAGCTATAGAATTAAATAGAGTAGTAAATATTTTAATTAAGTATCCAAATATCCGATTAGAAGTTAAATCGCATACCGATAGTCGTGCTCCAGATGGTTATAATATGAATCTATCCAATAAAAGAGCAGTATCTACTATCCGATATATTATTTCAAAAGGTATTGATGGTAACCGCGTGTTTGGAAAAGGTTATGGGGAAACCGAAATACTTAATAAATGTAAAAATGGGGTAAAATGTACCCAAGCCGAACATGCCATTAATAGAAGAACAGAATTTATTGTACACGATAATTAATAATGAAAGAAGAAATAACTTTTGATGATTTTAGCAAGGTAGATTTTAGAATAGGAACTATTACTGAAGTTGAAGATTTTCCACAAGCCAGAAAACCTGCTTATAAACTAACCATTGATTTTGGAGCGCTTGGAATTAAAAAATCGAGCGCACAAATCAAAGATTTATATACCAAAGAAGATTTACTAAACAAACAAATTGTGGCAATTATTAACTTCAAAAAAAAGCAAATAGCAAATTTTTTTAGTGAATGCTTAGTGCTTGGAATAGCAAATTCAAAAAATGAAATTGTTTTATTACAAAGCTCATCTAACCAAATTAAAAATGGCGAGCAGGTCAGTTAAATATACTAATAACTTAAATTATAATAAAAAATATGGGAGATACTCAAACCGTTACATTCTTAGAAGATATTTTTAGAAACCATCCTAATTGTTATAATGGCTGGAGTGAAAATTATGCGCAAACCATTATAAAAAAAGCATTAAAAAAGCTTAATTATGATGGTGATATTAGCAAGGTTAAATTCACTAAATATAGCTATAAAACTATTTTAGAAAATAAACCTTACAGTAATGTTTGCTATGTAGAAACGGTACAACCCGGCTATTTTTTCATTATGAGAGATATGGTTGACCATATAAATGTGGTTTATAACCGTTGGGATTAGGGCATATAATTTTCCTTTTTTTTAAAGATTAGAAATGCCTTTTTATTTTACGCTTATAAATTACTTAAACTAGTTTTTAACGTTTCTATTTTAGCTAAAGCATCGGCTTCCTTTTTGCGTTCATTTAAAATAACTTGCTCTGGTGCATTATTTACAAAACGCTCATTACTTAATTTTTTTTGAACAGACTTTAAAAATCCTTCTGTATATTTTAATTCTTCCGCTAATTTCGTTTTTTCCTCTTCAACATTTACATTAGAAGACATCGGAATAAAATATTCATTAGATTTTACTCTAAAACTTAATGCACCATCTATCTTTTCAGAAACAACTTTAAAAGTGGAAAGATTTCCCATTTTTTCAATAATAGCATCAAAATTTCCATTAACATTTTCATTATTTAAAACAAAAACCTCTATTTTATCTTTAAAAGAAATATTTTTATTCTTTCTAATTGCTCTAATTTCTGAAATAACTTCTTTTGCAAAACTAAATTCCTTTACTAAAGATTCATTAACCTCTGTAAATTTCGGATATTCTGCAATAATTAAAGCTTCATTTGGTTTTCTTTCTTCAATATTTTGCCAAATTTCTTCGGTAATAAATGGCATAAATGGATGTAAAACTTTTAAATTATTCTCAAGTAATTCAATTATGGCATTAAACGTTTTTAAATCTATTGGTTGCTGATAAGCTGGTTTCACCATTTCTAAAAACCAAGAAGAAAAATCATCCCAAATTAATTTATAAATACTCATTAAAGCTTCACTAATTCTGTACTGCTCAAAGGATTTTTCTATTTCTTGTTGTACTTTTTGAAATTTAGCTTTATACCAATCAATAGCTATTTTTGAGCTTTTAGGTTGTGGTATTTCTGCTACTTCCCATCCTTTTATTAATCGGAAAGAATTCCATATTTTATTAGAGAAATTACGTCCCTGAGCACATAATTCTTCATCAAAAAGTAAATCATTTCCTGCAGCAGAACTTAATAACATTCCAACTCGTACGCCATCTGCTCCATATTTATCCATTAATTCAATCGGGTCTGGTGAATTTCCTAAGGATTTAGACATTTTTCTTCGCTTACCATCACGTACAATACCTGTAAAATACACGTTGCTAAACGGTTTTTCATTTCTAAATTCATAACCAGCAAAAATCATACGAGCTACCCAAAAGAATATAATATCTGGACCAGTAACTAAATCGTTGGTTGGATAGTAATATTCAATTTCATTATTATTTGGATGATTAATACCATCAAATACAGAAATTGGCCAAAGCCAAGACGAAAACCAAGTATCTAAAGCATCCGGATCTTGGTTTATCTTTTTTATAGAAATATCTTCTCCTAATTTTTTGGAAGCTAATTTTACAGCTTCTTCTTTAGAGTTTGCAACCACAAAATCATTAACTCCATCTCCATAAAAATAAGCAGGTATTTGATGTCCCCACCAAAGCTGACGAGAAATATTCCAATCTCTAATATTTTCTAACCAATGACGATACGTATTATTATAATGCTTTGGAAAAAAATGAATTTCTTCATCTTCTAAAACAGCCTTTAACGCTGGTTTTACCAAATCTTCCATTTTTAAAAACCATTGAGCTGAAATTTTAGGCTCAATAACTACTTTAGTCCTTTCTGAAGTCCCAACTTTATGAGAGTAATTTTCTATTTTAACTAAAGAGCCATTGCTTTCTAATTCTTTTATAACTTCTTTTCGAACAACAAACCGGTCTTTACCTTCATAATGCAACCCAAAAGAATTTAACGTTGCATCATCATTAAAAATATCAATAACTTCTATTTGATGTTTTTCTCCTAACATTTTATCATTTGGGTCGTGTGCAGGAGTTACTTTTAAACAACCTGTACCAAATTCAACATCTACATATTCATCTTCAATTATAGGAATTACACGGTTTGCAATTGGTACTATTGCATTTTTACCTTTTAAATGTGTAAAACGTTTATCATTAGGATTAATACAAATTGCTGAATCTCCAAAAATAGTTTCTGGACGCGTAGTTGCAATGGTTAAAACATCGTTTGAATTTTCTATTTTATAATTAATATAGTATAAATTTCCTGGTTTTTCTTCATAAATTACTTCTTCATCAGATAAGGTAGTTTTAGCAGAAGGATCCCAATTAACCATTCGGTATCCTCTGTAAATCAATCCTTTGTTATATAAATCAATAAAAACTTCATTTACAGAATCGCTCATGGTTTTATCCATAGTAAATTTGGTGCGTTCCCAATCGCAAGAAGCTCCAAGTTTTTCAAGTTGTTCTAAAATTATTCCGCCATGTTTATCCGTCCAATCCCAAGCATGTTTTAAAAATTCTTTGCGAGTTAAATCGGTTTTTTTAATACCTTCTTCCTTTAATTTAGCAACCACTTTTGCTTCTGTGGCAATAGATGCGTGGTCCGTACCTGGAACCCAACACGCATTAAATCCTTTTAACCTTGCTCGCCTAATTAACACATCTTGAATGGTATTATTAAGCATGTGTCCCATATGTAAAACACCAGTTACATTTGGTGGTGGAATTACAATAGTATAAGGTTCTTTTTCATTAGGTGTAGAATGAAAATAATTATTTTTCATCCAGTAATTATACCATTTCGTTTCGGTTTCCTTTGGATTATATTTTGATGCTAAGCTCATTTTTGGTCTGATATTTGTAATACAATTCGCAAATGTACAATTATTAGATAAACTTAAAATATTTTGTTAGGATAAAAAAATAACTAACTTTACACTTTAAAATTAAAAAAAATGAAAAAATTAGTATTCGTAATGTTGGCTTTTATAGGATTTACTATGAACGGTCAAGTAAAACAACAAGTAAAAGCTGTAGCTAATTCTAATTCCCCAATTTTCAAATTTGAAAAAGAGGTGATAGATTATGGAACGGTTAAATTAAACGCTAATGGCGTTCGTGAATTTGAATTTACTAATGTAGGTAAATCACCTTTAGTAATTAAAAACATTAAATCTAGTTGTGGTTGCACAGTACCAACTAAGCCTACCGAACCTATTATGCCTGGTAAAACTGGTAAAATTAGTGTGAAATATGCAACTAACCGACCTGGTGGATTTTCAAAATCAATTACCATTTTTTCTAATGCTAACCAAAAAGTTAAAGTACTTAGAATTAAAGGAATTGTAATTAAACCATTATCTGCTGTTGTAAAAAACAAACCTGCAATGTCAGCAAATTAAGATTTTTAAAAATAATTATAGAAAAACTCTCCTATTGGGGAGTTTTTTTATTTTAATCTACTTTTTAATTTAAATTGGAAAAAATAATCTTTACCATATCTCTCAACCACTACTCTAACCAATGTTCCCTCTTTTTGATAAAATTTCTCAACAATTTCTTCTAATTTATAATTAAAAGAATATTTATTATCAATTTTAATTAAAATATCACCTGGTAAAATACCAGCTTCAAAAGCTGGAGAATCTTTATTTACTCTATGAATGATATACGAAGGTTTAAAAGCGTATTTATAACTAATACTTGTAACAAAACTATCTTCACTTGAAGTTTTATTATTAATTCTAAATAAATTAGAATTGCCTTCTTTTACTAATAATTTACCATTGTGAGCTAATTCTATACCACTCATATTATATCGAAAAGAATCTTTAAAGGAACTATTCTTTTTTAAATATAATTTACTGTTTTTATAATCAAAATATACCGTAAAACGTTTTAAAATATTAGCTCCTAAACTTCCATTACGCTCTTTAAATTGAAGGGCATGAACAATGGAAAGTGAATCTGGATAAGAAACTGTAGGTTTTTTCAATTTAAAATTTCCCAAAATTAGAGCATCTATTTTTGTTCTTTTTCCTTTTATCGGACCACTCAGTCCTTCACCAAGGTAATCGTCAAAATAATTGGTTGGTGGTTTTAAATCAGAATGTGTGTTTTCAAACAACCACATAGCATCGCTTCCTCCAGAATCTATTAATAGTTTTACCTCCGTTATTTTCGGATTATTGGCGTTTAATTTAACCCCTGCTGTTATGTATGGTTTTAATTTATAAAATTCTAAATTAAATGGTGTGCATTTTTTACACCCTTTAAAATTATTTTTTTTAGCATTATAAAATGTTATTCTTTTTGTTCCATAATTTATTTTAATCAATAAATCTCTTAATAAATTATAGCCGATTATTCCATGAATAGTAGTTCCTAATTTTGAAGAAAGGTCAAAAAAGTCATTGAAAATTACATAAAGTTTTTGATTTCCACTAACAATATCTTTAATTTTAAATTTATTATTAGTAGATAAAATAGCATCTACAGGTTCCGCATTTCCCAATCCTTTTAATTTAACTGGCTTTACATTACGCAAGTTTACAGAATCCTTCTTTTCAATATTAAATAAAATGGTTGTTCCAACTCCTGAATCTAAAATAAAGTTTAATTTTTTATCATTTACTTCAATTGGAATAATAATAAGATTACTAACAAGTTTAAAAGAAATAGTTTGTTTTTTTGCTTCAGAAACAAATTGAAAGGAAGTCTGAGAGAAAGTTACTCCACTAAAAAAAAGCGACAAAACTCCTAAAACCATGTATTTCAATGTAGTATTCAATAAATTATTTTTTAAACTTGGTATTAAACTACAAAAACCATATTAATTAAAATAATTTTTAATATAATTTTAACCTTTAATAATTACTAAATAGTTAAATAAAATTAAATTAATTTTTGCAATTTTGCATTATCTATTTTAAAACACAAAAATTATGCCTTCTATATCATTAAAAGGAAAAAATATGCCAGAATCACCAATAAGGAAATTGGTGCCTTACGCTGAAAATGCAAAAAAGAGAGGAATAAAAGTTTTTCATTTAAATATTGGGCAACCAGATATTAAAACTCCTGAAGTTGCTTTAGAAGCGGTAAAAAACAATACCGTTAAAGTATTAGCATACAGCAGATCGGAAGGTTCTGAAGAATACAGGTCTAAAATTGCTGATTATTATAAAAAACAAAACATTGATGTTACTGCAAATGAAATTATTGTAACCACTGGCGGTTCTGAAGCATTACTTTTTGCAATGGGAAGCATTACTGATCCTGGAGATGAAATTATAATTCCTGAACCATTTTATGCTAATTATAATGGTTTTGCCACTTCTTCTGGAGTAAAAGTAGTTCCTGTAATTTCTAAAATTGAAAATAATTTTGCCTTACCTCCTATTGAAGAATTTGAAAAATTAATTTCTCCAAAAACAAAAGGAATATTAATTTGTAATCCTGGTAATCCCACTGGTTATTTATATTCTAAAGAAGAAATGGAAAAATTAGCTGCTATTGTTAAAAAACACGATTTATTTTTAATTGCAGATGAAGTATATAGAGAATTTGTGTATGACAATGTTGCACACCAATCGGCTTTACATAATTTTGAATTAGAAAATAACGCTATTATAATCGACTCAGTATCTAAACGTTACAGCATGTGTGGTGCTAGAATTGGATGTTTAGTTTCTAAAAATAAAGAAGTTATTAGCACCGCTTTAAAATTTGCACAAGCACGTTTAAGTCCCCCAACTTTTGCTCAAATTGCAAGTGAAGCTGCTTTAGAAACTCCTGAAAATTATTTTAAAGAAGTAAATGTTGAATATAAAAGCCGAAGAGATACTTTAATTACGGAACTTAAAAAAATTGATGGTGTAAAAGTTGGCACGCCAAAAGGAGCTTTTTATTGTGTTGCAGAATTACCAGTAGATAATTCTGATAAATTTGCAAAATGGTTGTTAGAAGATTTTAATTTAAATAATGAAACCGTTATGGTTGCTCCTGCAGCTGGGTTTTATTCTACTCCTGGTTTTGGAACTAAACAAGTTAGAATTGCATATGTGCTTAAAAAAGAAGATTTAATTCGTTCTGTAGAAATTTTAAAAGCCGCTATTAAAACCTATAATACCTTATAATTGAACATTAAAAATAATATATCTTTAAAAAACTACAATACTTTTGGAATTGATGAAATTGCAAATAAGTTTGTTGAAGTAACCACTTTTTCTGATTTAAAAAAAATTGTAACTGCCGAAAAAAATATTTTTTTATTAGGAGGTGGAAGTAATATGCTACTTACCAGGCCGATAAACAAATTGGTAATTCATTTAAATTTAAAAGGTATTATTGTTAATGATACGGAAAAAGAATTTGTATTTGTTACTGCGGAAGCTGGAGAAAACTGGCACGAATTTGTGCTTTGGTGTATTTCACAAAATTATGGCGGATTAGAAAATTTATCTTTTATTCCTGGCAATGTTGGCACTTCTCCTATTCAAAATATTGGTGCATATGGTGTAGAAATTAAAGATACTTTTTATCAATTGGAAGCTTTAGAAATAGCAACTGGTAAAATAAAAACCTTTAAAAAAGATGCTTGCAATTTTGGATATCGGAATTCGGTTTTTAAAAATGAGTTAAAAAGTAAATACATTATAACCAATGTTACCTTTAAACTTACAAAAACAAACCATAAAACCAATACGTCATATGGTACAATAAAAACGTATTTGCAAAATATTGCCAAACCAACTATTAAAGATATTTCTGATGCCGTAATAGCAATTAGACAAAGTAAACTTCCTGATCCACATGAAATTGGAAATAGCGGTAGCTTTTTTAAAAATCCGGTTATTGATAAAGAATTATTTCAAAATTTAGAAAAAAAATATCCAAATATTCCACATTATATTATCTCAGAAAACAAAATAAAAATTCCTGCTGGTTGGTTAATTGAACAAGCAGGATTTAAAGGTAAACGTTTTGGTGATGCTGGTGTTCACAATAAACAAGCTTTAGTATTGGTAAATTACGGAAATGCCTCTGGCAAAGAAATTTTTAGTTTAGCACAAAAAATTCAAGATACCGTAAAAAATATCTTTCAAATTAATTTAGATATTGAAGTAAATATTATTTAAACGGTAACTTCTAACAACTTACATTTTTTAGATTCAATTTTAACTTCATTTGCATTTGCTGGAATTAAAATAGTTTCTCCATAATTAATAGTTTCTAAATTATTATTTATAGAAATAGTTGCTTCACCTTCCACACACATAAAAATTACAAAAGAATCT
>Ga0209013_10001292_pt1 | contig 23068 bp, 21 predicted proteins | sample Cruoilmetagenom2_FD_187291 | JGI IMG/M metagenome (GOLD analysis project Ga0209013, IMG submission 187291) | Oil polluted marine microbial communities from Coal Oil Point, Santa Barbara, California, USA - Sample 2 (SPAdes) (version 2) | ecosystem: Environmental > Aquatic > Marine > Oil seeps ... | reverse complement strand
GATGCAGGCCGCAGGTCGAACATCGCAGGTCTCAGGTCTCAGGAAGCACATCGCACATCGCAATTCGCAGCAGAGTCGTCGGCTGAACTCCCGAATGTCAAGCCCTATCTGTAATTTCGTGAGTTTTTCAATGGGACCTGAGACCTGAAGCCTGAGCCCTGTGCGACCTGAGACCTGAGAACTGTGACTTGATCCCTGAGACCTGAGACCTGAGACCTGAGACCTGGAGCCTGTGAGACCTGAGACCTGGAGCCTGTGAGACCTGAGACCTGAGACCTGGAGCCTGTGAGACCTGAGACCTGGAGCCTGTGAGACCTGAGACCTGGAGCCTGTGAGACCTGAGACCTGAATCCTGTAGCCTGAGACGGTACCGCGCCCCGGTTTCTCGATCGCGTCAGGGTCGCAACTTCTCGATCACCTCCGAACTCACCCACCAAATATCCGAGGAGCCCTTCCCGGGCTGGGCGGAGACCGTCAACAGCTCGGAGATCGTGCTCCCGGTGAGGTCTGGTCCCTCGTCCCCGATAGTTCGAGACGACATGAAGAACAGGTATTTACCGTCCGGCGAGAGCGAAGTCGACCACTCGCGTCCCGCCGGCTGATTGATCACCTCACCCATGTTGATCGGTTCGGACCAGGTGTCGTCTTCCGAGCGGAAGACCACGTAGTAATCGACTCCGCCAAGACTATCCTCGCGGGCCATTGCTGGGACGATTGCGAAGCTCTCGTCAGGGGCGACGAAGACATTGAACCGGTTTTCGCCGCAGTTGACCTGCGGTCCGAGCAGCTCGGGCTCGGCATACGCGCCGTCCACGAGACGCGAACGGTAGGTCGATGACACCCGATCGGGACCCTCGCGCGTGAAATAGATGGTCCCGTCCTCGGTGACCGACGGGTAATACTCGGGCGCGTCGGAGCTGATCGGCGGGCCGAGATTGGAGGGCTCACTCCAGCCGTCTCCGACGCGGTCCATGACCCAGATGTCCTGATATGCCCAACCCGGTTTCTCCTCTTGACCCTCCGGCGGCCGCGCCGAAAGGAAGAAGAATCGCTGCCCATCCGGCGAGATCGAAGGCTCGAGGTCGTTGGAGCGGCCAGAGAACGGCGCCACCGCCGGCTCGGTCCAGATGCCGTCAACCTGCTTGGTCACCATGATCATCGAGTGGCCGCCGAGCGTCACGCCGAAGTAGAACTCCTTCCCGTCGGGCGTCATTGCAACGTCGCGGGTCGGCAACCCGGTGGATACGATACCGGGAGCGAAGAGCCGGGGTTCCAGGCCGGGGGTCTTCTGGCCTAGGTAGGGGCCGCGAAGCTCCGGGAAGGCGTCGCCGTCGGCGGCGTCCTGGTCAACCGATCCGGTCGGTGCACAGGCGACGAGCACTATGCACAATATGCAGGCAGACAGACGTGCGATCATCTCGATTCCCCCTTCAGGAAGCCGTACGAATCCAACGATCGAGGGTTTTCGAAACTGATTCGATCCGAATCGAACGCAAAGACGCAAAGACGCGAAGGCGCAAAGCGCGCCCGCCCATAAAAAAACGCAGAGAGGCAGAACCGGCGTGCCGGCCGGTGAGAAGGCGGGCTGCTACGAACGCTCGCGTTCGTAGCAGACAATCTTCTCGCCGGTGACAGGCGATCAGCCGATCGCCTGTCGTTCTGCCGCCACCGTCGAGCTCTGCGATCGCCTCGTTGCGTCTCTGCGCCTTTGCGTCTCTGCGTTTTCTTCTCTGTGTCCCTCTCTGTGGACTCTGTGCCTCTGTGGTTTTTCGTGCGAACGATCAAGGACGGATATCGCGAGCAGCTGCAATGAACTCACGGATCCTGGTGTGGTCCTTGATGCCCGGTGCGGCCTCGACGCCCGAAGACACGTCCACCAGCGCAGGACGCACCAGTCGGATCGCCTCGGCCACGTTTTCGGGGGTGAGACCGCCGGCGAGACCAAAGGAGATTCCAGACGGCCGTTCGGCGAGGGCCTGCCAGGCCCATGCCTTCCCGTCTCCTGCGCCGGGGTCGAGGAGCGGCAGGCAGCGCCGGCCCAAATCGGCAACCCACTGCCAATCCATATCATCCCCCGGGCACACCCGGCGGAGGGTGCCGGAGCCGAGGCGGTCGAGGAAGGCCTCGGGCTCGTCTCCGTGCAGCTGGACCCGGTCGAGTTCCAGCGCGTCGCGCACCGCGAGGATCTCGTCGAGGGGAGCGTCGCGGAAGACACCGACCTTCTCGGCGCCCACCACCTCACGAATCCATGGGACGCGTTCCGGGTCGAGGGCGCGCGGGGTTCCCGGCACGAATATGAAACCCAGCAGATCGGCGCCGGCAGCCACCGCAGCCTCGGCGTCCTCGGTCCGGGTGAGGCCGCAGATCTTGATCAACACGGATCTGTTTCCGATCCCAGCAACCTTCGCAGCGCCTCACCGGGATCGTCGGCACGGACGAGGTGCTCTCCCACCAGGAAAGCGTCATAACCGGCCTCGGCGAGGCGCGCGAGGGTCCCCACATCGTGGATACCGCTCTCGGCGACCCGTACTCGATCCGTGGGCAGCTTCGACGCCATCGCCTCCACCCTGTCGAGGCGCACCTCGAAGGTCTCCAGATCGCGGGCGTTGACGCCGATGATCCGGGCGCCCGAAACCACCGCAGTACCCGGGTCCTCATCAGCGAAGATCTCCAACAACACCTCCAGATCGAGCTCGCCCGCGGTTGCCACGAGGTCGGCGAGCACCCCCGGGTCGAGAAGGCGGTGGATCAGCAGAACTGCATCTGCGCCAAGCACCGCCGTCTCCAGGAGCTGCCGCCGCGAAACAACAAAGTCCTTGCGCAGCACCGGCAGGTCCACCGCCGCGCGCACCGCGGCCAGGGAACCCGGATCGCCGGCGAAGAAATCGGGCTCGGTGACCACCGAGATGGCTGCGGCTCCGGCCTCGGCGAATGCCAGCGCCAGCGCCACCGGATCGAAGTCGGCTCGAATGATGCCCGCAGAGGGTGAGGCTTTCTTGCATTCAGCGATCACCGCCGCCCCGGGACCGGCGAGGGCCGATTGCAGGGACCGCAGCCCCCCTGCTCGTCGCAAGTCGGCCGCCTCACGCGCGGCATCCTCCAGACCCGGAGCTTCGGGTGCGATTTCGAGTCGCTGAAGGACGGCGGAAACGATCTCGTCGAGGACCGTGTCACTCATTCGCAGTCATCTTCGTCGAACGTCGCGCGAGTTCCTCGAGGCAAGCGAGCGCCGTGCCCGACTGCACGACCTCGCGGCAGCGCTCGAAACCTTCCCGCAGTCCTGCCACGGTACCCGCCACCACGAGCGCGGCCCCTGCGTTGAGGGCCACCGCCTCCGCTGCCGCCGACTCCTCACGGCCGCCGAGAATGAGGCGCAGCCGGCGCAAATTCTCGGCCACGTCGCCGCCCTTCAGGGAATCCGAGTCGTTCACCTCGATGCCGAGTTCGGCGGGGTCCACGACAGAATCACCTACGACGGCACCGTCACGCACCTCGATGACCCTCGTCGGCGCGTTTACCGAGAGCTCGTCGAGACCGTCGTCGGAGTGGAGGACCAGGGCGTGCCGTGTCCCGAGCTCGGCGAGCGCCACGGCCATCAGCCCCTGCACCTCGGGCCCCCACACACCGATCACCTGGCGGCCGACACCGGCGGGGTTGGTGAGGGGGCCGAGAAGATTGAAGACCGTACGAACGCCGAGCGCTCGTCGCACCGGCATCACCGCCTTCATCGCCGGGTGGAGCCGTGGAGCAAAGAGGAATGCGATGCCTACCTCGTCGTGCAGCCGCGCTATCGCTTCGGGTCCGATGTCGAGCCGCACGCCGGCCGCCTCGAGCACGTCGGCCGATCCGCAGCGGGAGGAGACCGAGCGGTTGCCGTGCTTGGCCACCAGCACGCCGGACGCAGCCGCAACCAGCGCTGCGGCGGTGGAGATATTGATGGTCTCCGCTCCGTCCCCTCCCGTACCGCAGGTGTCGACAGCTCGCTCGGGATCCCTGATGGGAACAGTCAGCGAGCGGGCGCGCATGACACGCGCCGCAGCCGCCACCTCCGGGCCGGTCTCGCCCTTCATGCGCAGAGCCACCAGAATTGCCGCCGTCACCGAGCCGTCGACGCCGCCATCCATCACCGCCCCAAAGAAATCCTCCACCTCCGCGGGCGCCAGGTCCTCGCCGGCGATCAGGCGGTTGAGAAGAGCTTTGTAGTTCATGGTATTCATCGCTTGGTTCGAATTCGGAATTCGGAATTCGGAATTCGGAATTTCACCCGCCCCGCACCGAGACGAGGTGCTCCGAAACTCAAAACTAAGAACTCAAAACTCAAAACTTACCTGGACCTTCCCAATTCGGCCGCAGCGGTATGCCCGCGACTCTTAGAAAGTTCGCCAGCAGGTGCTCGCCTTCGGTACACAGGTAGGACTCCGGGTGGAACTGGACGCCGAAGTGGAGTCGATCGCGATCCCGGAGACCCATGATCACGCCGTCATCGGCCCAGGCCTCCACCGCGAACCCGGCCGGAAGGCTCTCCCGCTCCACCACCAGAGAGTGATAACGGGTCGCCTCGAAGGGGTTTGGCAGGCCCTCGAAGAGCCCGTTGCTGTCGTGTTGGATCCAGGAGGTCTTGCCGTGCACTGGTTCCGCGGCGCGCGTCACCTGCCCCCCGTGAACCGCTGCCAGGGCCTGGTGGCCGAGGCAGATTCCGAGCAGCGGAATATCGGCGGCAGCGCGTACGAGATCCATGCTGACGCCCGCCTCATCCGGAATTCCCGGCCCCGGGGAGATGACCACCGCCTGCGGTTCGAGCACGATCAATTCCTCAGCGGTCGCTTCATCGTTGCGCACGACCTTGATCTCGGCTGGAGAGATCTCGCCGATCTCCTGCACCAGGTTGTAGGTGAAGGAATCGTAGTTGTCGAGCATGAGAATCACCACCCACCCCCACCAGCGGTGCACGGGCGAAATTCCGAATTCCGAATTCCGAATTCCGAATTCTGAAATTCAAATGCCATGATCAGTACCTTGTGCTGCCGCTTCGGCCATGGCCACGGCTTCGACCAGCGCGCCGGCCTTGCTCGCGCACTCGGCCAATTCGGACTCTGGGACCGAGTCGTAGACGATGCCCGCCCCGGCCTGGATCTGCACACTGCCGCCGCGCTCGACCAGGGTTCGGATCGCGATGCAGGAGTCGGCGTCGCCACGCAGATCGCGATAGCCAACCGCGCCGCCATAAACGCCGCGGCGAACCTCCTCGAGCTCATCGATGAGCTCCATCGCCCTCACCTTGGGCGCACCGCTGAGAGTACCTGCCGGGAAGCACGCGAAAAGGGCGTCCCACGCGTCGAGGCCTTTGCGCAGCCGCCCCTCAACCTCGCTCACCAGGTGCATGACGTGGCTGTACCTTTCCACCTCCATCTCGCGAACCACCCGAACCGTGCCCGGCTCGGCAATCCGACCCACGTCGTTGCGGCCCAGATCCACCAGCATCACATGCTCCGCGCGCTCTTTGGGATCGGCCAGCAGCTCCTTCTCGAGGCGGAGGTCCTCCGCCGGGTCTCGGCTCCGCCCACGGGTTCCGGCGATGGGGCAGGTGGAAACCGTCTCGCCGCTGACCCGCACGAGCATCTCGGGGCTCGATCCGAGGATCCGCGCCTGGCCGGTATCGAGGAGGAACATGTATGGCGACGGGTTGGTCAGCCGCAGCATGCGGTAGATCTCGTCCGTCGTGCAGCGAGGCATCCGCCTCCAGCGGCGCGACAGCACAATCTGGAAGACGTCGCCCGCGAGGATGTGCTCTCGTGCGCGGCTCACTGCCTCCAGGTACCGGCTCTCCGACGGGGTCGCGCTCCAACCGCGCCATGGATCGCCCACCGGCTTCGGGATCCGGTGGGGTAGGGGACCGTCCCCGCCGCCGGCAAGGGCGGCATGCAGGTTCCGTAGACGTCGAAGGGCCGTCTCCCAGGCCACCTCCGGCCGGTCGCCCACTCGCGCAGCCACGATGAGCAGGAGGCGCTGACGGGCGCGGTCCAGGGCCACGACACCGTCATACAATCCAAACCACGCATCGGGGAGCCCTCCCTCGTCACGGCCGCTGGAGGGGATTGCCTCGACCAACCGGACGGCGTCGTAGCCGAGGTAGCCCATGGCGCCGCCGATGAACGGCGGCAGCTCCGGAATCGGGGCGACACTGCCGAGATCAGTGGCACGCCGAAGAGCATCCACCGGCGGCCCCACCTCGGGCGAGCCGTCCACGAACGCCTCGTTGCCCCGGATCTCGACGACGCGCAGGGGATCGGCGCCGATGAAAGAGAATCGGGCAGCCCTCTCGCCGCCCTCAACGCTCTCCAGCAGAAACGGGTTGCGGCCGCGGGCGGCGAGGCGCGAGTACACGGTGAAGGGCGTCACTGTGTCGGATGTCAGCTCCTGAACCACCGGCACTACGTCGTATTCCAGTGCCAGGCTCTCGAACTCCTTTTTGGTCGGTCGAATCTCCATGCCCCCTCCAACAACGGTCACACGGTGCTCATTCTGCCGCAGCCGGCGTCGGAGGTCCACAGGCCCTCCTGTTTGCAGGTCTCAGGTCGCAGGTCGGACATCGCAGGTCGCAAGTCGCAAGTCGCGGCAGAAGCTCCTGGATGTCAAGCAATTATTGTCGCTTCCATGAATATCTCAATGAAACCTGAGACCTGAAATCTGAAGCCTGTGAGACCTGAGACCTGAAGCCTGTGAGACCTGAGACCTGCGACCTGAGACCTGAGACCTGTAGCCTGTCACGTCCTGACAACGATCCAAACAACATCAACCGGTGGCCGGAAAACGCCTCGTGTACAATCCCCCACTCAGGAGGAGGCGCAAATGTCCCGCCCGGTCATCACTATCGCCGAGCTCACGGCCCACGCTGGCGAGGAAGTCACCATCCGCGGCTGGGTCTACAACTGGCGCAAGAAGGGCAAGCTGCGCTTCATCATCCTTCGGGACGGATTCGGCTACCTGCAGTGCATCGTTTTCCGGCCGGAGGTCGAGGACGAGGTCTGGGAGACCGCGGTCACGCTCACCCAGGAGTCCTCTCTCGAGGTCACCGGGACGGTCGTCGCGGATGAACGTGCCCCCGGCGGCTTCGAGCTCAAGGTGTCGGCCTTGAAAGCCCTCCAGATCGCCCCCGAGTTTCCCATCGGTAAGAAGGATCACGGACCAGATTTCCTTCTCAACAACCGTCACTTGTGGCTGCGTTCGAAACGACAGCACGCCCTCATGCGCGTGCGCTCCCAGGTCGAGTTCGCAATCCGCGACTTTTTCCAGGGCCGCGGCTACACCCTGATCGACTCACCAATCCTCACGCCGGCCGCCTGTGAGGGCACCTCCAGCCTCTTCGAGACCGAGTACTTCGGTGAAACGGCCTACCTCTCGCAGTCGGGCCAGCTCTACCTCGAACCCGCGGCCGCTGCCCTCGGCAAGGTCTACTGCTTTGGGCCCACATTCCGAGCCGAAAAATCGAAGACCCGCCGCCACCTCACCGAGTTCTGGATGGTCGAGCCGGAGGTGGCGTGGCTGCGCTTCGACGGCCTCCTCGACCTCTGCGAGGAGTTTCTGTCCGAGGTCGCGGTGCGGGTGCTCGAAAGCTGCTCCGAGGATCTTGAGCGGTTGGAGCGGGATGTCTCCCGACTCGAGCCGACGACCAAACGACCATACCCGCGCCTCGATTACGCCGAGGCTGTGGCAAAGCTCGTGGAACTGGGATCGGACATCGAATTTGGCGAGGACCTCGGCGGCGACGACGAAACCATGCTCACCGAGCTCTACGACCGTCCGTTGTTGATCACCCGCTACCCGGCGAAGGTCAAGGCCTTCTACATGCAGCCCGATCCGGAGGACCCCAGCCGCGCGCTGGCCGTCGACGTGCTCGCTCCCGAGGGCTACGGCGAGATCATCGGCGGCTCGGAGCGCTCGGACTCGCTCGAACACCTCGAGCGCAAGATCGCCGAGCACGAGCTGCCGCGGGAGGCCTTCGAGTGGTATCTGGACGTCCGTCGCTACGGATCGTTCCCCCACTCTGGGTTCGGCATGGGAATCGAGCGCTTCGTCGCCTGGATCTGCGGCGTGCCCCACCTGCGGGAGACGATTCCGTACCCCCGCCTGATTAATAGGCTATACCCCTAGAGGCCGTGAATTCGGATTTCGAATTTCGAATTTATCGACGCGGAGAAGCAACCTAGCGTATGGAGACGTATCGCCCACGTTTGGGCGCGCTCGTTCGGAGGTGCCTGGCATCCCGATTCGCAGCGAAATGCAGCTATCCCCGACCGCGCTGAGGCGAATCGGCGTGCCTGGCATACTCTCGGGCAGAGTGCCGACAAATGAGGGCGCGTCGACCGGGCGTGCCGTCTCCGACGATTTTGGGGAGTTTCGCGTTGCACGAGGCAAAGTGTTGAGTCCCAAATATCGTCGGAGGGGGCAACCTCGGGCAGCGCGACCGCAGAAGGTCGCGTTGAAATCTGCAGCGCCCTTCTGAATATTGGGCACGGACGCGGACGCGAGAAACAGGCTCATTTTCGCGCTACACTCAGCCGATGATTCGGCAGCTACTCTCTGATCCAAAGGTACGAACCGCCTACATCGCTACCAAGATCGGTGTGTTTGCTGTTGCGGCGCTCGTTACCTGGCCCTTGGCTCGATTGGTGGGTCCGAAGGCGTGGATCGGACTGGGGATCTTCGGCGCGGTGCTGGGTGTCATGACGGTCGTCGTGCTGATAGCGGGTTCGACCGGCGGCGCCCGGGCCGCTGAACTCCCGGAGTCCCCTTCCGAAATCGAGGATGATGATGGGCTAGATCCCGGCCTGGTCGTCGAGATTCCGATCGAGGACAGCCTCGACCTGCACTCGTTTCCACCACGCGACATCCCGGAAGTGGTGGACTCCTTTCTCGACGCAGCCCATGAGAAGGGCCTAACCGAGGTGCGTCTGATCCACGGTCGAGGAATCGGAGTGCAACGAGAGCGGGTGCAGAGCCTGCTTGCCCGCCACCGCCTGGTCAGCGGATTCCACGACGCCCCGCCCGACCGTGGAGGCTGGGGCGCCACCGTCGCTTACCTCAAGACCAAGACGTGACGGCACCGCGGAACCGCGGCTTGACTGGCATTCGCACTGTAGGAGATTTCGAATTTCGAATTTCGAATTTATCGGCGCGTGGTGGGATTTGGGTTCTTGGCGCATGTTGGTCGCGAATGGGGGCGAGGAGTTTGATCCGGGCGGGAGCCCGGATGATCGCGACCCTACTCCACAGCCTCGGTTTTCATCGAGGTCACCGTGTAACCGAGCTTCTCGATCTCGGCCTTCAGCTCTTCCACCTCGACCTTGTGCGGGCTGTAGAGCGCCTCTGCGACTCCTTTTTTATGGTCCGCCGAGGCCTCGATCACTCCCTCCACACGCTCGAGGGTGGCGATGATGGTGGAGGAGCAGCTGCCACAGTGCATCCCTTCGACCTGAAAGACGGTCCGCACGGTATCGGGACGACCGCCGGCGATCACCGGTGAAACGGAGGCGAGAACGAGCAGCAACACGGGTACGAGACGTGGGGTGAGACGCATGGATTACTTCTCCAAAGATCGGAGACCCGGGATAGGTTCTGGCACCAGGGGATCGGCTGTTTCCGCCAGCCGGTAGTAGATGGTCATTCCATCGCGGCGCGATTTCACCACACCACCGGTGCGCAACCGGCTGAGGTGCTGGGAGACCGCCGCCGGTGTCATCCCAAGCACGGTCGCGAGATCACAGACGCAGAGTTCACCGGTCTCCCGCAGCAGGACCAAGATCTTCAACCTTGTCTCACCCGCGAAGAGCGCGTAATGCTCGGAGGTCCGCCGAAGGCTCCGGGAGTTGGCCGCCAACTTCCCCTTGAGCACGCGCAACTCCTCCGGAGACCTATCCGGAGACACGCAGTCCATTTGCTCTGATCTCATCGAGGGCATCTCATCGGTGCAGCCAGTACATCAACATATCGCCATTTTAGAATTTTCTTAAGGAATGTCAAGTACCTCAGAACGGTTGCCCGGCATGGAGGAAGCTTGTTCGACGAAAAATCAGTCGAGGTCTGGATGGACGGTAATTGCCCGTTGTGCCGGCGCTCCATGGCGTGGTGCGAAGCGCGCGATCCGGACGGGAGGATCCGCTTCCACGATTTTCAGGCAGCCTCTGATGAGGAGCTCCCGGTGGAACGGGGAGCGATGGAACGGTCGATGTGGGTGCGTGGTGCCGACGGCTCACTGCTGGAGGGCTTCGACGCTTGGCGGAGGATCCTCCTCGAGGTTCCGGGGTGGCGTTGGCTCGCCGGCCCAGTCGCCGTCCCGCCTCTGCGGTGGCTGGGGCCTCCCGTCTACCGGCTGGTCGCCCACAACCGGCACCGCCTCAAAGCGCGCGGCGCGCTCCCAATACTCGGACACACTCCCAGTTACGGACGCCAGTCGTCCACCGGCACCGGCCGGCCCAGAGCGAAGTCTTTCAGGAGCGGCGCCACGTAGATATCCTCGTCGTGCTCTACCGGCCGGTAGCGCGGCAGGCACATGAAGAGCCACCGTCCGTCGTCGGTTGGGGCCGCCTGAGTGAAGACCGCGCGGTGAGGACCAGGCAACCTCAGGGCCCGCACCCGTCCACCAGCGAAGATCAGCTGTCGATCCTCACGGCAGAAGAAGAGCTCGTTCTGGGGTCCCGTGCGGGGATTCCACTCGTTTCCCAGGGTGCAGATCTGCGGCTGCAGCGGAAGCGGCGACTGCTCGTTGCCGGGATCGTAGAGAAAGAGATCGCTCTGCGCCCCGGTACGAGTGGTGACGAAGACTGCCTTGGTGTGGCTGCCCGTGAGGTAGACCGCGTCACGGGCGTCGCTGCCGAAGACGTCGATGCGCTCCGGCGTTCCCCAGTCCTCGCTCCTGTCCTGCCGAGTTGCGAGGCCCACCCAGGACGGCTCTCCCTCTGAGGCCACCGTCACCAGGCATCGGGACTCGTCGACACTCACCCAGGTGACGCGCACCCGGTCCGCCTCCTCCAGTTCGGGGAACTGCACGAGGCTGGGCGAGGTCCAACCACTCTCCGTCAGCTCGGTCCTGAAGGTCCGCTCCCGTGGAAGCTCCCCCTCTTCAGGTACTGTGAGGCCCTCTCGACGGGCGCCGTGCCAGCTGTCCTCGCCACTCACGGGAGGGCGAAGATGGGCGGCGAAGTAGAGCACCTTGCCACCGGCCAGAGGGACCGGTGCGATCTCGGCGCCGCTGGAGTTGACGAGGTCCGGGTGGTCGGCCTCCGGCCCGTCATCGAGCCCGAGCCCGGGCAGCCGCCACCGTTGGTAGGTGACGAAGTCCATGAAGGTGTTGGCGTCGAGGCGCACGTCGGAGGAACCGATCATCTGCGTCGTTCCGGGTACCGGCACCACCGCCACCTCGGTCCCCGGGTCGATCTCGTCGAGCGCTGTCGGGACGTCGCGCAAGATCACCACGGTTTCGGTGTTCACAGCCACCGTTGCCACCAGCCCCTTTTCCACGATCGGGGTCGGCTTGCCGCTCTCCTCCTCGGCGGCGAGCAACGCCCGCGGCGCCCCCACCCTGATGCGTGCCGTCCAGAGGGCCGGATCGTCCTCGCTCCGGCTCACCTCGAGCAAATTTCCGAACACCATGGCATCCGGATGGGCCGCGGGTCGGGCAGGATCGACCAGGTCACACCCTGATACCGCTACCAGGGCCGCCGCCATCACTGAAACGAGAGCAGAACGCGTCACCACAACACCTCCAGTCATAAGAGCATACCGGCAATCGTGGCGGTCAGCCACGAAGCGATGGCGCCGCCGAACATCGCCTTCAACCCGAGCGCAGCCAACGCGGCCCTGCGCCGTGGCGCCACCGCGGCGATTCCGCCGATCTGGATGCCGATCGAGGAGAAGTTGGCGAAACCGCACAGTGCATAAGTAGAGATGACGATTGCCTTCGCGGAAAGAGCGCTTTCTTGAATGTAGGAGCCGAGTACGCCGTAGGCCACGAACTCGTTGAGCGACAGCTTGATACCGAGCAGGTTGCCCACCCTTCCGGCATCCGCCCAGGGCACGCCCATGACCCAGGCCAGCGGCCGCAGCAGCGTCCCGAAAAGGGTTTGCAGGGAGCCGGGGAACAACCCGGCGTACTCACCCACGACAGGCGACATCCCGCCGGATCCGTAGCTCACCCAGGCGCCGCCAAGGAGGGCCCCGTCCACCAGCGAGTCGATCCAGTTGAGGCCGACGTCAAGGACCGCGATCAGGGCGATGAAACCGATCAGCATCGCGCCCACGTTGACCGCCAGTTTGAGGCCGTCGCCGATACCGTTGGCGGCCGCCTCGATGACGTTGCCGCCGACCTCGATCTCGGGCAACTCGAGGTCTCCGGCGGTGGACGAGTGTTCGAGCTCGGGGTAGATGATCTTGCCCACCAGCAGCGCTGCCGGAGCCGACATGACGCTCGCCGCGATCAAGTGGCCCGCAGGTATCCCCATCGCAATGTAGCCGGCCAGGACGCCGCCGGCAATGGTGGCGAAACCACCGACCATGATGGTCAGCAGCTCCGATCGAGTCATCTCCTCGAGGAAGGGCTTGATGAGCAAAGGCGCCTCGGTCTGTCCGACGAAGATATTCGCGGTACAGCTGAAAGTCTCGGCGCCGCTGGTACCTACCGTCCATCCCATGAACCGGGCCAGCGACACGATCACCACCTGCATGATGCCGAGGTAGTAGAGCACCGCCATGAAACCGCCGAAGAAGATGATCGTCGGCAGCACCTTGAAGGCGAACTGGAAACCGAACCCGGGCCAGGTCGCCGCCCCGCCCGGGAAGAAGTACTGAGGATCGGCCAGGTTTCCGAAGAGGAACCGAGCCCCATAGTCGGACAGGCCGAGAAAGGCGGCCACCTTGTCGGCGAATGCCGCGAAGACGGCCTGGCCGTAGATGCCCTCAGCGATGAGCCAGGTCACGATCAACACGACCAGCAGGGCGCTGACCGGAGCTTGCAGCCGCGGGGCGAAACGAAGGCGAGAGTTGACAAGGAGCAGCAGGACCAACACCAACGCCGCCACTCCCGGCGCGGCAGGCGATGCGAGACCCAGAACGACTCCGACCGCGACCGCACCCGCGAGCAGCGCCGCCACCGCGGCAGGTTTCCGCTGAGGTGAAACGTCGTCCTGGCTCAGCAAATAGACCGCGACCAAGGCGCCGAGGACGGCCATCCCCATGAAGCTCCACATGTTGTTCTTCAGGATGATCAGGGCGAAGAGGAACTGCAGGCCCAGCCCCCAGACCACGATCCGCATCCGCACCTCGCGCCGGTGGTATGACATGGCCCAGGCCAGGCCGAGCAACGCCAGCACTCCGAGGATGCCGATGAACCGCATGTAGACCCCTCCCGAGCAGACACTGTACACCGGCTCCCGCCAACCTGAACGGTTATAATGCTGTCAACGTCGGCAGAGTGGGAATTCTGCCGAGACCTCTTGGGAGAACAACGGATGGCGATGGATTTCGAGACCGTCAAGTTCATGAGAATCCTGTTCGCAGTCGTCTTTGCGGCTGTCGGCGGCGCCGGAGGCGCCAGGTACTTCGGGCTCGTCGGCGGAATCGGTGGCGCGATCATCGGCGCAATCGTCGGCTGGAACGCCGTCGATCTGGTCAAGGGCCGCGCCCACAAGTGATGTCCTCGCCAGCCACCGAACACACCCTCACACCACCCCCGTCATGAAACGCGAGGACTTCGAGACCGCCGTCGCCGAGGCGCTCGACAACCTTCCCCTCGAGTTTGCCGATTTGATGTCCAACGTTTTGGTCCAGGTCCTCGAGAAGCCCGATGCCGAGACCCTCGCCTCGGTCGACCTCGACCCACGGCACGACACCCTCTTCGGGCTCTACACCGGGGTCCCGCTCGATGAGCGGGGCGGCTGGTATGGCAACGTCCTCCCCGATGTAATCGTGCTCTATCGGAAGCCCCTGCTCGCTGCCTGCTCCACGCGCAGCGTCCTCGTCCACGAGATCCAGCTCACCCTGCTGCACGAGATCGGCCACCACTTCGGACTCAGCGACGACGAGATGCATGCGTGGGAGGAGGAGTTCGAGGGGCTCGATAATGACGACACGTCTCACTCACAGTAAATTTTCAATTTTTAATTCTCAATTCTCAATTTCCACTCGTCTCCCAGGCTTTCATGGACGAGGGTTGTGAATTCAAAATTCAGAATTCAAAATTGAGAATTGAAGCGATCCGGTATCCTGCTTTGAATGGCAGCGGCTTCTGAAGATCTTCATCCTGTCGAGGCGTCGGAGCTCCATGCGCGGCGTGAGCGGGTGTTCCTAGTCTTTGCCGGGCTGTTCCTGGGTACCCTGGCGATGCTCAACATCCTCGGCATCAGCCGCTTCATCAAGTTCTTCGAGATCGCGAACGGCGGCGGGGGCAGCCTGGTCTTCGCTGCCGCGGTGGGGGTGCTGCCCTACCCCATCACATTCCTGTGCACCGACTTCATCAGCGAGTTCTATGGCCGCAAACGAGCCAACTGGGTGGTCTTCGTCGGCCTCCTGCTCAACATCTGGGTGGTCCTCGTCATGTGGTTCGGCGGAATCCTCCCTGGATTCGAGCAGCTCGACCCGTCCACCGGCGAGATCATGCGCGATGCGGCGGGCCGGCTGCCGGTCTTCTTCGAGATTCGCGCCCTGACCTTTGGCGCGGTAAGTGCGTCGATGGTCGCCTACCTTGCCGCCCAGTTCTGCGACGTCTACCTCTTCCACTTCTGGAAACGGCTGACCAGGGGTCGCTACCTGTGGGTCCGGAACAACGGCTCCACCATGATCAGTCAGCTCGTCGATACCACCGCGGTCATCCTCATCACCCACTTCTACGCGCACGCCCTGCCGGTCGATCTCGATCAACCCCTCGGCCGGCAGCTCATGCTCTTCATCGTCACCGGCTACGTGTTCAAGTTCCTGATCGCGGCGATCGACACCGTTCCCTTCTATATCGGTGTTCACTACCTCAAGGGCTATCTCCAAATCGACCCGATGAAGGAGCACGAAGAGCTCTGAGTTTTTAGTTTTGAGTTTTTAGTTTTGAGTTAACGGCGCGGGGAAGCTATCGTACGGCTGGAGGCGTTCTGCCCGCGCTTGGGCGCGCCCGTTCGGAGGTGCCTGGCATCCCCTCTCTCTTCCCCGCGCTCCTCACCCTCCGCCCACACGACGTAACGCATCGGTCCTCCCGCGACAGGGGAGTCGAAGGGCCAGCAGGTGACGAGGACCAGGGTCGGGTCGATGCTGTCGGCCAGCGCCCAGGTGTCGCTCTCGTGGACCACCGCGGTCTCGGCAACGCGGTAGGCGTGGGCCGTGCCGTCGGCGCTTTCGAGGAGCAAGCGATCACCCGGCATCAGATTATCGAGCGCCGCAAAATGGGTGTCGCGGTGACCGGCAAGCACACAGGCGCCGCCGCCCCCAGCGGACGCCGTGCCGTCGAGGTGGCCGGGAGCGAAGGCCAGGTTGCGCCCATTCGCTCCGGCGAGAACGATAAATCCGTTAGCGTGATCCGGCAGAATCAGCCGCGCCACCGCCCAGGTGTCCGCCCACGGCCACGGCCGAACCCGTTCCTCGCCTTCGAGAGTCCGGTTCCAGGCCCGGTGGAGCAGGACCTGGGCCAGCCCCGCTTTGGCGTAAATCCAACCGCCCCGCACCCCCTGCACGGCCCCGGTCAGAAGGAGCAGGACGGAAACCGCCGACAGCACCCGGTGCGTCATCAGCAAACTCCTTTCACCCGACGCAGGAGCATCCCCGCCGCCAGCACCAGCAGCGCGATGAGCAGATGCATCCGTCCGGCGGTCCCGCCCTGCGGAAGCGAGCCGATCACCTTGGAGTACTGCCACCCGACGGGCAAATTGGTGGGAACCGCGCCGGTTCTGAGGCTGGCCCACTCGGGCCGGGTCGGCGTCACATCCACCGCCACCAGGCTGGTGTACTTCGAAACCAGGTGATGGGTGAGGGCCACCTCGACCACCTGGGAGCGCACCTCGCTCTCGGGAATGCCCCGGACGCGCATGTCCATCAGGTCCGCGATCTTGCGCCGCGCCCACAACCGGTTCACGCCGGCCCGCACCTTTCCGATCTCGAGAGGCACCTCGGCCTCCCATGGCGTGTCGGCGCGTAGGCCCGAAACCACCAGATCGCCGACGGCGACGGCGAGTCGCGCGGCCACAACCACCGGTTCGCCGGCATAGAGGTCGGGCACCCGCTGCGGCCAGGTCTCGGCGGCCGGGTCCGGCCAACGCAGCTCCACGTCGGCGAGCACAGGACTTTCGATCCTGGCGAAGAGCTCCTGCATCCTGACCGTGACCTCCGTGGGCGTACCGATGTGGGTATAGGTTCCCCGCCCGAAGGACGCGGCCCGCTCCATGAAGTGAGAGTTGGGGGCGGAGCCGATACCCACGGTGAACAGCCGGCTCCGTCCGAGATCTTCGTGGATAGCGGCAAAGAGAGCGTCCTCATTGCCGACGCACCCGTCGGTGATGAAAACCACCTGGCGCAGCGGGGTCTGATCGATGGTGTCCTTGAGGGCTGCGTCCAAGGCTCCCATCATCTCGGTTCCGCCGTTGGCATCGAGCCGCCCCACCCATTCCCGCGCCTCGTCCAGCGCCGCCGGCATCGCCGGTCTGCTCGAAGGAAAGAGGGCGCTGTGGGACGAGTTGAACTCGATGATGTTGAAGAAATCCACCGGCTGGAGCTGGTCGAGCGCGAAAAGCAACGCATCCCTCGCCTGGTCGATGGACGCGCCGCCCATCGAACCCGAGGTATCGATGACGAGGATGGTTTCGCGGGGCAGCCGCACCGCCTCCACCTCGGCATCGTCCGGTGGCAGCACCATCGCCACGGCGTAGATCTCGCCGTCCACCTCCTCGGTGAAGACTGCCGCCCTCGGCTCGCGCCCACGGGCCGGCGCCCACTCGAGCACGAAATCGCGGTCAGCGGGGACCTCGTCGAGGGTGACGCGACGGGTGCCATCGGCGGCCTTGGCGATGTTCACGACGTGTGAGGGGCTCGCCAGCCGTGCCAGCGGCAGGCCCGCGTCCAGCCACACCAGCAGTTGTACGGGGTTCACCTTGCCCTCCGTGGGGTGGAGCACCGGCGGTGAAATACGAGAGGCATCCGGCAGCTGGTCGGAGTCGAGCAGTCCGGTCCACGCCGTCGCCGCTCCCGGTGTGTAGCGCGGACTCACGACCATCGGGAAGCAAAGCTGGTAGCCACCCTGATCGTAGGCGAGGGTCTGCTGGTACTGAAGCTCGACCACCACCTCCTCGCCGGGACCGATGTTTGCGACCGAGGTAGTGAAGATGTTGGGCCGCTCCTGCTCGACCAGCGACGCCTTGCGGCCCTCCTTCTTGGCCTTCTGGTAGATCTTCTTGGCCACCCGGCGCTCTCGAACCTCACCGACGATAATCGTCTCGCCCACCACCAACCGCATGCCGTGGACCGCGGCCTTGGTGGGCAGTGGGAAGACGTAGACGCCCTCGAGCCATCCATCGGTAGGGTTAAGAAAACGCTGGCGCACCTCCGCCTCGGCAATGAAACCGCGGACGGTGATCTCGACCTCGGTGGACTGCAACGGCGCCGGGACGAACCGCCCTGGGTGGTCGGTCCTGAAGAGCAGGCTCCCCTGCCCCACCTCCGCTAGCCCGATCGTCTCGGCCGGGTCCCCACGCGCCTGCCCGAGCACTACCGCCGGCGCGGCGAGGAACACAACCGTGATTCCGATCCCAACGATCCTTCGCCCCATGATCCACCTCCAATGCGGTTCTGTGGCTAGCCCGCATATCTCACCATCGGGGGCGGAGGTGTCAGGAGCACAGCGCGCTCGGGGAAAGTCAGAGGCGGAGTGTGGCGGCAGAGGGGCAGGAACGAATTAGGAATTCGGAATTAGGAATTCGGAATTATCGACGCGGGGAGGCGAGCCGGGGAATTGGGGCGTATTGCCCGCGTTTGGGCGCGTTAACCACGCCCTACGGGCGCGCGGTGCGCTGCTGACTTCAAAGCGGTCTTCTCCCATCACGCTTCCCGAGAGGATGCCCCTGCGAAGCAACGCGCCCAAGCGCGGGTAACGGGCCCCATGGCCCTCGATCGCCCTTCCTCGCGCCGAAAATTCCGAATTCCTAATTCTCGATTCAGTCTTCCCCGTGCAAGCTCGAGTAATCGGCGACGATCGGGTAGCGGCGACCGATACCGAAGGCCTTGGCGGTGATCTTGATTCCCGGTGCGGCTTGGCGGCGCTTGTACTCGTTGCGGTCGATGAGGCGTACCACCCGTCGCACGGTCTCAGGTTCGAGCCCCTCGGCGACGATCTGGGCGACCGAAAGACGGCGCTCCACGTAGGCGGAGAGGATGCGGTCGAGTTCCTCGTAGGGGGGCAGCGAATCCTGGTCGGTCTGGTCGGGCCGCAGCTCGGCCGACGGCGGCTTGGTGATCGTCGAGGAGGGGATAATCTCGTCGTGGGCGTTGAGGTGCTCGGCCAGCCGATAGACCAGCGTTTTGGGCACGTCGGAGATCACCGCTAGGCCTCCCGCCATGTCGCCGTAGAGCGTGGCGTAGCCCACCGCGAGCTCCGACTTGTTGCCGGTGGCCAGCAGCAACCGGCCGAGCTTGTTGGACAAGGCCATGAGCACCCCGCCGCGGATTCGGGCCTGGATGTTCTCCTCGGTCACGTCTTCGGCGAATCCTTCGAACTCGGGGGCGAGCCCGTCGAGGTAAGCCTGGAAGATATTATCGATAGGGATCACCCTGAATTCGATGCCGAGATTGCGGGCCAAAGCTTCGGCATCGTGCACGCTGCCCTCGCTCGAATACCGGGTGGGCAGGGCCACCCCGAGCACATTCGCGGAACCCAGGGCCCGCGCTGCCACCGCCGCCACCAGCGCCGAGTCGATGCCCCCGGAGAGACCCAGAAGCACCTTCTCGAACCCTGTTTTGTGAACGTAATCGCGGAGACCGAGCTCGAGGGCCGCCATGGCCTCGGCCTCGGTGGTGTCCGCCGCCCCGCGAATCTCGCCCGGCCTGCCCTCGAGGCCCTTGACCTCTCCGAGCGCCTCGTCCGGCACCTCGTAGACCAGGAGGTCCTCAGCAAAATCCCGCGCCTGGGCGACGACCCTTCCGCGGCCGTCGAAGATCATCGAGTGGCCGTCGAAGACCAACTCGTCGTTGCCCCCCACCTGGTTCGCGTAGACGAAGAAGCGCCCCGCGTCGCCGGCATAGCGACGGATGAGCTCCCGGCGCTCATCGGCCTTTCCCAGCTCGAAGGGGCTCGCCGAAAGGTTGACGAGCAGCTGCGCGCCCCGGTGGATCAGCTCGAGAACCGGATCCCGGTGGTAGATGCTGCGGCCGTCGACGTCGGGATCGCTCCACACGTCCTCGCACACCGAGACGCCGATCCGCGTCCCCCTGAACTCCAATGGCCGCACGTCCACGCCCTGCTCGAAGTACCGCGCTTCGTCGAAGACATCGTAGGTCGGCAGCAGACATTTCCTGTACCGGTCCACGACCTCGCCGCGATGGCACAGGGCCACAGCGTTGTAGAGGGACTTCCCAGTTCCCGAGGGGTTGCGATCGACAAAGCCCACAAGGATCCCAAGATTTTCGTCCGTCAGCCGCGCAATCATCTCGAGCTGCACGAGGTTACGTTCCACGAAGTCAGGACGTTCGAGAAGGTCGCCGGGCGGATAGCCGATCGTTGCCAACTCCGAGAAGACCACCAGATCGACACGCGCCTCGCGAGCCTCTGCCATGGCATCAGCCATCAAAGCCAAGTTGGCTTCGAAAGCACCGATCACGTAGTCGAGCTGGGCGATCGCGATACGCATTGGCCGCCACCCCCGCATTAGCTTACTGCAATTCTCCCGAGCCTCGGCAGAGCCGGGGCTCGGGAGAATTGCAGATACACCAACCCCGCCGGGAGTTTCCGGCGGGGCGGCGAGGAAGGAGGTGAGTCAGAACGACCGGTCGTTTCTGTTCTCGTCATGTATACGGAGCACCCTCAGACGGCGTTGAGGGTCCCCCAATCCGCCAGGAGCGGAGGCAGCCCTGTGTTAGGCTCAGGATAGAGCGTCAACCTCGTGCACAGCCCCACGTCAGCTATAGGAGGGGTGGAGATGTTGGATCGTATCGGCCATTACCGCATCGTCGCCGAGCTCGGCCGCGGCGGAATGGGGGTCGTTTACAAGGCTCACGAGGAATCCCTCAACCGATTCGTCGCCATCAAGGTCCTCGGTGAGCATCTCGAGGCGGACCCTGCCTACGTCGAGCGATTCCTGCGCGAGGCGCAAAGCGCCGCTCGCCTCAACCACCCCAACATCGTCCAGATCTACGCGGTAAGCGAGGATGAGGGCCGCCACTTCTTCGTCATGGAGTACGTCTCAGGCCACAGCCTAGGCCAGATCCTGCGTTCGGGCCAGCCGGTCGAGGAGACCCGGGCTGCTCGCATCGTATTGCAGACCGCTGCCGGACTGCAGGTCGCCCACCAGCAAGGCGTCATCCACCGCGACATCAAGCCGGCCAACCTGCTGATCGACGATCGCGGGCTGGTCAAGATCGCGGACTTCGGTCTGGCTCTGATGGGCGGTGCGGTCTCCCGCCTCACCGCCACTGGCATGTTCATGGGAACCCCGGGTTACCTCTCCCCCGAGCAATGTCTCGACCAGGAAATCGACCAACGCACCGACATCTACTCGCTGGGCGTCACGTTTTATGAGGCGCTCACGGGACGGGTCCCGTTCGCCGCCGACAGCCCGCTCGCGCTGCTGCGCCAGATCGTCGAGGTGGAACCCCCTGATCTCGGCGAGCTCAACCCCGAGGTGGACGAGGATGTGCGCGCGCTGGTCGCGCGGATGATGGCCAAGGACCGCGAGCAGCGGCATGCAAGCTGCGCCGACCTCATCGCCGAGCTTCGGCCAATTCTCGAGGCTCGTGGCGCCACCGGCGCCCTGGTCGAGGGCCTGGCCGGGCCGCCCCCCGGCGGCGCGTCGAGAGCGGCCACCGATCCGCGGCTCGACACCCACCCCACCGAGCAGGTAGCGAGTGGCGTGAAGGCGTCGGATCCCCCACCTCTCCCGCCCGCCACGGCCCCGGCGGCAGGCGCCACGGCTCAGTTGGTGGAGACCTCGCCCCTGGATGAGAGCCCTTCCCCAAACCGGCAGCGGCGTCTGGTTCTCCTTGCGGCGCTGGTGGTGTTCGGCGGTATCGCGGCGCTGGCAGCCGGCGGGCTCGTTGCTTGGCGCTCGGGGCTGTTCGAGTTCGCCGGGCAGCGTTCCGGGAGAAGTTCCACGACCGTCGCCGAGCCAAACCCGCTCGCCGCCAACGCCGTGCCGACGTCCGTGGAGGAGACGTCTGCAACGGCGGAGCACTCACCGGACCACCCCACCATGACCGGGGACGAGAGTCTCCTCGAAACGGAACCGGCCAACCCGACGCCATTAGAGCCTTCGCTCTCTGCAACCGTCCCGACGGAGGCCGAGTCGACAACAGAGGCAGCCGCCGAGACCACGACCGAAAACTCCGCCTCAGAGCGGAGCGAACCGTCAAGGCCAGCCGTCGCGCCGCCGATCGAAGCCGCGCCTCCGGCTGAGGGTACGGTCGTGATCGCCTTCGGTGAGCGGCTCTTCGCCGGTGAGGCGGAGGCCTTTCTGGAGGGCGTTCTGGCCAGGGCCGGCGTGGAACTGGTGGACGAGCGCAGCCTGCCGGCAGCGGCCGATCTCATGGCTCGAGGCGAGGCACCCCGTCCGGATGAGGTCCGCGCCGCCCTCACCCCCCACGCACGCTACCTGATTCTGGTTCGGGTGGAGTATCTCGGCGAGCGGCCCCTGCAGTACATGGGCCAAGCCGACATCGCCTTCCAGGCCCGCCTCACCGTAGTGCCGATCGACCTGCGGCAGGGGCAGGCCCTGGCCAGCCCCGAGACCTTTCGGGTCGAGTACACCCACCTCAACGCCGGCCGAGTCGCCGAGAATCGGCTGCGGAGACCCGCGAGACGCATCGCATTCATGCTCTCGACGGATTAGCCCGCATACCTCACCGGATTTCGGGTTTCGGCCAAGTCTGTACGGAATTCAAGGGTCGAAGTTCCGGATCAGGTCTTCGGTTTGTCTTCCGTGGCTGCCGGAAAGGCGTGGAGCTCGAGTTCGATCCGAACGGTATCCGATATGAGGTCGTCCGCCGCACCGGCAAAGGAGACCCCCCAGAGGTGGCGATCGAGCTCGAGGGAAGCAGTCGCGTCGATGGCTTCCGCCGTCACCTCGATCCGGGCCGGGAACGAGATTTCACGCGCCACGCCGTGCAGGTCGAAGCTGCCGGTGATGGTGTATTGCCAGTTCTCCTCGGCCCTGACGCCGGTCGAGGTGAAGCTGGCCCACGGGTAGGTCGCCACCTCCAGGAAGCCCACACCCTCGAGGTGGGAGGTGAGGGCATCGGTGTCGGTCCACACCGAGGTGGTGTCGATCACCGCCCGCACCCGAGAGAGCTCCGGCAATCCATCGACCAACACCATCTCCCCGGCGACGGTGAGGAATCCGCCAGCGTGCTGCCGGGTCACTTTCGAAGCAATGAACGAGACCGCAGAGCCTTCGTCGAACCGGTAGAGCACACCCTCAGGGGGTGGCGCGGGGCTGGCGACCGCGCCCGCGGAAGACGCTTCACCCTCTCCGCTACGGGGCTGCGGCCCGGCACATCCCAACACCGCCGTCATCACCAAGCAACAAACCATGGACCGAAACATGATGGCCGCCATGGCGATCTCGCCCCTCAGTCGCGGCTGCCGCCGGCAACGCCCGAGCGAACCAGGAAGTAGAGCAGGGTCGCCAACGACGACGCCACCGCCGCGACGTAGGTCATGGCCGCCGCGTTGAGCACCTTGTCCATGCCGCGTCGTTCGGCGACTCCGACGATGCCGTTCTCGACAACCAGGGCTTTGGCGCGGTTGGAGGCATCGAACTCGACCGGAAGGGTCACGACCTGGAACAGGAGCACCGCCGAGAAGAGCACCGCCCCGACCATCACCATGTTCTGCGAGGAC